>Ga0065720_1002736_pt1 | contig 146685 bp, 145 predicted proteins | sample Thericmetagenome_FD_59107 | JGI IMG/M metagenome (GOLD analysis project Ga0065720, IMG submission 59107) | Thermophilic microbial communities from the Joint Bioenergy Institute, California, USA of rice/straw/compost enrichment - eDNA_2 v2... | ecosystem: Engineered > Solid waste > Grass >...
GATCCGGGCGACCGCGCCGGCGACGGCGTCGGACCCCACCGCCAGGTACCGCAGGTACTGGTCGAGCACGGGATCGTCACCCCGCATCGGCGCGACCGCCGACGTCTCCGACACGAGCTGCCCAACGCGGATCGGGTACTGGTGCGCGGGAACCCCGATCAGGTCGAACCCGCCGCGTCCCTCCTGCTCCACCTCGTGGGGCAGCCGCAGATCGATCGTCGACCGGATCCCGGTGTCGGCCACCAGCCGCCGCGCCTCGGCCTCATCCAGGAACTGCGGGGTCCCACTGCGGTACAGCCGCCCACGGCGCACCCGCCGACCGTCCCCGGTCCGCAGGCCCGCCACCTCCCGGAAGCCGAGCAGGCCGCGGTAGGTCCCCGTCACGACGTCGGACCGTACGAGTCGTGGCGCAGGCTGCCCAGTCCACGCAGGGGGACACTCCGCGACCCGTCGCGGGGACCGGTTCGCCGGCCGGCGTTTCCGGTCCGGCTGCTCGGTGACGCCGATCACCTGCCAGAGCTACCCCACCCGCCGCCGCAACGCGGCGGTGCAGCCCGCACTCACCGCGCACCCCAGCGCCATGTACGCCGCGATGGCCGTCGACGACCCGAACCCCGACAGCAGCGCCGTGGCGAGGAACGGCGCGAACGCACCTCCGACCACGGACCCCACCTGGATGCCGAGCGAGAGGGCCGAGTACCGCACCCGCGCGGAGAACGCCTCGGAGAACAGCGCTCCTTGCGGCCCGTACATCAGGCTGTGCAGCAGGGACAGGCCGACGACCAGGCCGAGGGTGAGCAGCCCGATCGAGCCGGTGTCGACCAGCGCCCAGAAGGCGAACGACCACGCTCCGAGCAGCAGCGCCCCGACGGCGAACACGGTGCGTCGCCCGACCAGGTCCGACAGCCAGCCGGCCGCCGGCAGCGCGAACAGCTCGATCGCCGACGCGATCAGAACGGCGGTCAGGACCTCGTGCTTCGGCAGGCCGAGGATCGCGTCGTTGGTGGCGTAGGCGACGACGAAGGTGATGAAGACGTAGTAGGTGAGGTTGATGGCCAGGTAGCACCCGGCGGCCAGGAGGATCTGGCGCGGGTGGTCGCGCACCGCATCGACGACGGGCGAGCGGCGCCGCTGCGGGCGCGCGGCAGCGCGGAACTCGACGGTCTCCTCCAGGAGCAGCTGGATGACGACGGCGAGCGCGATGAGCAGGATGCTCGCGACGAACGGCAGCCGCCAGCCCCAGCTGCGGAACTGCTCCTCCGTGGTCACGGCAGTGACCAGCAGGAACGCGCCGTTCGCCAGCAGGACCCCGCCGGGTGCGCCGGCGGAGGCGAAGCTGCCGTAGAGGCCGCGGCGGCGCGCGGGCGCGTTCTCGGTGGCCAGGAGGATGACGCCGCCTTGCTGGCCACCCACGGCGATGCCCTGGACGAAGCGCAGCAGGACCAGCAGGATCGGCGCGGCTGCCCCGATGCTCGCGTAGGTGGGCAGCAGCCCGATCAGCGTGGTGGACACGCCCATCGTGATCAGCGCCAGCACGAGCGTGTTCTTGCGGCCGATGGTGTCCCCGAGGTGACCGAAGAGCACACCGCCGAACGGGCGGGCGACGAAGGCGACACCGAAGGTCGCGAACGACAGGAGGGTGCCGGTCAACGGGTCCTGCGCCGCGAAGAACAGCTCGGGGAACACCAGCGCCGCGGCAGTGCCGTAGATGAAGAAGTCGTACCACTCGATGCTCGCGCCCGCCCACGAGGCGAACGCGACGGACGCGATCCGTCTGCGGGACGGAGCAGCCACCGGGGCGGCCTGGAGGACGGGAGTTGACCGGGACATCGTTGTCGACCTCGCGGTGTCAGACGAGCGTGTGCGCGCCGTCGATGGTCAGGACGTGGCCGTTCATGTAGCCGTTGCGCATGAGGAACAGGGCCGCGTCGGCGATCTCCGCCGGGGTGCCGATGCGTCGGCCGGGGAGGGCCGCGGAGATGGCGGCGACCCGGCTGTCGCGCGCTGGCCCGAAGAAGTCGTCGAGGAGCGGGGTGTCGACGTAGCCGGGGGAGAGCACGTTGCAGCGGATCGGGGCCAGCTCGGTCACGAGTGACCGCATGAGGGCCTCGACGGCCGCGCACGACGCCCCGGCCACCGCCTCCTCCGGGATCGGCCTGGTCGCGGCGATTCCGGAGAGCAGCGTGATGGAACCGGTGGCGGACATGCGCGGCGCCGCGTACCGGCTCGCGTGGAAGGCAGCCCAGAAGCGCAGGTCGAGCGCGGGCCGCACCTGGTCCGTCGATGCGTCCACGACCGGTGCGGGGACCAGTCGGGACGGCGTGACGAGCAGGTGGTCGAGCGTGCCGAGGCGCCGCAGGAACGCCTCGATCTCGACCTCCGACGCGGCGTCGACGCGGTGGCCCTCGGCCGCCGGGCCCAGCTCCCGGATCGCTTTCTCCAGCCGGTCGGGGTCACGCCCGCCGACGACGACCCGCGCGCCCGCGTCGACCGCAGCGCGGGCCGTCGCCAGCCCGATGCCGGACGTGCCGCCGATGATCACCACGCGGGCGTCGGCGAGGCCGGTCATCGGGCACCACCCGCAGCCGCGAGCAGCGTCCGCCCGATGACGACCTTCTGCACCTCGCTGGTGCCCTCGTAGATGCGGTAGAGGCGAGCGTCGCGGAAGAACCGCTCGACCGGGGTGGTGCGCAGGTAGCCAACGCCACCGTGCACCTGGACTCCGCGGTCGGTGATCCGCGAGGCCATCTCGCTGCAGTACAGCTTCGCCGCCGACGGTCCGACGACCGTGTCCTCGCCGCTGTCGTAGCGGGCGGCGGTGTCGAGCACGAGCGCGCGGCCGGCGGCGAGCTCCGCGTACGAGTCCGCGAGCATCCCCTGGACCAGCTGGAACTCCCCGATCGGTCGCCCGCCCTGCCGGCTGGCCGCGGCGTGCGCCACCGATTCGTCGAGTACGCGCTGGCACAGTCCGACGCACAGCGCGGCGATGTGCAGGCGCCCGCGGGAGAGCACGGTCATCGCGGACCGGAAAGCTCGGCCCTCCTGTCCCACGAGCCGATCCCCCGGCACCCGCACGCCGTCGAGGACGAGCTCCGCGGTCCAGGCGCCGTGCTGGCCCATCTTCGCGTCCCTCGGCCCGACGGCGAGCCCGGGCGCGTCGGCGTCCACGAGGAACGCGGAGATGCCGCGGTTGCCCGTCGCCTGCGGATCCGACCGCGCGAACACGACGAACAGATCCGCCAGCGGTGCGTTCGTGATGAAGCGCTTGGTGCCGTCGAGGACCCAGTGCGCGCCGTCGCGCCGGGCGGTCGTGCGCAGGCCGGACGGATCGGACCCGGCCTCGGACTCGGTGAGGGCGAACGAAGCGATGAGCTTCCCCTCGGCCATCGGCGGGAGGAACAGTGCCCGCAGGTCGGGATCGGCGAACTTCGCGATCATCTGGCCGGCGATCCCGTTGTTCGTGCCGAACAGGCTGCGGAACGCGGGTGCGGTGTAGCCGAGCTCGAAGGCCAGCCGGACGTCCTCGGACATGGTGACGCCGAGCCCGCCGTACTCCGTGGGCAGCGCGTAGCCGAACAGGCCCATCTCCGCGGCGGCGGCCCGCAGATCGTCGGGGATCGCGTCGGTGTCCTCGATCTCCTGCTCCCGCGGGACGACCACGTCCCGGACGAGACGGCGCACCGCCGAGACGATCTGCTCGAAGGATTCGGTGTCCACATCGACCTCCCGCTCGCTGTGCTCCCCGGAAGTGAAGGGATCGCGGCGGGTGTCGAGGTGTTCAAAGTTTGGGCACCGGGGTGCCCCGCTGCCGGGCGATCGTCGTGGCGAGCGGTAGCCCCGAAGGAGGAGCCATGCGCCGTGCCGCATTCGCCGCCCTCGACCGTCCAGCCGCGGTGACGACGGCTGCTCTGCCGTCTTTGCGCTGGTACCGTGCTCGGCAACCGGGTACGGGAGGGATGAGCATGAGCCCGGGTGCCAGCGGTTCACGCGACGAATCAGAGCTTCCGGCCATCGCCGAGTTGCCGGCCGACGCCTCACCGGAGATCCGGGCATCCTGGGAGCGGTCGTGGCGCAGCGGCGTCCGCCCGGACACCCCGATCGAGCACATCGCCGTCTCGGAGATCGACCCGAGCAGCCGGCTGCTCGACGCCGCACTCCCGGTGCTCGACCAGGTGGCGGACGACCTGGAGGGCACCTCGTTCTTCACGATCCTCACCGACCACGCGGCCCGGATCACCCACCGCGGCCGCATCACCCCGCGGATCCGCGACGTCCTGGACACCACGGGCGTCGTCCTCGGACGCCCGTTCGCCGAGAACACCACCGGGACCAACGCGCTCGCCGCGGCGTACGAGCTGCGCCGTGGGGTGGTCGTGCGCGGGGAGGAGCACTACGCGCAGCGGCTGCGCTGCTACAGCGCCTACGGCCACCCGATCGTCCACCCGATCACCCGCAGGTTGGAGGGCGTGCTCGCGCTGGGCGGGCGGGCCGGCGAGGAGAACCCGCTGTTCGCCCCGTTCCTGCGGCGAGCGGCCCAGGAGATCGAGCGGAACCTGCTCGCCGGGGCGCGGGAGTCCGAACGCCGGTTGCTCGACGCGTTCGACGCGGCGACGGGTCGCGGCGAGCGGGCTGTGCTCGCGCTCGGCGACGGCGGCGACGTCGTGCTGGCCAACCGCTTCGCTACCGAGCACATGGACGCCGAGGACCACGCCCGGCTGCGGGAGCTGCTCGACGGGCTGCGCGGAGACGGGCCGTGGACGCTGGACGTGACGACTGCGCGCGGCCTGCGCCTGGAGGTCGTCGCCGAGCCGATCGACCGGCGCCGCGGGAGTCTGCTGCTGTCGTTCACCCCGGTGTTCCGGTCCCGGGTGCGCGCGGTGGGGCGCGGTCTGCTGGAGCCGGCCGAATCTGCGGCCGATCGCGAGCTGGCGCGCTGCCGCGCCCACCGCCTCTCCACGTTCGTCGTGGGCGAGCCGGGGACGGGACGTTCGACCACCGCGCGGGCGCTCGCCGACGGCACGGACGCGGCGGCCGTCGTCCTCGACTGCACCGACGTCGACGGGCAGGGCCGGGTCGCGTGGGTGGANCGGCTGCGGCAGGTGACCAGCGCCGGTGATCTCGCCGTGCTCGACGGCGTCGAGCTGNTCGACGACCACCTGCTGCGCGTCGTCGGCGATCGGGTCGCGGCCGGGGCCTGGATCGCGGCGACGAGCCCCCCGCTGCGCCGGCTCGGCCCGGACCACCGCAACCTCGCGTTCCGCTGCCTGGGCCGCATCGAGCTGGTTCCGCTGCGTGAGCGGCGCAGCGAGATCCCCGGTCTCGCCAAGTCGATGCTGGCGGCGGCCACCGGCGGCGCGGCCCGGTTCGCCCCCGCCGCGCTCGCCCGCCTCGCCGAGCTCGACTGGCCGGGCAACCTCACCGAGCTGAACCACGTGGTGCAGACGGTCGCGGCCCGCCGCAGCGCAGGCGACGTGCTCGTCACCGATCTGCCCGCCGAGTACCGCACCGGACCCGTCCTCGCGCGGCTGAGCCCGTGGGAGCGCTCCGAGTACGAGGCGATCCAGGCCGCGCTGGTGCGCAACGGGGGCAACAAGGTGCAGGCGGCGAAGGACCTCGGGATCAGCCGCGGCACCCTCTACAACCGGATCCGGACGCTGCGCATCGAGGCCTGATCGCGCCGGGTGTGCAATTCCTGAACAGTCTGCGCCCTCCGCGACCCCGCAGCATGCGGTCCACGACGTCCGGGCCCCCACTCGCTCCGGTGGCGCTCCCGCCCGGACCCGACGTGGGAGGACGCATGAGCGTGCACGCACCGCTCGACGGACTGATCGTCGTCGCACTCGAGCAGGCCATCGCGGCGCCCCTGTGCACCCGCCACCTGGCCGACCTCGGCGCGCGCGTGATCAAGGTCGAGCATCCGGCAGGCGGTGACACGACGCGCCACTACGACCAGGTCGTGCACGGCATGGCCGCGCACTTCGCCTGGCTCAACCACGGCAAGGAATCCGTCGCGCTGGACCTCACGTCCACGGTGGACAGACAGCTGTTCGACGCGCTGCTGCGCGAGGCGGACGTGTTGGTCAGCAACCTCGCGCCGGGGGCGCTGGCCCGGCTCGGCCTCGCCCCGGTCGGCCTGGCCGAGCAGCACCCCCAGCTGGTCGTCGTGGACATCTCCGGGTACGGCGTCGGCGGTCCGCTGGACCACCGGCGCGCGTACGACCTGCTGATCCAGGCCGAAGGCGGAGCGTGCTTCATCACCGGTGAGCCCGACACCCCGGTGAAGTCCGGGATCCCGATCGCCGACATCGGCACCGCCCTGTACGCGCTCTCCAGCGTGCTGACCGCCCTGTACGACCGGGAACGCACCGGTCGCGGCACGGTCGTGTCGGTGGCCATGTTCGACGTCGTCGCCGAGATGATGGGGTTCGCCCTCAACCAGGTGCTGCACGGCGGTGCGGTACCCGTGCCGGTGAGGATGGGTTCCCCGATGGTCGCCCCGTACGGTGCCTACCCGACCCGCGACGGGGAGACCGTGGTCCTGGGGACCACGAGCGATCGGGAATGGCAGCGCCTCGCCCGGGACCTGCTCGGGCGCGCCGATCTCGCCGACGATCCGCGCTACACCCGCAACCAGGACCGCGTGCATCGACGGAGCGAGCTCGACGCCGTCATCGCGGACTGGACCGTCGAGCACGACCTCGCCGAGATCCAGGAGCTGGCCGACCGCGCCGGGATCGGCAGCGCACGGCTGAACGACGTCACCGATCTCGCCGCGCACCCCCAACTGACGCACCGGAACCGATGGCGCCGGGTCGAGACGCCCGCAGGTGCGATCCCGGCGCTGCTGCCGCCGCCGATCAGCCGGGACTGGCGGATCCGGTCCGGTCGGGTACCAGCCCTCGGAGAGCACACCGGGGTGGTGCGCGCGGAGTTCGGGGCCGGTCTGCTGTCCGCCGACGACTGAGCGCGGCGGTGTGCAAAGCCTGAACATCCCCCTGGCCCGGGCCGCGTCACGATCGACCCGTCCGGCGCAGGCACCGGCCTCCGCGCGGAGCCCGGCCGCGCCCCTCGGGTTCCGACCCGAACCTTCCGACCCGCAACGTCGCGAGAGGCCCTCGATGCACGTCCACCCCGCCGCCCCCTACTCAGCCTCGCACTGGAGCGAGATCGAGACCCTCCCCCCAGCCCGGACCCGTGCGCTGCAGGACGAGCGGCTGCGCGAGCAGGTCGCGTACCTGGCCGCGCACAGCCCCTTCTACCAGGCCAAGTTCGCCGAGCACGGCATCGACCCGGACGCCGTCCGCTCCGTCGACGACCTGGCCGAGCTGCCGTTCACCGAGAAGCAGGAGCTGCGCGACAGCCTCGCCGAGGCGCCGCCGCTCGGCCGGCACGTCGCCGCGGACCCGCGCCGGATCGTGCAGGTCCAGGCGTCGTCGGGCACGACCGGCAGTCCGTCGTACGTCGGCCTGACCGCGTCGGACGTCGCGACGTGGTGCGAGCTGGGCGCCCGCGCCCTGTACGCCAACGGCTTCCGGCCCGGAGATCGGGCGCTGCACGCGTTCGGCATGAGCAAGGGCTTCGTCGGCGGGCTGCCGGTGGTGCAGATCCTGCAGTACATGGGGATCGTCGACATCCCCATCGGCGCCGAGGCCGGAGCCGACCGGCTGCTGCGCGTCCAGGCCGACCAGCGGCCGAACCTCCTGATCGGCACCCCGCACTTCCTGGCCCACCTCGGCGAGCAGGCACCCTCGACCGTCGGGCGGCCGGCGCACGAGCTGGGCGTGCGGTCGATCAGCGTCGGCGGCGAACCCGGCGGCGGGCTGCCGAGCGTGCGGGAGAACCTCGAGACGCTCTGGGGTGCCACCGTGCGGGAGATGCTCGGCGGCACCGACATCGCCTGCACGTACTGGGGCGAGTGCGAAGCCGGCGACGGGATGCACTTCCTGTCTCCCGACCTGATGGTGGCCGAGCTGATCGACCCGGAGTCCGGTGAGCGGATCGAGCCCGTCGACGGCGCGCAGGGCGAACTCGTCTACACCGCGCTGCGTCGGGAGGCCTCCCCGCTGCTGCGGTTCCGCACCCGCGACCACGTCGTGGTCACGGGGACCGACTGCAGCTGCGGCCGCACCGGCTACAAGATCCGCTGCATCGGCCGCACCGACGACATGCTCATCGTCCGCGGGATCAACGTGTTCCCCTCGGCGATCAAGGACCTCGTCCTCGGGCTCGCCCCGGCCACGACGGGCGAAGTGCGGATCCGGGTCGACTTCCCCGGGCACTCCACCCAGCGGCCGCTCCCGCTGGTCGTCGAGCACGCCGCCGACCTCGAACCCCACCGGCACGAGGAACTGCGGACCGCGATCGAACAACGGATCCGGTCGGCGCTGAACGTCAAGACCAGCGTCGTGCTGGTGCCCGAGGGGACCCTGAAGCGGCCCGACCACGTCAAGGTCGCCCTCATCGAGCGGGTCCCTCGTGCGGAAGGCAGGGCGTCGTGAACAGCTACGCCCGGTTCCCCACGCTCACGATCGACCGGCCCGCCGACGGGGTCCTGCGCATCGTCCTCGACGGACCGGACCTGCACGCCGTGACCGCCGAGATGCACCGCGACCTCGCCGTCGTCTGGACGGCGATCGACCGCGACGACACGGTCCGCGCCGTGCTCGTGCGCGGGGCCGGTGAGCGGGCGTTCTCCGCGGGCGGCAGCTTCGCGCTGGTCGAGTCGATCATCGAGGACTGGCGTGCGCGGACGCGGGTCATGCGCGAGGCGCGGGAGCTCGTCCGCAACATCGTCGAGTGCGAGGTACCGATCGTCTCCGCGATCAACGGCCCGGCCGCCGGTGCGGGTCTGGTGGTCGCGCTGCTCGCGGACGTGTCGGTCGCCGGACGCCGCGCCAAGATCGTCGACGGGCATGTGCGGCTGGGTGTGGCGGCGGGTGACCACGCCGCCATCTGCTGGCCGCTGCTGTGCGGCATGGCCAAGGCGAAGTACCACCTGCTCACCAACGAGGTGCTCACCGGCGAGGAGGCGGAACGCATCGGGCTGGTGTCCGTCTGCGTCGACGACGCCGAGGTTCAGGATCGGGCGCTGGAGATCGCGACGAGGCTCGCGGCGGGTTCGCCGTCGGCGCTGCGCTGGACCAAGCGGGCGCTCAACAACTGGTACCGGCAGGCGTGGCCGCTGTTCGAGTCGTCGCTCGGGATGGAGTTCCACGGCTTCGGCGGGCCGGACGTCGTCGAGGGCCTGGCGGCGCACCGGGAGAAGCGGGCGCCGAGGTTCGCGTGAGCGCCGACGGCGATCTCCGTCGGGGACGCCGGGAGTCAGCCGGCGAGGTGGGTCACGAACCACTCCGCCGCCGGCTTGCTCGACGCCTCGAACCCGTTCACGTACGCGTCGAAGTGCCCACCCGGCAGGATCACCAGCTTCTTCGGCTCCCGCGCCCGCTCGTACGCCTCGATCGCCAGGTGCGTCGGGGTCAGCACATCGTTTCGCGCCGGCATGATCAGCAGCGGCGTCGGGCTGATCTGGGCGATGTAGTCGACCGGGTTGTACTCGGCCAGCATCTCCACGCTGCGCAGCGTCACCTCGTTCTTCCAGTTCGGCGCGCGCAGCTTCGCGGTCTCGGTGAACCACTTCCAAGAGTCCGCGGTCGGCAGGGCCGAGGGCGCCAGCGGGTCCTCGGCGACCACGGGGACCATCGCCGGCGGGTCACCGCGGAAGCGCGCCATGCGGTCCTGGTCGAACTGCTGGCGGAACCCGTCGAGGAAGTCCGCACGCACCAGGGCGCGCAGGTTCTGGTAGCCGCTGACCAGCGGGACCTGACTGACGACGGCCTTCACGCGCCGGTCGATCGCGCCGACGACGAGCACGTGCCCGCCGGAGTAGCTCGAGCCCCAGATCCCGATCCGGTCGGCGGCGGTCTCCTCCAGCGTGGTCGCGTAGGTGATCGCGTGCCGGTAGTCGCGGACCTGCGCGATCGGGTCGATCTCCTGGCGCGGGGTGCCGTCGCTGTCGCCGAAGTTGCGGTTGTCGTACACCAGGGCGTTGAGGCCGTGCGCAGCGAAGACCTCGGCGTACTTGTCCAGGTACATCTCCTTCACGGCCGAGTAGCCGTGCGCCATCACGATCGTCGGCGCCGGCCCGGACACGCCCTCGGCCCGGTAGAACCAGCCGCGCAGGGTCACGCCCTCGGCGTCGAACTCCACGTCACGTCGAGCCATCGGACTCCTCCTGGGTCGAACGGGATCGGCCCAGGACGCCGGTCGGCTCAGCCCTGGGCCGCTGTGACCCCAGTCTCTTTCCGCCGGACCCCGGCGCGATGAACTGCGGCGACAGGTCGTTGAACGGATGCGCCACGGGCCCGCTCGGCGCGGTAGGCGCTCGGGGAGATGCCGTACTGCGCCTTGAACGAGCGGCTGAAGTGGCTGGTGTCGGAGAAGCCGAAGCGGTGGGCGATCGTGGCGATCGAGCGGTCGCTCTCGGCCAGCTCCTCGCGAGCGCGGGCGAGCCTGCGGACCCGGATCACCTCGCTGACGGTCTCGCCGGTGGCGTTGAAGATCCGGTTGACCGTGCGCACCGACACCCCGTGCGCCGCCGCCACGTCCTTCGGCGTGACCGCTTCGAGCAGGTGCCGTTCGATGTAGCGGTCCATCTGGGCCCGCAGCGCGGGCTGCGCCATCGAGGTCGCGGGCGTGTCGGTCCCGGAGCGCAGTGCACCGATGAACAACTCCAGCGTGGCGTTGCGGGCAGCGATGATCGCGCTCTGGTCGAGTTCGGGGAGCGACCGGCTCAGCGTGTCCAGGTACGAGGTCAGCAACCGGGTCGCGGGCTTGCGGCCGTCGAGCATCACCCCGCCGGAGATCGGCGCGCGCCCGGCGACCTCCTCCAGCGCCGCGCGCGGGATCAACAGGCTGCGCTTGGCCAGGGGCTCCCGGACCGCGAACCGGGCGGGCCGGGTGCTGTCCCACGCCACCGCGTCGCCGGGCCGCATGTCGACATCGGCGTCGTTCTGGGACACGGTCTCCCGCCCGGCGAGGGTGGTCAGGACGACGACGAACTCACCCTCGGTGGCGGCGAGTTCGCGGCGGGTGCGGCTGCCCGAGCACGGGCCGCACTCGCAGTCGACCAGCGCCAGATCGTCGATCCACCACCGGCGCACCCACGCCGTGAACGGGCCCTGATCGGGCGGAACGGCGACGGACCAGGGCAGATGCGTGGCCGACAGCATCTCCCGCCACTGGTCGGCGACAGTGTCCGCCGGTCCGCCCGTGGTCCAGAACTCCTCGTCGCGCGTCATCCGCGTCCCCTCCGCGCCGACAGCGGTGTCGAGCACTGTCCAGGGTCGCAGTCCACCGCGCCCCCGGCACCGCGAACCTAGAACAGCCGCGCCACGCCTGCTCGCCGGCACGGCCCGATGAGCAACGAACGGCACTTTCGTCCACTCGGCGTGGACGAAAGTGCCGTTCGTTGCGTCAGGGGCACCTGGGCCATGCGTTCCGATACGCCCTGGTGAGATGCACGTCCCCGCGAGTCTCGACCGGTTCGAGCACTTCGCCGTGCGGCAGAGATGCTCCGTGCTCGATCCGATGTTCAGCGAGTGAGCCCGACCACGACAGTGACTCAGTGGATTCCCATGCTCGTGGTCAAGGCGGGGTGCAACGCCCTGACCTGCGGATCTGGTGGGCCCCCCGGGGATCGAACCCGGAACCCGCGGATTAAAAGTCCGCTGCTCTGCCAATTGAGCTAGAGGCCCTCGCCACGTGTGCAGCACCGCCAGCCTACGACCCGCGCCGCGGACCGTCGCCATCACTCGCTCGGGGTAACAGCTGGGGGTGCCGTAGATCACTCCTCGTCAGCACGACATGGTGGTGGCATGCGCCGACGTCACGTGCTGGCTTCTGCAGCGGTCCTCGTCGTTGGTCTCACCGCCTGCGGTGGGAGCACAGCGGGGGCGGCGAGCCCGGAGGAGGTGCGGACCGAGGTGCAGTTCTCCTCACAGCTGGGCACCGGCGGGATCACCTACGACCCGGCGCTGGTGCCGGTCGGGGCGAGTGCGGTGGTCACCGCGACGACCCGTGACGGCGGGGAGGTGGTGACGCTGACCCTGCGCGGGGTGCTGCCCGACCGCACGTACGGGGCGCACGCGCACACCAACGCGTGCGGGGAGACCGGCGACGCAGCGGGGCCGCACTTCCAGTTCGACGTCGACCCGGTGCAGCCGAGCGTCGACCCGCGCTGGGCCAACCCGCAGAACGAGGTCTGGCTGGACCTCACCACCGACGCCTCCGGCACCGGCACGTCGACCGCGACGCTGAACAAGACGTTCCCCGACGACCGGCGGCCCAGATCGGTCGTCGTCCACGCGATGAAGACGTCGACCGAGGAGGGCAAGGCCGGGACCGCCGGCGCCCGCGCCGCCTGCCTCGATGTGCCGTTCTGACACGCCGTTCTGACGCAGCGCGCACGCGCCGTGGACAATGGGTCGTCGTGAGCGCCCCCGTCATCCACAAGCCGCTGCGCATCGGCCCGTACGAGTCGGCCACCCCGGTCGTGCTCGCGCCGATGGCCGGCATCACCAACACCGGCTTCCGGCGGCTGTGCCGCGAGCAGGGGGCGGGCTTCTACGTCTGCGAGATGATCACCTCGCGCGGGCTGGTCGAGGAGAACCCGACCACCCTGAAGATGATCGAGATGGATCCCGACGAGCACCCGCGCTCGATGCAGCTCTACGGGGTCGATCCGACGACGATCGGGCTGGCCGTGCGGATGGTCCGCGAGCGCGATCTCGCCGACCACGTCGACCTGAACTTCGGCTGCCCGGTGCCGAAGGTGACCCGCCGCGGCGGCGGGGCCGCCCTGCCGTACAAGCGGCGGCTGTTCGAGGCGATCGTGCGCGCCGCCGTCGACAACGCCGGACCGATTCCGGTCACCGTCAAGATGCGCATCGGCATCGACGACGAGCGCCAGACCTACCTCGACGCCGCCCGCCGCGCCGCAGACGCCGGGGTGGCGGCTGTCGCGCTGCACGCCCGCACCGCCGCGCAGCGCTACTCGGGCACCGCGGACTGGTCGGCGATCGCCCGGCTGCGCGACGCGCTGCCCGCCGAGGTCGCGGTGCTCGGCAACGGCGACATCTTCAGCGCCGCCGACGCGCTGGCCATGGTGGCGGCGACCGGGTGCGACGGGGTCGTGGTCGGGCGCGGCTGCCTGGGCAGGCCGTGGCTCTTCGGCGACCTGGAGGCCGCCTTCGCCGGCCGTGACCTGCCCGCGCCGCCGAACCTGGGTCAGGTCACGGCGATGATGCGCCGCCACGCGGAGCTGCTGATCCAGTACATGGGCGACTACAAGGGCATCCGCGACATGCGCAAGCACGTCGCGTGGTACCTGAAGGGCTTCCCGGTCGGCGGCGAGCTGCGCCGCGAGCTGGGCATGGTGGAGAGCCTCGACCAGCTCGACGAGCTGCTCGCCGGGCTCGACCCGGACATCCCGTTCCCCGCCGACGCCGACGGTCCCCGCGGCCGGCAGGGCTCGCCGGGCAAGGTCGTCCTGCCGGAGCACTGGCTCGACGATCCCGACGACCTCACGGTCCCGGCGGGTGCGGAGCTGGAGCACTCCGGGGGCTGACGGCGGACCCACGACCGGGTAGTAACCCTCAAGAGTCACACGAGCCCCGTCGACAACTCCTGTAACAGGGGTGCGCAGTCCGCCGGTTACGGCGGTGGAGACGGGGCGGGCACGATGGCAGGGACGACGACGATGCTGGGAGAGGAGACGCGTACCGGATCGGCCGGAGCTGCGGCACGGCTGGCCGAGGCCGCGGACGAGCTGGCCGCCGAGGGCCGCTACGAGCAGGCCTACCAGCACCTGCGCACCGCCGTGCGCCTGCTCACCGCATCCGGCATCGACGAGCTGGAGCGGCTGCGCCGCGAGCACGCCGAGGCCCGCGAGCAGAGCCGCCGCGACAGCTTGACCTCCATCTACAACCGCCGCTACCTCGACGAGCACCTCACCGCCCTGCTCGGCGACGGCACGGTGCACAACCCGAAGGGCGTCTCGGTCGCCTTCGTCGACGCCGACCACTTCAAGCAGATCAACGACCGGTTCGGGCACCGCTTCGGCGACCGCGTCCTGCAGCACCTGGCCGAGCAGCTCGCACTGGACCTGCCGCCCGGCGGCTTCTGCGCCCGCTACGGCGGCGAGGAGTTCGCGCTGGTCCTGCCCGGCTGCGACATCGCCTCGGCCGTGCGCACCTGCGAGGCCGTCCGCCACCGCATCGACGTCCACGACTGGGCCGCGCTCGACCCCGCGCTGCGCGTGACCGTGAGCATCGGTGTGGCGCACGGCGTGGGCCCGACGACCAGCGTCGAGCAGCTCGTCGACGCCGCCGACACACTCCTGTACGCGGCGAAGCACTCGGGGCGCAACGCGGTCGCCTACCGGGACGAGCGGACCGGCCTCGTCCGGCTCGCCGGAGCCGCCGCAGCGCGGCGAGCCATCGTCCAGCCGGCGTAGAGCGGTGCACCCGCCGCGGCCATGATCCGGCCCGCATGTGACCCTGATCGTTCCCGCATCGTTCTCGATCCGTAAGCTGAACAGTGGCCGCGGGGCGGACCGGGCAGCGCTCGGCGACCGACGTCCGCCCGGGACTCTGGTTCGGACCCGGGAGGTGACGTGGAGGACGGCACGGACCGTGCTCGACGTGACACCGCCGGGAGGATCAACGGCCGGCGCGCCGCCCTCCACGACAGCGAGGTGGACGACGTCCTCGCCCGCCACGGCCTGCTCGGCGGTCCCTCCACCGGTGGGCGTCGCCGCCGTCCCGACACCGACGACGAACCCCGCCGCGACCAGCGGCGCTCCGAGCCGCGCAGCAACGGCGCGCTCCGACCCACGAACGGCCACGCCATCAACGGCAGCCGGTCCGGCTCCGACCTGGCGCCGCCGCGCCGCGGCCCCCACGGGCCAGCGCCGACCGGAGGGCGGCGCCATCGCCCCGACGACCAGCCGCCCGCCTTCCCGACCTCGCCCGACCGGCCCGGCGGCCGCAGGCGCCGACCGGACCCCGACGAGCCCGCCCCGGGCACGGAGTCCAGCGGCCGGCGCCGCCGGCCCGACGGTGAACCGTGGCGGCCCCCGGTCCCCGGCCCCACGGGCTCCGGCGGGCGGCGGTACCGGACCGACGACGAACCCGCCGCCAGCAGCAGCGGCCGGCACGGGTGGCCGCGGCCCGACGCGCCGGCCGACCCGGCCCGGACGTCGTGGACCGCCACGAGCCCCGGACGGCGCCACGCGGGGCCGGAGCCGCCCGGGCCGCCCACGGCCTCCCCCGGCGGCCGCCGCCACCGACCCGACCCCGATCTCCCGCCCCCGGGTGCCGCGAGCACCGGCGGGCGCCGCGCCGCCGCGCCCGAGCGTCCCACCCCCAGCGGCCGCCGGCACCGTCCCGGTCCTCCGCCGGCCCCCGCGCCCGGCGGAGGTCGTCACCGGCCCGAGCCCGACGACGCGCCACCGCCCGGTGGCCGCCTGGCCCCCGAACCGCCCCCAGGCGGTCGTGCACCGCGGCCCGGCGACCGTCCCGGCCGGCACTCTCCGCCCGGACCGCACGTCGCCGAACTCGGAGCCGAACGCGGGGCCGAACGCGGGGCCCGCAGCGCCGGCGGCACCGGCAACTTCCTGGACGCCTCCACCCCGCAGGGCCGGGCCGCGCTGGAGACCAGCGGGGCGCTGGAGCGCACGAGCGCAGTGGCTCCGGGCTGGGTGCGGGCCAACGACAAGCACAGCGCCGAGGCCACGACCAAGCTGCGCGCCCGCACCAGCCGCGACACCGCACCCACCGCGAAGGTCCCCCTGCGCATCCCCGGGCTGCGTCCCGGCCCCCGGCGCGGCGAGACCGTCGACGGGCCGACGACGGCGCTGCGAGCGCGCGGCGGATCCGAGCCGACCCCCCGCCCCGCAGACGGTCGTGCGGACGGGCGCGCACCGCAGCAGCGGGAGGATCCGGACGAGCACGAAGCCCCGAAGGATCAGGACGAGGGCGTCCGGCGAATCGCGCACATCGACGAGACGCTGACCCGGCTGACCGCGGCGCACGCCGGCGTCAAGCTGGCGAGCGATCCCGACGACGAGGAAGAGGAGGAGCCACGGCCGCGGCTCACCCCGCTGCGGCTGCTGTGCCTGGCGCTGGCGGTCGTGGTGCTCGGCGCCGCGGGCGTCGGGTACGCGACCCGCGCCTGGCTCAGCGCGGCTGTGCCGACCGTGGCCGCACTCGACCTGAAGTCCAGCGCGATCGTCGACGCGGCCGCGCAGAAGGACGCCATGAACGTGCTGGTCGTGGCCGCCGAGCACGAGACGGTGCCGGGTACCGCGCCGCGCAGCAGCGCGACGTTCGCGATCGCGCACGTACCGGCCGACGGCGGTGACATGACCGTGCTGTCGCTGCCCGCCGAGCTGGAGATCAACCGGCCGCCGTGCGAGCGGTACGACCCGATCTCCCGCCAGTACACGACGTCGCTGGTGCCGGCCGAGGCCCGCACACAGCTCGTCTCCGCGCTCTCGGTGGGCGGACCGCGCTGCATCACCCGCGTGGTCCAGCAGCTCACCGGTCTGGCGATCACCGGCTACGTCGGCGTCGACCTCGACGAGCTCGCCCAGCTGGTGGACACCGTCGGCGGCGTCGGGATCTGCCTGACCCGTCCGGTCGTCGATGCCGCGCTGGGCCCGATCGTCTCCGCCGCGGGCGAGCAGGAACTCGGTGGCGATCGCGCGCTCGACTACCTGCGGGCCCGCGAGGTCACCGGCGATCCGCCGTCCGGCGCGGGCCGGGTGGAGCGCCAGCAGGGCGTGCTCGCGGCCGCCCTCGGCCCGCTGCTGTCCACGACCGGGCTGCTCGACATCGGCCGGCTCGCCGCCGCCCGCCCGGTGGTCGGCCGCGCGATCACGGTCGACGAACTGGACCTCGACCAGGTGCACGCCACCGCACGCTCGCTGCACAAGCTCGACGCCGAGGGGGTCCGGTTCGTGACCGTGCCCACGATGACCGGACCGTCCGGGTCCGGGGTCGTGCTGCGCGACGCCGAGGCCGCCGAGCTGTTCGCGGCCGTCCGCGGCGACCGGCCGCTGCCGGAGTCGGCCACCACCGCCACCGCGACCGGGCCGCAGCCCGGTGACGCGCCCGTCCAGGTGCTCAACGCCTCCGACCGGCCCGGACTGGCCAACCAGGTCGGCGACACGCTGCGCCAGCTCGGGTTCGCCGTCGGCGAGACCGGCAACGCCGCCCAGCGGACCACCCAGACGATCGTGCGCTACTCCCCCGACCGCGAGGCCGCCGCGCGCCTGGTCGCCACGAGCGTGCCGTCGGCGAACCTGGTGCCCGACCCGGGCAGCCACGGCGTGCTGCAGCTCGTGCTCGGCCGCTCCTTCGACGACGTCGTGCGGCCCCCGACCAGCAGCGCCCCGCCGACCGGCACGGACGCGACCCTCAGCAGCACGCAGTGCCGCTGACCGGGATCGTCGCCGAGGGTTCACCGGTGGTTCATCCGCGACGGCTCGAGACGCCCGTCGCCACCACTACCCTCGACCCATGCGTGACGCCTACCAGGAACAGCTCGACGGGCTGGCCGAGATCCTCTCAGTGATGTGCGGCCAGGTGGCCGACGCGCTGGAGAAGGCCACCCGAGCGCTGCTGGAGGCCGACCTGCAGCTCGCCGAGGAGGTCATCTCGGGCGATGCGCTGGTCGACGAGACCCGCTCGACGGCGGAGGAGCGGGCGTTGGCCCTGCTCGCCCTGCAGGCCCCGGTGGCGACCGATCTGCGCATCGTCGTCTCCGCGATCCACGGGGCGGGCGACATCGAGCGCATGGGCGATCTCGCGCTGCACGTGGCGCAGGCCGCCCGCCGCCGCCACCCGCGGCCCGTGCTGCCGCCGGAGGTGGCGCCGTACTTCGCCGAGATGGGCCGCATCGGCGTCGACCTGGCTCGCAAGGCCGGCGAGATGATCCGCACCCGCGATCTCGAGCAGGCCACCGCGATGGAGACCGAGGACGACGCGATGGACGACCTGCACCGGCACCTGTTCACCGTGCTGATGGACCGCAGCTGGCCGCACGGGGTCGGCCCGGCGGTGGACATCACCCTGCTGGGCCGGTTCTACGAGCGCTACGCCGACCACGCCGTCGCCCTCGGGCGGCGCATCGTGTTCATCGTGACCGGCCAGATGCCCGGCCCGCTGATGGTCTGAGGAAGGTCCTGCGTCGAGAATTCTCGACGGCAAGACCCGCGCAGGGTTCAGCCGAACCGGCCGCTGATGTAGTCCTCGGTGGCCTTCTCGGTCGGCGTGGAGAACACCTTCTCCGTGTCGCCGATCTCGACCAGCCGCCCCGGCTCGCCGGTGGCGCGCAGGTTGAAGAACGCCGTCTGGTCGCTGACCCGCGCCGCCTGCTGCATGTTGTGGGTGACGATGACGATCGTGTACTGCTTCTTCAGGTTCGCGATCAGGTCCTCGATCGCGAGCGTGGAGATCGGGTCGAGCGCCGAGCACGGCTCGTCCATGAGCAGCACCTCGGGCTGCACGGCGATGGCGCGCGCGATGCACAACCGCTGCTGCTGACCGCCGGAGAGGCTGCCGCCCGGCTTGTTCAGGCGGTCCTTGACCTCGTTCCACAGGTTCGCGCCGCGCAGCGAACGCTCCGCGACCTCGTCGAGCACCTTCTTGTTCTTGACGCCCTGCAGCTTCAGCCCGGCCACGACGTTGTCGCGGATCGACATCGTGGGGAACGGGTTGGGCCGCTGGAAGACCATGCCGATGGTCCGGCGCACGCTCACCGGGTCGACGTTCGGCGCGTAGATGTCCTCCCCGTCGAGCAGCACCTCGCCCTCGACGCGGGCGCCGGGGACGACCTCGTGCATCCGGTTCAGCGCGCGCAGCACGGTGGACTTGCCGCAGCCGGACGGACCGATGAACGCGGTGACGCTGTTCGGCGGGATCGACAGGGTCACCCCGTCGACGGCCTGGAAGGAGCCGTAGTAGATGTCGACGTCCTTGAGGTCAAGACGCTTGGCCACGATGGCTCCCTACTTGGTCTTGGGTGCCGTGACGCGCGACAGCAGCGCCGCGATCAGCTGGAAGACGGTGATGATCAGGATCAGGGTGATGGCCGCGCCCCAGATGCGGTCACTGCCGGCCTCGGTCGGGTTCGCCCGCTCGACGGTCATCAGCAGCGGCAGCGAGGCCATGTTGCCCTCGAAGACGTTGTAGTTGATGAACGGCGCGTAGGCCACGAGGATCAGCATCGGCGCGGTTTCGCCCATGATCCGGGCCAGCGCGAGCGAGATGCCGGTGAGCATGCCGGACAGCGCCGTCGGGATGACGATCCTCACGATCGTCTTCCACTTCGGCACGCCCAGCGCGTAGGCGGCCTCGCGCAGGTCATCGGGGACGATCCGCAGCATCTCCTCCGTGGAGCGCACCACGACCGGCACCATGAGCAGCACCAGCGCCAGCGACACGGCGAACGCGCTGCGGTCGAAGCCGAGGATCGCGATCCACACGGCGTAGACGAACAGGGCCGCGACGATCGACGGGATGCCGGTGAGGATGTCCACCATGAACGTGGTGGCCCGGGCCAGCCGCGACTTCGCCCCGTACTCGACGAGGTAGATCGCGACGAGGATACCGATCGGCGTGGCGATCGCGGCGGCGATCAGGCTCTGCATGAGCGTGCCGTAGATCGCGTGGTAGGCACCGCCGCCCTGCTGCCGACCGAGCAGGCCGTTCAGCGACTGCGTCCACCAGCCCGGCCGCAGGACGACCGAAAGGCCCTCGGCGATCACCGTCCACAGCACCCACACCAGCGGGACGACGGCGACCAGGAACGCCAGCGTGACCAGCACCGCGGCGATCCCGTTGCGGATCTTGCGACCGGTGCTGATCGGGGTGAACGTCGGGCCGACCGCGGGCTCGTCGAGATCGATCGTGGTGCTCATGCCACGGCCCCCGAACGTGCGATGACGGCCCGCGCCAGTGCGTTCACCGCGAACGTGAGCACGAACAGCACCAGGCCGGCCGCGATGTACGCGCCGGCGGAGAGGTCGTTGTTCAACTCGGCGAACGACAGCGCGATCTTCGACGCGAACGTGGCCCCGCCGTCGAACAGGCTGCCGGAGAACGGGGTCTGCACCCCGGCGAGGATGATCGTCAGCGCGATCGTCTCGCCCAGCGCCCGGCCCAGGCCCAGCATCGATGCGCTGATGTAGCCGGAGCGCCCGAACGGCAGCACCGCGATGCGGATGACCTCCCACCGGGTGGCGCCCAGCGCGAGCGCCGCCTCGACGTGCGTCCGCGGCGTGCGCTCGAAGACCTCGCGGGTGATCGAGGTGATGATCGGCAGGATCATCACGGCCAGCACGATCCCCGCGGTGAACACCGTGGCCCCGGCGATCCCCGAGTTGCCGGGGGCGAACAGGAAGAAGCCGCCGAGGTGGGCCTGCAGCCAGCCGGCGACCGGCTCCAGCACCGGAGCGAGCACGAGGATGCCCCAGAGCCCGAAGATGATCGACGGCACGGCGGCCAGCACGTCGATCAGGTAGCCGAACGGCCGCGCGAGGCGCGGCGGCGCGTACTGGGTGAGGAACAGCGCGATGCCCAGCCCCACCGGCATGGCCAGCACCAGCGCGAACACCGAAACCTCGACGGTGACCAGCAGCAGGTCGAGGATGCCGAACCGCAGGTTCGCCGGGTCCTCGGTGTCGAAGTTGCGGCTGAGCAGGAAGTTGTCCTGGTCGACGAGCACCGACGGGATGGCCTGGACGAGCAGGAACAGGCCGATTGCGCCGATCAGCGCTACGACGAACGCACCCGAGCCGGTGACGAGCCAGCGGAAGAGGCGGTCGCCGCGCCGGCTGGACGTGGCCCCTGCGGGCTCGTCGGGCGGCGGGGCGGGCGGCGGGCCCGTGTCGGGCATGCGGACGTGCCCCTCCGGGATGGTCGCGGTCACGGGGAGGCCCCGCACGACACCGGTGTCGCCGGCGCCGGCGGGGCCGCCCGTCACGGGTAGGTCGGTCATCGAACCTCCGTGCAGGCCCACTCAGCGTAAGGGGGGATCAGGCGATCGCCGTGACGGCGGTGAGCAGTTTCTCCTGGAACGAGGCCGGGAGCGGGGCGTAGCCGGCGTCGGCGAGGTTGGCCTGGCCGGTCGTGGCCGCGACGGTGAGGAACGCCTTGACCGCCTTCGCGGTGTCCGCGTCGTAACCCTGCGAGCAGACGATCTCGTACGTGGCCAGGATCAGCGGGTACGAGCCGGGTGCCGGTTCCGCGTAGACACCCTTGAGGTCGATCACCAGATCGTTGCCGCTGCCGATGACCTTCGCGCCCTCGATGGCCTTGCCGACGTTCTCCGCGGTCAGCTCCACCGGGCCGCTGCCGCTGTCGATCCGGGCGATCGACAGCTTCGCGTCCTGGGCGAACGACAGCTCGACGTAGGAGATCGAGCCCTCGGTGGCCGCGACCGCCTGCGCCACACCGGACGACTTCTCCGCGCCGGAGCCGACGCCGCCGTTGAACTTCTTGCCGGTGCCCTGCGTCCAGGCGCCCTTCGATGCGGCAGCCAGGTACTGCTGCACGTTGTCGGTGGTGCCGGACTCGTCGGACCGGTAGATCACCTTGACCGGGGTGTCCGGCAGGTCCACACCCGGGTTGAGCGCGGCGATCGCCGGGTCGTTCCAGGTGGTGATCTGGCCGTTGAACAGCTTCGCCGCGACCTCAGCGGTGAGCACGAGGTTCGTGACGCCCTCGATCTTGTACGCCAGCGCCACCGGGCCGAACACCAGCGGGAGGTTCCACGCCGGGTTGCCCTGGCAGCGCTCCGCCGCCGCGGCGACCTCGCCCTTCTCCTGGGAGAGCGGCGAGTCGGAGCCGCCGAAGTCGACGAGTCCCGCGCTGAACTGCTTGATGCCCGCGCCGGAGCCGGTGGGGTTGTAGGCGACGTTGTGGCCCGGGCAGGCCGCCTGGTAGGCCTGGACGAACGCGTCCATCGCGTTCTTCTGCGCCGATGAGCCCTCGGCGCTCAGGTTCTCCTTGCCGCCGCAGTCGACGGCCGGGCCGCCTGCGGCGGGCGCCCCTGCCCCACCGCCTGCTGGTACCGGGTCGCTGCCGCAACCGGCGAGGAGCAGTGCGCTCGCGGCCAGGAGGGCGGCGACGAGGCCGTGCCGCTGGAGTTTCACGGAAAGGTCCTCCGACGATTCGGTCGCTGCGGCTCGGGGTGGCCGCTCGCCGGGAACGCTAGGTAGGCACGGTGGACGCCTCCCCCCGCTCAGGTGAACGGGGGATGAACAGGTCCGCGATCGGGCGTGGGCTCGACCACTCGGCTGAGTGACGAGGGGGCCGGCGCGTGACCGCGGGGCCGTCAGCGCGAGTAGTTCACGTCGGTGTCGGTGTGCCGGAACCCCAGCTGGGAGTACACGCGGATAGCCGGCGCGTTGTCCGACTCGACGTAGAGCATCACCTCACCGAGGCCGCGGTCGCGCAGGTGCGCGAGGCCGGCCAGGGTGAGCGCGCTGCCCAGGTGCAGGCCGCGGGCCGACGGGTCCACGCCGAGCACGTAGACCTCTCCGACGGGCGGCTCCTGGTCGTGGTGGATCTTCGTCCAGTGGAACCCGAGCAGCCGGTCCTCGGCGTCCACGGCGAGCAGGAACCCCTGCGGGTCGAACCACGGCTCGGCCTCGCGCAGCCGCACCTGCTCGACGTCCCAGCCGCCCTGCTCGGGATGCCAGTCGAAGGCCGCGTTGTTGACGCGCAGGAACTCCTGCTCGTCCTGCCCGACGACGAACGCGCGCAGCCGCACACCGTCGGGCAGCTGCGGCTCGAAGACGTCGGTGGGCGCGAGCGGGCGGCGCATCCGCCACAGCTCCCGGGTGCGCGCGAAACCGAACCGGGCGGCCAGGGCAGCCGCCGCCGGGTGGTCGCCGTGTGCCCACACCCGCAGCACCCCGTCGGTGCGCTCGATCAGCGCGGCCACGATCTGCGCGCCGAGGCCGCGGCCGCGGGCGTCGGGGTGCACGGTGAGCTCCGCGGTGCGGCTGCCGTCGGCGGCGGGGGGGTCGAGATGGGCGAACCCGACGAGCTCGTCCCCCTCGCGGACCTGCAGGTTGTCGCCCTCGGAAAGGTGCAGCAGCACGTTCTCCCCGATGGGCGCGTCGCCGTCGGCCTTGGTGGCGGCGGCGATCAGCGACGTGACGGCGGCGGGATCGGTGGGTGGTGCCCAGATCAGTTCGGCCACCGCACCGAGACTAGTCCCCTCGCGCGGTCAGGTCCGGTCAGCGCGCGTGGGCGACCGATCGATCGGACTCCTCGTCCGCGTCGTCGTCGTTCCCCGACGCCGCCATGCCCAGCCCCCCGCGGGTGGGCCGGACGAACTTGTACCCGACGTTGCGCACGGTGCCGATCATCTGCTCGTGCTCCGGGCCGAGCTTCGCGCGCAACCGCCGCACGTGCACGTCGACCGTGCGGGTGCCGCCGAAGAAGTCGTAGCCCCACACCTCCTGCAGCAGCTGAGCCCGGGTGAACACCCGGCCGGCGTGCTGCGCGAGGTACTTCAGCAGCTCGAACTCCTTGTAGGTCAGCTCGAGTAGCCGGCCGCGCAGCCGGGCCGCGTAGGTGGCCTCGTCGATGACGAGGTCGCCGAGCACGAGCGCACCACCCTCGGAGCCGTTGTCCGAGCCCCGGCGGGACTTGAGCAGGCGCAGCCGCGCGTCGACCTCGGCGGGCCCCGTGGTCGGCAGCAGGATCTCGTCGACCACCCACTCCCCGGAGACGGCGACGAGCCCGCCTTCGGTGAGCACAGCGATCACCGGTACGTCGGTCCCGGTGCTGCCGAGGAGCCGGCAGAGGCTGCGCGCGGCGACGAGATCGGTGCGGGCGTCCACCAGCACCGCGTCATGGGGTCCGGCGTCGAGCAGGGCCGCAACCTCCGGTGCCGCCGTGCGGACACCGTGCGGGAGCAGGGCGAGCGCAGGAAGCACGGATCCGGGGTCCGGATCCGCGGTCAGCAGCAGGAGTTCCACGACGTGCCTCCTCTCACCGGGATTTCCGGGCGGCGGGCATCGTTGACTCACCGTTCACGTCCGCGTGACCCGGTACTCACACCACCACACGGATCGATGCAGAATAACCAGATTCACCCCCTCCGACGAAAGCGCTGTTGACCACAGTTCGTTACGTGGAGGTGACCCGGGCGTCCGGACACATCGGACCCACCTCTACCGTCGTGCCCACCCACGACGGATCGGAGGTCCGGGTTGAGGCGCGTGATCATCGTGCTGCTGGTGCTCGTCGGGCTGTTCGTGGCCGCCGACTTCGGCGCCGCCGCGCTCGCCGAGTCCGTGGTCTCGCGGCAGATGCGCCAGCAGATCGGCCTGCGCGACGACCCCAGCGTGCGGATCAACGGCTTCCCGTTCCTCACCCAGGCGCTGACCGGCCGCTACGGCAGCGTCGACGTCCAGGCCAACAACATCACCGTGGCGGAGCTGGAGGACCTGTCCGTGCAGGCGCAGCTGCGCGACGTCGACGCCCCGCTGTCGACGGTTCTCGGCTCCGGCCCGAAGACGCTGAAGGTCGGCGAGGCAGAGGGCTCGGTGCGCATCCCGGCCCGCGACGTCGAGCAGCTGCTCAACCGCAACGGCGCCATCACCCTCGACGACCTGCGCATCGATCCGGTGGACGAGGCCGGACTGAAGGCCGCCGCCGAGGAGAGCGACGACACGTCGCTGACGTCCATCGACCCTGACCTCGCTGTCCGGCTCACCGCCACCACCGTGCTGCCGCTGCTCGGGGAGAACGAGGTGTCGGTGATCGCGCAGCTGTCGCTGGACAACGGCAAGGCCCGGATCGTGCCGCGCGACGTGCGCTTCGGCGGCAACGCGCTGCCCACCGCGGTCCAGCGCGTCGTGGCCGAGGTGTTCACCGTGACCGTCGACCCGGGCTCGCTGCCGCTGCAGGTCACCCCGACCGAGCTGACCGCGGAGAGCGGTGCCCTGCGGGTCAGCGGCACCGCGCGGAACCTGACGATCGGCGGCGCGAGCACGGAGTGAGCAGGGCGGGCTGCGAGCCGCACCACGCGAGCCCGGCGGCGACCGCGGCCGCCGGGTGATACTGCAGGGGTGAGTCTCTGGGGCGCTGTGGCGCTCGGCGTCGCCGTCGTCGTGGCGCTGGTCCTGGCGCTGGTCCTGCGCGCCCGCGACGGACGCGTCCGCGCCGCGGCCGGGGCGAGCGGGGGCTGGGCACTCGCCGGGTGCTCCCCGTCCGGTCAGGACCGGGTGCTGCTGCTGCAGCTGTCGTCCCCGGTGTGCGCGCCGTGCCGGCAGACCGCGGCGGTGCTGACCGAGCTGGCCGGGCGCACCGTCGGGCTCGTGCACGTCGAGCTGGACGTGGCCGACCGCCCCGACGCCGCCCGCGAGCTGGGGGTCCTGCGCACCCCGACGGTGGTGGCGTTCGACCGGGACGGCACCGAGCTGCTGCGCGTGTCCGGGGTGCCGCGCGCCGCGGACCTGCTCGCCGGCGTGCGGCCGGCGTTGTCCGGACGACTCGCCCCATGACCGAGCCCACTGTCCGGACCGTGGACGGTCGTTCCCGCAAGGCGGGAGCGTCGGCTACGCTGGCAGCCGTGTTCTGGCCGCTGACCCGTCGCCGCGCAGTCGATCTGTGCCGCGTCGGCAGCTGCCTGTGTCGCGTCTCCTGAGCATCCGCCCGCGCCGCTGATCGTCGGCGCATCCTTTCGGTTCTCTCAGGAGCCCACTCATGGCCACACCCGCAGAACCCCCTGTCGATCCGCGTGGTGTCCGGTTCGCCGCCGGTGTGACGACCGTCGTGCTCGCACTGGTCCTGCTCTCCGGCAGCGGCTGGCTCGCGGCGGCTCAGACCGTCGTCTTCGCGCTCGGCGCCTTCTTCGGACTCCGGTTCGCGCCCTACTCGGTGCTGTACCGGCTCATCGTCGCACCCCGGTTGAACCCGCCCGCCGAGAAGGAGGAGGCCGCTCCCGTGCGGTTCTCCCAGCTCGTCGGGTTCGTCTTCGCCCTGGTCGGCACGATCGGCTACTTGACCGGCCTCACCGTCCTGGGCATCGTGGCCACCGCGCTCGCGCTGGTCGCGGCACTGCTCAACGCAGCCGTGGGCTTCTGCCTCGGCTGCGAGATGTACGCCTTGATCCAACGACTCCGTACTCGTAACCAAGGAGCCACCGCATGAGTCGCCAGGACGTCCTAGTCACCGCAGACTGGGCCGAGAAGAACCTCGGAACGGACGGCATCGTCTTCGTCGAGGTCGACGAGGACACCACCGCGTACGACGGTGGCCACATCCCCGGCGCGATCAAGATCAACTGGACCACCGAGCTCCAGGACCAGGTCCGCCGGGACATCCTCACCAAGGAGCAGTTCGAGCAGCTGCTCTCCGCCAAGGGCATCTCGAACGACGACACCGTCGTGCTCTACGGCGGCAACAACAACTGGTTCGCCGCCTACGCCTACTGGCAGTTCAAGCTGTACGGCCACGAGAAGCTGAAGCTGCTCGACGGCGGCCGCAAGAAGTGGGAGCTCGACGGGCGCACCCTGACCACCGACGTGGTCGAGCGCACGCCCACCACCTACAAGGCGAAGGACCCGGACAACGCGATCCGCGCCTTCCGCGACGAGGTCGTGCAGGCCATCGGCAACAAGAACCTCGTCGACGTCCGCTCCCCCGACGAGTTCTCCGGCAAGATCCTCGCTCCCGCGCACCTGCCGCAGGAGCAGTCGCAGCGTCCCGGCCACGTGCCCACGGCGATCAACATCCCGTGGAGCAAGGCGGCCAACGAAGACGGTACGTTCAAGTCGGACGAGGAGCTGCGCCAGCTCTACGCCGAGGCGGGCTACGACCCGAACAAGCCCACCATCGCCTACTGCCGCATCGGCGAGCGCTCGAGCCACACGTGGGTGGTGCTGCACGAGCTGCTCGGCTACGACGACGTGAAGAACTACGACGGCAGCTGGACCGAGTACGGTTCGCTTGTCGGCGTGCCGATCGAGACGGGAGCCAAGTGATGTGCGCTGCCCCTGACCAGGGGACTGCTCTGCCGCCGAACACGGACCTCACCAAGGAGACCGTGCTGACCGGGCGCGTGGTCGCCGACGGCCAGCCGGTCGCGGGTGCGTTCGTGCGGCTGCTCGACAGCACCGGCGAGTTCACCGCCGAGGTCGTGTCCTCGGCGACGGGCGGCTACCGGTTCTTCGCCGCGCCGGGCACGTGGACGGTGCGGGCGCTGTCGCGCCAGGGCAACGGCCAGACCGAGGTGCGGCCGACCGGCCCGGGCCTGTACGAGGCCGAGGTCGCGGTCGCCTGAGGACGACCGAAGGCCGGGTCCGTCGTCGACGGGCCCGGCCTTCGACGTGCAGGGGGGATCAGCGGCCGGCGAGCGCGGCGATCGGGGTGCCGGGACGCAGCCCGTCGCCCAGCGCGGCCCAGGGCACCAGCACGCCCCGCTCGGCGAGCGCCTGGACCGCGTGCGGGACCTCGTTGTACACGTGCGCGACCAGCCCCTCGCGGGTGGCGGTGTAGGGCGCGTCCGGGCCGGGTTCGGCGTAGAGGCTCGCGCAGAGATCGACGCCGGTGACCAGCTGCGGATCCAGGCCGGCGCGGCAGCCGGCGACGAACGCGGCGCGACCGCGCTCGGTGAGCACGTCGGCCAGCGGGATCTCCTCGCCGCTGGCGAGATCGATCACGAACGTCTGCATCGTCGAGCCCGGGTACGCCGCGCCGGGCACGGAGCGGGTGATGACGTAGGCGGTGGACAGCACTCCGCGTTCGTTCAGCGCCTCGTCGCGGTAGCCACCGGAGACCGCGGCGCTCTCCTCGCAGTCGATCGGGTCCGGGGTGAGGTCGAGCGCGGCGTTCGCGGTGGCGGCGGCATCGGCCGGGATGCCGTGGACGGTCAGCCAGGTGACGTCGTAGTCGCAGGTCGCGGAGCCGTTGGTGATCGTCGTGCTGGCCGATTCCGGGGCGAGCACGGCCTGGCCCGACACAGCCGTGGACGTCGGTGCCGCGACCGTGGCGGTCGGGGGCACGGGGACGGCGGTGCCCGCCGCGCCGGAGCAACCCGCGAGGGCGGCCGCNGCGATCGCGGCGAGCAGGACGTGCCGGACGATCATCTNTCTCCCTGCGCTCGAGTTCGACCGACCGTAGTATCGATCACCGACGGTTCNGGTTGCGGAACGGACAGTGGGGGGCACGTGAGTGGCATCGACCTGCGCACCGACCGTGCGCATTCCGCCCGGATCTACGACTACCTGCTCGGGGGGAAGACGAACTACCAGGCCGACCGCGAGGCGGGGGACGCGGCACTGGCGGCGATGCCGTCGATCCGCACCACCGCGCGGGCGCAGCGGGCGTTCATGCACCGCAGCAGCCGGGCGATCGCCGAGCTGGGCATCGACCAGTTCCTCGACATCGGTACCGGAATCCCGACCGAGCCGAACCTGCACCAGGTCGTGACCGCGGTCCGGCCCGACGCCCGCATCGTCTACGTCGACAACGACCCGATCGTGCTCGCGCACGCGGCGGCGCTGATGACCGGGCCGGGCACCGTGGCCTACGTCCAGGCCGATGCTCGCGACCCCCAGGCCCTGCTCGCGGCGCCGGAGCTGCAGCAGACACTGGACCTGTCCCGCCCGGTGTCGGTCTCGGTCATCGGGATCATCCACTTCCTCGACGACGGGGCCGTCTCCCGGCTGCTGTCCACCGTCATGGACGCGGTGGTGCCCGGCTCGTACCTCACGATCACCGTCGGCACCGAGGACCACGACGTCGACGGCGAGGTCCGCCGCACCAACGCGGTGTACGCCAAGGCGGGGATCCCCGGCTGGGCCCGCACCTGCGCGGAGGTCGAGCAGCTGCTGGCCGGGCTGGAGCTGCTGGAGCCGGGGATCGTGCGGCCGCAGGAGTGGCGGCCCGACGGTGTGCTCGACGGCGCGCAGGACCGCGCCCTGTGGGCGGCGGTGGCTCGCAAGCCCTGACGCTCGCGAGGGCTCGACACGCCACCGCGGACGTCGAATACTCCCCGCGTGCTGCACGGGCGCGACGCGGAGCTCCGGGAGCTCACCGGGGCCGTGGCCGCCGCGCTCGCCGACGGGCGCGGCCTGGTCGCGCTGATCACCGGGGACGCCGGCATCGGCAAGACCCGACTGGCCCACGAGGTCGCCTCCGCGCTGCGCGCCGGCGGGGTGCGGGTGGCGTGGGCGGTGTGCCGGGCCGACGACGGCACCGCGCCGTACTGGCCGTGGGCGCAGCTGCTCGCCGCCCTGGGCCGCCGCGACGCGCTCGTCGCGCCGCCGGGCGATCCCGCTCTGGCGCGGTTCCGGTTGCACGAGGCCGTCGGGGCCGCGGTGGCGGCGGCCGCGCCGATCCTGCTCGTGCTCGACGACCTCCACTGGGCGGACCGACCGTCGCTGCGGCTGCTGGAGTCGCTGGTGCCGCACACCGGCACCGCGCCCGTCGTCGTGCTGGGCACCTACCGGGACACGGAACCGGGGCCCGCGGCCACCCTGGCCGCCGATCGGCGGGTGGTGCTGCGCGGTCTCGACGTGGCTGCGCTCGGCCCGGCGCTGGAGCAGGCGACCGGCGAGGAGGTGCCGGCCGACGTGCTGGCGTCGGTGCACCGGCGGACCGGCGGCAACCCGTTCTTCGCCGCCGAGATCGTGCGCATGCTGCGCGGGACGGGATCGGCGGGTGAGCTCCCGCCCGGGGTGCGGGCCGTGCTCGACCGCAGGCTCGACGGGCTGCCGGAGGGTGCGGAGACGCCGCTGCGGGCGCTCGCGGCGCTCGACCCGGCCGGCACGAGCGGCGCCGACGACAACCTGCTCGCCCAGGTGGTGGGGTGCTCCCCCGCCCGGCTCGCCGAGCTGCTCGACACCGCCGTGAACGCCGGTCTGGTCGCCCGCGGGGAGGACGAGCACCGGTTCTGCCACGGGCTCGTCGCCGAGGCGCTGGCCGCGCGGACCCCGCCGGCCGAGCGGGTGGACCTGCACCGGCGGGCCGGGACCGTGCTGACGCGGCGGTGGCGATCCGGGGACGTGCCGGCCGCGCAGGCGGCGGCCCATCTGCTGACGGCAGCGCGCCGGTCCGGCGAGCCCGCCGACGCCGGTCCGGCGATCGAGCTGGCCGTCGCGGCCGCCGACGCGGCCACGGCCGCCGCGGCGCACGAGGACGCGGTCCAGCTCCTCGACCGGGCGCTCCCCCTCGCCGCCGACGGGGCGCCGCGGGCCGGGCTGCTGTGCCGCCTCGGCGAGGCCGCACTGGCCGCTGGAGACCTGCCGCGGGCCCGCACCGCGTTCACCACGGCCGCTGAGCACGCCCGCCGGGCGGGCGACCCGGAGCTGCTCGCCGCCGCCGCGCTGGGCCTGACCGGCGGCGCGGCCGGGTTCGAGGTGGACCTCACCGATCCCGGGCGGGTCGCGGTGCTCGACGAGGCGCTCGCCGCGCTGCCGCCGCACGACTCGGTGCTGCGGTGCGCCGTGCTCGCCCGGCTGTCCGTGGCGCTGACCTTCACCGACGGCGAACCACGGCGGCGCGAGCTGGCTGAGCAGGCCGTCGCCGTCGCCCGCCGGCTGGCCGACCCGGCAGCGCTGGCCACTGCGCTGGCGGCGCTGTGCGACGCGACCGCCGGGCCCGCGCACGTCGAGGAGCGGCGCGCGGCGGCCTCCGCGATCGTGACGGCAGCGCGGCAGGCCGGGGACGTGCCGCGGGAGCTGCTGGGCAGGCGGCTGCGGGTCGTCGCGCTGGCGGAGGCGGGGCGCTGGGCGGACGTCGACCGGGAGATCGACGCGTACGCCGCGGCCGTCGCGCCGCTGCGTCGCCCCGGGCTGTCCTGGTACGTGCCGCTGTGGCGGGCCGCGCGCGCCGCCATGCAGGGCCGCGACCCAGCGGACCACGTCGCGGAGCTGACGGCGCTGGTCGCCCGCTCGGGCAGCCTCAACGCCGAGCTGCTTCGGCTGACGCAGCAGTTCATCTTCTCGGTCCTGGCGGGGCGGCCCGACGAGGAGAGCCTCGCCCGGTTCTTCGAGCTCGCTCCCGAGGATGCGGCGACGCGGTGCACGCAGGCGCTCGTGTGGGCCGCGAGCGGTCGACCCGGTGCCGCCGAGCTGCTGGCGGACTACCTCGACCACCGGCTAGACGGGCCCGCCGACAGCGAGTGGCTGCCCGAGATGGTGCAGAGCGCGCAGGTGGCCGTGCTGATCGGGGACCGGCAGGCGGCCGCTCGTCTCCGCCGTGTGCTGGAGCCCTACGCCGACCTGTTCGCGATCGAGGGCATCCTCGCCGGCACGTGGGGCTGCGTGGCGGGCCACCTCGCTGCGCTCGCCGACCTGCTCGGCGATCCCGGCGCGGCCCGCGCCCACCGCGAGACCGCGGCGGCCGCCGACGCCGTGGCCGGGAGTGGGGTCGGCGCGGTGATCGCACTGCGGTCCCGGCCCGTCCCCGTGGCGGAAGCGGTGTTCCAGCGGGACGGCGAGGGGTGGCGGATCGGGTTCGCCGGCCGCACCGTGGTGCTGCGCGACAGCAAGGGCATGCACGATCTCGCCGTGCTGCTCGCCCGACCCGGCGTCGACGTGGCGGCGCACGAGCTGGCCGGGACCCGTCCGGTGGTCGCGGTGCGGCTGGAGCTGGCCGACCGCACCGCGATCGACGCCTACCGGCGCCGCCTGGCCGCGCTTGCCGACGCCGCCGACGACGGGGACACCGCCGCGGCGGCCGAGCGAGCCGCGCTCCTGCGGCAGCTCTCCGCGGTGACCGGCCGCGGCGGGCGGGTCCGCAGCACCGGAACCGACGACGAGCGCGTCCGCAAGGCCGTCGGCAACCGGATCCGGCTGGCCCGTGAACGGATCGCGGCCGTGCACCCCGAACTGGGCCGCCACCTGCGGGCCTCGGTGCGCACCGGGACGCACTGCCGCTACGACCCGGAACGGCCCGTCGACTGGGTCCTGTAGCACCGCTACGGCCGCCGTGGCGCCTTCCCGGGTGACCGATTCGAACCTCGGGAAGGAGTCCCCATGACCACCACCGACGTGTCCGTGGCCGAGCAGCTCGCCGGGCGGCTGTTCACGGCCGGGATCGGGGCGTTCGAGCTGACGACCGCGCTGCTCGGCGACCGGCTCGGCCTGTACCGAGCGCTCGCCGAGGGCCCCGTCACCGCGACCGGGCTGGCCGCCGCGACCGGGACCGACGAGCGCTACGTGCGGGAGTGGTGCGAGCAGCAGGCCGTTGCCGGGCTCATCGCCGTCGACGATGCCGCCGCGGCACCGCACGAGCGCCGGTACGCGCTGCTGCCGGGCAGCGAGGCCGTGCTGATCGACGAGCTGAGCCCGGCGTACCTGGTGCGGCTCGGCGAGTTCGTCGAGGCGATCGGCCGCGTGATGCCCGCCCTGCAGGAGGCGTTCCGCACCGGGGCGGGCGTGCCGTTCGGTGACTACGGGGTGCAGCACGCGCAGGGTGCGCTGAACCGGCCGGTGTTCGCGAACCTGCTGGTGCAGGAATGGCTGCCGCAGCTGCCCGACGTGGACGCGCGGCTGCGCGCGGGCGCCGTCGTCGCCGAGTTCGGCTGCGGCGAGGGGTGGGCGGCGATCGCGCTGGCCGCCGGGTACCCGGACGTGCGGGTCGAGGGCTTCGACGCCGATCCGCCGTCGATCGAGGCGGCCCGCCGGCACGCCGAGGCGGCCGGGGTGGCCGACCGGGTCCGGTTCACCGTCGCCGACGTGGCCGAGGTGCAGGGCAGCTACGACGCCGTGTTCGCGTTCGAGGTGCTGCACGACCTCGCCCACCCGGTGGCCGCGCTCGCCGCAGCCCGCCGGATCACGACCGGCCCCGTCGTCGTCATGGACGAGCGGGTGGCCGAGGAGTTCACCGTGCCCGGCGACGACGTCGAGCGGTTCTGCTACGCGGCGAGCGTGCTGCACTGCCTGCCCGCCGGCCGCGGCGAGCCGGACTCGGCCGCGACGGGCACCGTGATGCGCCCGGACACCGTGCGCCGGTACGCCGCCGAGGCCGGGTTCGCCGGGGTCGCGGTGCTGCCGATCGAGCACGAGATGTTCCGCTTCTACCGGCTGGAGCGCTGATGCTGCGGACCGGGTGGGAGGACGACACGCCGTCGGCCGACACCATCGCGCTGGCCGCGATGCGGGCGATGGCCGATCGCGCGGCCGCGCTCGCCGAGGCCGCGGGCGGGAAGGTGCGCCGCGGGCCGGGGCTGGTGCTGGCCGACGCGGGTGCGGCGAACCCGTTCCACAACGTGGCGACGGTGATCGGGCCGGTCGACCCGGCGGCGGTCGATGAGATCACCGGGTTCTTCGGCGGGGTGTTCCTGCTGATCAGCCCGGCGCCGGCGGCGCGGCTGCCGGTCCTGGAGCTGATGGGGCACCCGCCGCTGATGGTGCGGCCGCCCGGTGGGCGCGCTCCACGCCCGGCGCCCGGGGTGGCGGTCACCGAGGTGCCGGACGGCGCGGGCCTCGCGGTGTTCGACCGCGTGCTGTCCGCCGGGTATCCCGTGCCCCACTCCCCCACGCCGGCGGATCTGCTCGGTGGGCCGACGCGGTTCTTCCTAGCCACCGTGGACGGGGAACCGGCCGCGACGGCGATGGCCCACGTCGGTCACGGCGTCGTCGACGTCGAAGCGGTGGCCGCACTGCCGCACCTGCGCGGCCGCGGCGCCGGCACGGCGGCCGTGTGGGCGGCGACGCTGGCCGCACCTGAGCTGCCCGCGGTGCTGCTGGCCAGCGACGACGGGGTGGGGATCTACCGGCGCATGGGCTACCTGGCGCTGGTGCGCGGCACCGCGTGGTGGCGCGGCCAGTAGGGTGCCTGCGTGCAGTGGTTGTACACCGGTCTGTTGATCGTGGCCGGCGCCGGGACGGCGGCCTACACGGGCTTCCTCCTGCGCCGGCTGTTCACCCTGGAACCGGCCGCTCCGCCCGCCGGTGAGGAGCCGCAGGCATGACCGATCCCGACGCCCCCGGGTCCCTGCCGAAGCCGACGAACGCCGCGCCGGACGCCCCGCAGCGCAACCGGCCGCGCTTCGAGGACCTGCCGATCCCGGACGACACGGCGAACCTGCGCGAGGGACCGGACCTGCACGAGGCCTGCGTGGGCCTGCTGCCCCTCATCGGGGTGTGGCGCGGCGCGGGCGAGGCGGTCTACCCGACGATCGACGGGCCGTTCACGTTCGGCCAGCAGATCGTGTTCTCCCACGACGGCCGGCCGTTCATCGCCTACGAGTCCCGCTCGTGGATCCTCGGCCCGGACGGGGAGGTCGTGCGTCCGGCAGCCCGTGAGTCCGGGTTCTGGCGACCGCAGCCGAACGGCGAGCTGGAAGTGCTGATCATCCACAACACCGGCATCGCCGAGGTCCTCTACGGCAGGGCCCGCAACCTCACGTCGTGGGAGTTCGCCTCCGACGCAGTGCTGCGCACCGGCTCGGCGAAGGAGGTCGCCGCGTCGCAGCGGCTGTACGGCATCGTCGAGGGCGGAGACCTGGCCTACGTCGACGAGCGGGCGATGATGGGCCAGACCATGCAGCCGCACCTCTCCGCGCGGCTGAGCCGCATCGCGGGGTGACAGCCCGCCCCGAATCCCCACGAACGGCACTTCCGTGAGCACCGCTGCTCACGAAAGTGCCGTTCGTCGCGTTCAGCTGGCTCTCACCCCCTGCCCGCGATGCCGCTGTGCAGCATGGTGGTGAGCAGCTCGATCGCTTCCTCGTCGCTGGGTGGTGGGCCGCTGCCGTCCCCGCCCGCGGCGAGCCACGTCCACGCGAACTGCTCGAGCAGCGCGTTCATCGCCGAGACCACCAGGCGCGGCTCCCCGGGCAGGTTGCGGACGGTCTCGAGGTGCTCCTGCATGTGCAGGCCGTCCTCCCGGGTGAGCTGCTGGACCAGGCTGCGCAGCTCCGGATCCGACTGCGTGGCCTCGCGCAGCGCCACCATCACCGGCAGGTGCTTGCGGTAGAACCGCCAGAACGACGCGACGTGGAAGCGCACGGCCTCGCGGTCGGTGAAGTCCGTGCTGTGCTCGGGCTCCTGGGAGATCGCGTCGCCCTCGGCGAGCACGTCGGTCAGCAGCGCCCGCAGCAGCGCCTCCTTGCTGGGGAAGTGGTTGTAGAACGAGCCGGCGGCCCGACCGGCGGCCGACGTGATGTCGGTGATCTTGGTGTTGGTCCAGCCGCGCTCGGCGAAGACGCGGCGGGCCGCGGCCTTCAGCGCCGCCTCGGTCTCGGCCGCGCGCTCCTTACGGCTCGTGGTCACCCCGGCACCTCCTTGACAGCAGACCGTACCCACCGGCATCCTGAACTCCAATTCACTGAATCTATTTTCACTGAATGGAGCGTCACTATGCAGGTGCTCATCGCCGGGGCCGGCCCGACCGGGCTCACCCTCGCCATCGACCTCCTCCGCCGCGGCGTCGACGTCCGCCTCGTCGACCAGGCCGAGACACCGTTCACCGGCTCCCGCGGCGACGGCCTGCAGCCGCGCACGCTGGAGGTGTTCGAGGACCTCGGCGTGCTCGACGCCGTGCTGGCCGCGGGTGAGCTGCCCAAGCCGATCCGCGCCTACCGCGGGCACGACGTGCTCTTCGAGAAGCACATGGGCGAGATCAGCGAGCCGCGGCCGGACGTGCCGTACCCGAACGGACTGATGCTGGGCCAGTCCCGGACCGAAGAGATCCTGCGCGCCCGACTCGCCGAGCTGGGCGGCACGGTCGAGTTCGGCACGGCGCTGGTCGCCTTCGAGCAGGACACCGACGGCGTCACCGCCATCCTCACCTCAGCTCGCGGTACCGAGACCGTGCGAGCGGATCACCTCGTCGGCGCCGACGGCGGCCGCAGCACCGTCCGCAAGGCGCTCGGGGTGCCGTTCGTCGGCGTGACGGACGAGTCGATCCGCATGCTGATCGGCGACGTGTCCGCGGACGCGCTGGACCGCGAGCACGTGCACTGGTTCGGCGATCCGGCGAAACCGCGGGAAGGCGTCGTACTGAGCCCGCTACCGGGCACCGACCAGTTCCAGTTCGCCGCGCCGCTCGATGGCGAGCCGACCCTGGAGGGGCTGCAGGCGCTGCTCGACCGCGCGTCCGGGCGCACCGACATCCGGCTGCGCAACCTCACCTGGTGCACGGTGTGGCGGCCGAACGTGCGGCTCGCCGCGCAGTTCCGCGTCGGACGGGTGTTCCTCGCCGGCGACGCCGCGCACGTGCACCCGCCGACCGGCGGCCAGGGCCTCAACACGGGCGTGCAGGACGCGTACAACCTCGGATGGAAGCTCGCCTCGGGCGACTCCGCACTGCTCGACACGTACGAGGCCGAGCGGCGGCGCGTCGCGCAGGAAGTGCTGGAGCTGTCCACGCGGATCATGCGCCGTTACACCGACGGCGCGGAGAACGCGCACGAGCGCGGCGCGGAGACCAGCCAACTCGGCATCACCTACCGCACCGCGCCCGCGTCGGCCGGGACCGTCTTCGTCGGCGACCGCGCGCCCGACGCACCGCTGCGGACCGCGGACGGCGCTCCGGTGCGGCTGTTCGAGCTGTTCCGCGGGCCGCACGCGACCACGCTGGCGTTCGGTGTGGCTGCCCCGGCGGGGCCGCACTCGTGGTCGATCGCGCCGGCCGGGGCCACGGTCCCCGGGGCGCTGGTGGACGTCGACGGCCACGCGCACCGCGCCTACGGGGCCGCCCCGGGCACGGTCGTCGAGGTGCGCCCGGACGGCTACATCGGCGCCTACCGGGTGACCGAGCCGGCGGCGTGAGTCAGCGGGAGAGCAGGGCCCGGACCTCGGCGGCGGGCAGCCCGGACAGCGACGCCAGCTGATCAGGCTCCAGCCCGGCGGCGGCGAGCTTGGCGAGGTGCTCGCGCACCACGCTGCGCTCGTGCGAGAGGGCCTCGCTGAGCCGGGACAGCTGCGCCGAGCTGGCCTCCAGCGCGGCCGCGGCGCCGACGGTGCGAACCGGGTCGTCGAGGAGCACGGCGAGCAGCCGGTCACGGGCGTCGCCGCGCGGGGCGGGGCGCTTGGCGAGCGCTCGGGACAGCGCAGCGGCCAGCGGGGCGCTGGATCCGGCGATGTCGGGCGCTACCGGGACGGGTTCGGCCCGGGCCTCGGGGACCGGCTCGGGCGTGGCCGGCGCGGAGGCCGCGACGGCCTGCGCGGTCGGCCGTGCCGCGTCCCGCCGAGCCCGCCGCCGCAGCACCACGACGGTCACGCCGGCCAGGATCAGCAGGACGGCGGCGCCGACAGCGAGCGCGACCAGCACGCCCGTCGACGGAAGCCATGACATGGCTTGGCAGCGTACTCAGCGGCGATGACGCAGTGCTACCAGGTTCACCCGGATCGTGACGATGAGTGAGCCTCGGCTTCGCTCGGCTTCTCGGCGGCGCGCTCGGCCTCGGGCCGCACCGCGGCGACCTTCACCGTGACGTCCACGCTCGACGGGTCCTCCTTGCCGCCTGCCCGGTTCTGCTCGGCCGGCGGGGCAGTGTCGGCGACCGTGACGGCCGCCGTCGGCGGAGCCGGATCCGCCGAACCGTTGCGGAGCGCGCCGTTGGTGCCGTGCGGGACCGCCGCACCGTTCGCGGGAACGGGCTCGGGGACCGCCGGTGCGGCGGCCGTGACGTTCGGGTCGGCCGGGGCCTGCTGCGGGCCGGTCGGCGCCTGCCGAGCGATCGGCGACGGAGCCGAGCGCGGCGTGGGCGACGGGCGCGGCTTGCCGTCCCGGCGGGTCGGCGACGGGCTGCCGTTCCGTATGACGGGCGCCATCTTCGCCGTCGGCGCGCTGAGCATGTTCTCCAGCTGGCCGCGCAGCCGGTTCAGCTCGGTGATCATGATGTCGCGCTGGCGGACCAGGTCGGCCACCTCGGCGCGTGCGGCCTGCAGCTCGGAGCGGGCGGTCTCGTGCGCCTTCCGGCGGATCTCGGCCGCCTCCTCCTCCGCGGCCTGCAGGATGCTCTGCATGCGGTCGCTGAACGTCCCGACGACGTCGGGCTCGCCGGGCCGGGCGGCCGACGGGTTGCCGTTGGGGTCGCTCGCGGGGATGCCGGCCTGCGCGGGCGAGACGATCGGCAACGGCTGGCTGCGCACCGCCTCGAGGTCCGCCCGCAGCCGGCCGATGATCCGCTGCAGCCGGGCCACGTGCTCGTCGACCTGACGGCGGTCGTAACCGCGGAGGACGACGTCGAACCGCGGCGCGCCGGAGCCGCCCCCGTCGTTCGTCATCGACTACCCTCCATGATCGCGGGAACCAGGGCCGCGCCGTCGCGAGTAGCGAGCATACCGATCGTCGCGCCGTTCGTCCGGTTCCGGTGCCGGGCCTACCATCGCCTTGTGGACACCTCGCTGCGCACGACCCTCCGGGAGCGAGGGCTGCGCATGACCCCGCAGCGGCAGCTCGTCCTCGACGCGGTCCGGGTGCTCGGCCACGCCACACCCGAGCAGATCTGCAGCCGGGTGCAGGAACAGGCACCGGTCAACATCACCACGATCTACCGCACGCTGGACCTCCTGGAGAGCCTCGGGCTGGTCCGGCACACCCACCTCGGGCACGGGGCGCCGACCTACTCGGAACGCGAGCACCAGCACGTCCACCTGGTGTGTCACGCCTGCGGCGAGGTCACCGAGGTCCCCACGGAGCTGTTGTCGGGGCTCGCCGAACAGCTCCGCGAATCGTCCGGGTTCGAACTGGACGCCACGCACGTCGCGTTGTCCGGCACGTGCCGCGACTGTCAGGACGGAACGAGGTCGGAATCGTGACACTGCCCGCACACGACATGGACGCCGGTGTCCCGGCGCACCGCGGCGATCCGCTCGCGGAGCAGCGGGCGATGGCCCGTTCGGCGGCCGTCGTCGACCGCAGTCACCGCGGTGTGATTCTCGTCTCTGGCGAAGACCGGCTGTCCTGGCTGCACCTGCTCGTCACCCAGCACGTGGCGGAGCTGCCGGCCGACACGGGCACCGAGGCGCTGATCCTCGACGCCAACGGACGGGTGCTGCACCACATGGTCATGGCGCACGTGGCTGAGGCCGTCGCGCTGGTGACCGAGGCGGGCGACGTGCCGGAGCTGCTCGACTACCTGCGCAAGATGGTCTTCTGGTCGAAGGTCGAGCTGCGCGACGCGACCGCTGAGCTCGCTGTGCTCGACGTCGTCGGGCCGGAGACCGCCGGTGTGCTCGGCGAGGCCGGCCTGCCCGTGCCGGAGCGCCCGCTGGCCGCCACCGGGCTGTCCGGCGGCGGGTTCGTGCTGCGGATGCCGTGGCCGGGCCCGGACGCGGCCGAGATCGTCGTGCCGCGGGCGGAGGCGCAGAGCTGGTTCATCCGGCTGTCCGACGCCGGCGCCCGCCCCGCCGGGACGATCGCGTTCGAGGCGCTGCGGGTGGAGGCTGGGCAGCCGCGGGTGCACCTCGACACGGACGAGCGAACGATCCCGCACGAGGTCGGCTGGATCGGATCGGCGGTGCACCTGTCGAAGGGCTGCTACCGCGGCCAGGAGACGGTCGCCCGGGTGGCGAACCTCGGCCGCCCGCCGCGCATGCGGGTGCTGCTGCTGCTCGACGCAGGCGACGAAGAGCTGCCGGTGCCCGGCGACCCGGTGCTGCGCGATGGCCGGGTGATCGGCCGCGTCGGCACCGTGGTGCAGCACCACGAGCTGGGCCCGATCGCGTCAGCGCTGGTCAAGCGGAACACCCCGGCCGAAGCGGACCTCGTCGCGGGCGAGGGCGACCGGGCCGCCCCGGCCCGCATCGACCCCGACTCGATGCCCGCCGACCCGGGCGAGCCCCCGCCCGGCCGCGCCGCTCAGCTGCGGGGCGGCCTGCGCTGACGCCCGGCGAGCGAGTCCCGCGTCCCGTCCGGGCAAGTCCAGCGAACGGCCGCGCGAGTCGCGCGTCAGGGCGGTGAGTCGCGCGTCAGGGCGGTGAGTCGCGCGTCCCGTCCAGGCGAGTCGCGCGTCCCGTCCAGGTGAGTCGGCCGGGTGAGTCCGGCGAGCAGCCGCGCGAGTCCTGCCCCCGGTCGGCAGGGCGGGGCGCTCGGTCCCGCGGTGCGCGAGTACGGAGGTCGAGCTCGGCGAGTCCGAGCCCCGCCCGACGACGAGGAACGCACGCCTCACCTGCCCAGTCGCGCGACCCGCCGGCCCAGTCGCGGGACTCGCCCGACGACGTGCTGGACTCGCCGGCCGGGATATGCGACCCGCGGCCGCGCGACGCCCGTCTCTCATGATCCGGGAGACCTACCTGCACGCCGGGAGCCCGGCGTAGCGTCCGGGACATGCCCCGACCGGATCGCTATCGCTGGGTGGTGCTCGCCGTCGGGGCGGCCGCGCAGGCGGCGACCTCCGCGTACTTCCTCGGCCTCGCCTCCATCACCCCGGCCCTGCGCGTGCACTTCGGCCTGGACCTGCCCGGGGTCGGGACCCTGCTCGGCACGATCGCGCTCGGGCTGGTCCTGACGCTGATCGCGTGGGGCTCCGCGGCGGACCGGTTCGGCGAGCGCGGCGTGATGACCGTGGGCCTGCTCGGTGCTGCGATCGCGCTCGGCGCCGCCGCCGTCGTGCCGAACCCGGCGGCCGTGGGTCTGCTGCTCGCCCTGGCCGGCGCGAGCGGCGCCTCGGTCAACTCCGCCAGCGGCCGGGCCGTGCTCACGTGGTTCCCCGCCGAGCGCCGCGGCTTCGCGATGTCGATCCGCCAGACGGCGGTGCCGGTGGGCGGCGGACTCGCGGCGCTCGTCCTGCCGGGCCTGGCCGACACCGCCGGGGTCCCGGCCGCGTTCGCCGCGCTGGGGGGCTTCTGCGCGGTCGCCGCCGTTGCCGTCGCGATCTGGGTGACCGAGCCGCCCGGCTCGCCTGCCCGCGGAACGGCTGAGCGCGCGGGGTTCAGCGTGGTGCTGCGCAACCGGCGCCTGCTGCTGCTCTCCGTGGCCGCGTTCTCCCTGGTGATCCCGCAGTCCATGGGCTTGACGTTCCTCGTGGAGCTGCTGCACGACAGCGCCGGGTTCAGCCCCGCCGTCGCGGCCGCGGTCCTCGCCGGCGTGCAGGCGCTCAGCGTGGTCGGCCGGCTGAGCAGCGGGCTCTGGTCGGACCAGGTGGGCAGCCGCCTGGGCCCGCTGCGGATCACCGCCGTGGTCGTCGCCGCCGCGTTCGCCCTCGCCGCCGCGCTCGAACCCGGGCCCGCGGCGCTGTTCGTGATCGTGCTCGTGCCGGCCGTGGCGATCTCGGCGAGCTGGAACGGGCTGGTGTACGCCGCCGCGGGCGAGCTCGCCCCGCCGGGGCGGGCGGCCACCGCCATGGCCGTGTCGAACACGGCCGCGTTCGTCTCCGCCGCGGTCGGGCCGATGGTCGGCGGCGTCATCGCGCACGCCGCGGGCTGGCCGGCGATGCTCGCGTGCGGGGCCGTCGTGGCCCTGCTCGCACGCCTCGCGCTGGCCGGCGGGCGTCAGGACGCGCGTTCGCGCGCCGCGACCTCCGTCCAGAAGTCCTGAAGGGCCGCGTAGGCCTCCGCGGCCGCCTCGGCCTCGCCGTCGACGAGAGCCTCCAGGGCCGCCGCGGCGTGCTCGGCCGACCGGTCCGCCGCCAGCTCCTCGTCGGTCAGCACGGTCGCGATGCCGCCGTAGTCCAGCTCGACGACGGCGTCGTCGGCGAACCGGTCGAGCCAGTTGCCCGTCTCGGCGAGCACCTCGGCGGGGCCGTCACCGGTGGGGGACTCGCCCAGTGTCTCGCGGATCACCGTCTCGGCGAGATCGACGCGTTCCCGCGCGTCGGTCATCGACACGGTCCACCACACCCGCCGGGGCTCCCGCTGCACCTGGCGCTGGTCCTGCTCGACGAGCACGAACCACGGCAGCGGCACCGTCCAGCCGGCCGAGACCACGTGCGCGGCGCCGTCGCCGATCTCGGCGATCGCGGCTTCGGCGAGCCGGCGCGCCGTCCGCACCGGGATCGGCAACGCCGACGCGGCCAGCAGCGGTGTGACCGAGTCGAGGAACGCGATGAGCGCGGCACCGGCCCGCGGGCGCAGATCCAGCGGGCACACGCGCGCCACCCCGTCCGGCCACGTGGTGGCGAGCACCTCGACCCGCCCTTCGGGCAGCACCCGCTCCCGCAGCACGGCGCGCAGGGCGAGCTCCCGCTCCAGCGCGCCCGCCGCCGTCGCGTCGACGGGCCCGCGCTCGTACGCCTCGCGCACCGCGTCGCCGGCGGCACCCTGGAAGACCCGCAGAGGTTCGTAGACCCGCAGGTAGGACAGGATCGGCACCGGCACGGTCGACGATCGTGCCAGCCCACCCCCGTCACCCGATCGGCGCGTGTCGCAATCCACGGGGCCGTAGTGCCGATGCCGCGTCGCACACATGGCCGTCCGCAAGGTACGGTGGTGTCAGGACATTGATGAGATGAACGGGGCCGCCGATAACTACGGCCGCCCCTTCCCTGTGTAAGGGGGACCAGCCATGGGGCGCGGACGAGCCAAGGCCAAGCAGACGAAGGTGGCCCGCGAGCTCAAGTACAGCACCCCCAAGATGGACCTGGACGCGCTTCAGCGGGAGTTGAGCAGCAGCGGGTCGGTTCTCCGCCAGGACGAGACCGGGGACGAGTACGACGACCCCTATGCGCCTGCTGACTACGAGGACGACAGCAACAGCAACCGTCGGTAGTCGAGGCGAGTCCGGCATCTCCACCTTCTCGTGACGGGTGGTGCGCTGCCGTTCGCTCATCCGAGCGAACGGCAGCGCATCGACGAGCACGGACGTGAGTCAGATCTCACCCACTGGTGACACGTTCCGACTCGTTGATTCGATTACCCGCACGTGAACGGAGCGTCACGACTGACGCTCCGGCGGCCCATCCCGGGAGGTGGAGATGATCAGCATCGCCGTGTCGTCGCGGTCCCTCGCCGCTGCGCGGGCGATCGATCCCAACGTCAACGCCGCCGCCGTGCACGCCGCGGTCCAGGCCGCGCTGGCGGAGCACCTCCGGCAGACCGGGGCGCACCGGGCGCAGCAGCCCCGCCCGTCGAACTGACGGCGCGGGTCGCACCCGGGTCGAGCGCTGCACGGTCGTCGACGGTCCACATCGGTCGGCAGTCGACGGCAGAGGACGATGAGACGTTCGTCACGCCGCGCGGCGCCGCCTGGCCGATGACCGCCCCGAGCGGCGGACCGCTGTCGATCTCCGCGGACCCGTCCGGTATATCGTCATCCCGACGATATGACTGACGTCAGGATGACGAGGATGCGAGGCAACCTCTTCGCCGTGGCCGTCGACCTGGTGGTGCTGACGGTCCGCGCGGGGGAACTGGTGACACTGCTGGTCGAGCGCACCGTCCCACCGTTCGAGGGACAGCTCGGGCTACCGGGCGGCTTCGTGCTGCCGCACGAGGACCTCACGGACACCGCGACGCGCGAGCTCGTCGAAGAGACCGGGCTGACGCTCACCTCGCACCACCTGGAGCAGCTCGCCAGCTTCGCCGCTCCGGGGCGCGATCCGCGCGGCCGAGTGCTGTCGGTGGGCTACCTCGCGCTCGTCCCCGATCTGCCCGATCCACAGGCTGGCCCGGGCGGTGCACCGAGTGCCTGGTACCCGGTGGCCGACGTGAAGGGGCTCGCGTTCGACCACGACACGATCCTCGCCGCCGGCGTGGAACGGGCCCGCGCGAAGCTGGAGTACACGACGCTCGCCGCGGCGTTCTGCCCGCCCGAGTTCACGGTCTCGCAGCTGCGGAAGGTCTACGAGGCGGTGTGGGGCGTGACGATCGACCCGCGCAACTTCCAGCGCAAGGTCACCAGCACGCCCGGTTTCCTGATCCCGACGCAGCAACGGGTCAGCAGCGGCCGCGGCCGCCCGGCTCAGTTGTTCCGGCGCGGACCGGCCACGAGCCTGCACCCGCCGATGCTGCGCACCGACGGCTGACCCGCCCTACACTCGGGGCGATGAGCGCTCCGACCCGCAGGGTCCCGGGCGACCTCCTGGTGCACCTGCGGCGCGCCCGCGACCACATCGACCGGCACTACACCGAACCGCTCGACCTGGAGTCGGTCGCGGCCGTCGCCGGGATCAGCAAGTACCACTTCCAGCGGCTCTTCACCGCCACCTACGGGGTCTCCCCCGCGGCGCACCTCACCCGCAGGCGCATCGAGCGCGCCCAGGACCTGCTGCGCGCCACCAACCTCACGGTGACCGAGGTCTGCTGCGCAGTCGGGTTCTCCAGCCTGGGCTCGTTCAGCAGTCGGTTCCGGGAGCTGGTCGGCGAGTCCCCCAGCGAGTTCCAGCGTCGCTGGGCCGCCGCGGGCGCCCCGCGCATCCCGGGCTGCTTCGTGTTCATGTGGGGGCTGGCGGAGCGCCGCAACAGCGCAAGTGCGGAGAAGCGGGCGGAGCCGCGGCAGCCGTAGCGTCCCACGCATGATCACCGCAGTGTCCATCGTCAGCGTGTTCGTGAAGGACGTCGACGCCGCGAAGGAGTTCTACACCGACGTCCTCGGGTTCTCCGAGCACACCGACATCACCCTCGGCGACGGGTACCGGTGGTGCACCGTGCGCTCGGCGACCCAACCGGAGCTGCAGGTCCACCTCACCGAGCCCGGCCCGCCGATCCCGGACGACATGGTCGCCGCGATCAAGCGCGCCCAGGACGCCGGCGACATGTTCGGCTTGGGCATGCACGTCGACGACTGCCGCAAGACCTACGAGGAGCTGCGGGAGAAGGGCGTTGAGTTCATCCAGCCACCGCAGGACCGGCCGTACGGCGTGGAGGCCGTCGCCCGTGACAACTCCGGCAACTGGATGGTCCTCGTCGAGCCGAAGCCGTTCACCCCGGCCGACTTCGAGTAGGCCGTATGCGCGACCCGCCGGGCGAGACGCGGGACTCGCCCGGCGGGGAGCCTCAGAAGCGCGGGTGTTCGCCCACCAGCTGCACCCGGGCCCCCGGCGTGCCGTCGGTGTCCTTCGTCGCCCTGCGGACCTCGCCCAGCACCCACGCGGGCACGTGGCGGGCAGTGAGGACGGCGAGGGCGCGGTCGACGTCGTCGGCCGGGAGGATCGCGACCATACCGACGCCCATGTTGAACGTCTTCTCCATCTCCGCGCGCTCCACGCGGCCGCGGGCGGCGATGAGCTTGAACACGGGCGCCGGGGTCCAGGAGCTGCGCTCCACGACGGCCTCCAGGCCGGGCGGGAGGACGCGCTCGAGGTTGCGGGCCAGCCCACCCCCGGTGATGTGCGCGAACGTGCGCACGCTGGTCTCGGCGGCCAGCGTGAGGCAGTCCTTGGCGTAGATGCGGGTGGGGATGAGCAGTTCCTCGCCGAGGGTGTGCCCGAACTCCTCGACCTGTCCGCCGAGCGGCATCCGCGCGATCTCCAGCAGCACGTGCCGGGCGAGCGAGTAGCCGTTGGAGTGCAGGCCGGACGAGCCGAGCGCGACGAGCACGTCGCCGGGGCGGACGTTCTCCGGGCGCAGCATCTTGCTCGCTTCGACGATGCCGACGCCGGTGGCGGAGATGTCGTAGCCCCCCTCGTCCATCAACCCGGGGTGCTCGGCCGTCTCACCGCCGAGCAGGGCGCAGCCGGCCTGCTGACAACCCTCCGCGATGCCCTTGACGATCGCGGCGATCTTCTCCGGGACGACCTTGCCGATGGCGATGTAGTCCTGCAGGAACAGCGGTTCGGCACCGCAGACGACGAGGTCGTCGACGACCATGGCGACCAGGTCGAGCCCGATCGTGTCGTGCTTGTCCATGGCCTGGGCGATCGCGACCTTGGTGCCCACGCCGTCGGTGGAGGAGGCGAGGACGGGCTCGACGTACTTGTTCAGCTTGACGGCGAAGAGCCCGGCGAACCCGCCGATGCCGCCGAGCACCTCCGGCCGCGACGCCTTCTCGGCGTACGGGCGCAGCGCGTCGACGGCGCGTTCACCGGCGTCGATGTCGACCCCGGCGGCGGCGTAGCTCGCCCCGGGGCCCTCCGGCGTGGACGGTGACATGGCGGTGCGGTCACTCCTTGCGTGTGGGGAGCTGGGGGTCAGGACCGGCGCAGCGCGTCGACCGCGCCTGAGCCGACCGAGAGCGGTCCGGGATCGCCGGACTCCGCCCCGGACGCCGTCGGCACCGACGGCGACAGCTCCAGCAGGTGCTTGCCGAGGCGGGCCGCGTCGGGCAGCGGGATCGGGTAGTCGCCGTCGAAGCAGGCGGCGCACAGCCGGCTGCGCGGCTGCTCGCTCGCCGCCACCATCCCCTCGACGGAGACGTAGCCCAGCGTGTCACACCCGATCGACCGCCGCACGCCCTCCTCGTCGAGGTTGTTCGCGATCAGCTCGGCGCGGGTGGCGAAGTCGATGCCGTAGAAGCAGGGCCAGCGCACCGGCGGGGACGCGATCCGCACGTGCACCTCGACGGCGCCGGCCTCGCGGAGCATGCGCACGAGCGCCCGCTGGGTGTTGCCGCGCACGATCGAGTCGTCGACGACGACCAGGCGCTTGCCGCGGATGATTTCGCGCAGCGGGTTGAGCTTGAGCCGGATGCCGAGCTGGCGGATGGTCTGGCTGGGCTGGATGAAGGTGCGCCCGACGTACTGGTTCTTGACCAGGCCCTGGCCGTAGGGGATGCCGGAGCCCTGCGCGTAGCCGATCGCGGCCGGGGTGCCGGACTCCGGTACGGGGATCACGAGATCAGCGTCGACGGGGTGCTCCTGGGCGAGCCTGCGGCCGATCTCGACGCGGGCGGCGTGCACGGAGCGGCCGGCGATCGTCGTGTCCGGGCGGGCCAGGTAGACGTACTCGAAGACGCAGCCCTTCGGCTCGGGGCTCGCGAAGCGGGTGCTGCGCAGCCCGTCCTCGTCGATGGCCAGCAGCTCGCCGGGCTCGACCTCGCGCACGAACGAAGCGCCGACGATGTCGAGGGCCGCGGTTTCGCTGGCGACCACCCAGCCGCGCTCCAGCCGGCCGAGCACCAGCGGGCGCACGCCGTGCGGGTCGCGGGCGGCGTAGAGGGTCTGCTCGTCGGCGAACACCAACGAGTAGGCGCCGCGCACCCGCGGCAGGAAGCGGGTGGCTGCCTCCTCCAGGCCGACGTCTGCCGCGGTGGCGGCGAGGATCTCGGTGAGCAGATCGGAGTCGGTGGTGGCGGCGATCTTCGACTGCTGGGCGGCACCGGAGGCCACCAGCTGGGCGACCTCGTCGCGCAGCTCGGCGGTGTTGACGAGGTTGCCGTTGTGGCCGAGCGCGATGCCGCTGCCCGCCGCGGTGGTGCGGAACGTGGGCTGGGCGTTCTCCCACACCGACGAGCCGGTGGTGGAGTAGCGGCAGTGCCCGACGGCGAGGTGGCCGCGCAGCGAGGAGAGCGTCTGCTCGTCGAAGACCTGGCTGACCAGGCCGAGCTCCTTGAACACCACGATGCGCCGGCCGTCGGACACAGCGATGCCGGCCGACTCCTGGCCGCGGTGCTGCAGCGCGTACAAGCCGTAGTAGGTGAGGTTGGCCACGTCCTCACCCGGCGCCCACACGCCGAAGACCCCGCACTCCTCCCGTGGCCCGGGATCGGCTGAGACATCCAGATCGTGGTTGCTGTCGAGATCGTCGTCGAGGTGGCGGTTCCGGTCGGAACTCGGGCGCACGACACGCTCCTGGAGACGGCAGCTGGTCAGTGACCGCGCGCGTCGTCGGCGCACGTCACGTGCTGAGCCTACGCCGGAACTCGCTCGGAACCCACTGACCGGGACCAGGGTCACCGAACCACCGGCCCTGGCCGACGTCACATCCCAGCTCCGTGAGCCGGCGCACCTGGACGGGCGTCTCCACCCACTCGGCGGTGACCTCCAGCTCCAGCGCGTGCGCCATGTCGATCAGCGCTTTGACGATCGAGCGGTCGACGCGGTCGGGCGAGGGCTCGCGCAGCCCCTTGATGAACGATCCGTCGATCTTGAGCATGTGCACCGGCAGCCGGCGCAGCCAGGAGAAGCTCGAGTAGCCGGTGCCGAAGTCGTCGAGAGCGACCCGGACCCCGGTCTCGGAGAGCGCGGTCAACGACGCCAGCGCGGTGGCCTCGTCGACGAGCACGGCCTGCTCGGTGATCTCCAGCTGCAGCTTCGCCGGCGGCAACCCGGTGGTCGCCAGGATGTCGATGACGTCGTCGATCCAGTCCGGGGAGGCGAGCTGCACCGGGGAGACGTTCACGCTGACGTAGGGCGCGTCGTCGCCCAGCTCGTGCCACCAGCGCGCGGCCTGGGCGCAGGCCTCCTCCAGCACCCACCGGCCGAGCGGGACGATCGCGCCGCTCTGCTCGGCGAGCTCGATGAACCGCCCCGGCCCGATCAGCCCTTCGTCGGGGTGCTGCCAGCGCACCAGCGCCTCCGCCCCGCGCAGGACCCGGGAGTCCATCGACACCAGCGGCTGGTAGGCGAGGCGGAACTCGCCGCGGCCGATCGCCCCGCGCAGGCCGGAGAGCAGGGCGAACCGTTTGGCCTCCCCGGCGTCGCGGCGATGGTCGAACTCGACGCGCCGCCCGCCGCCCATCGAGCGGGCCCAGGAGCAGGCCACCTCGGCGGCGCGGGTCAGCTCGGCCGCGGTGGTGCTGGCCGTGGCGGAGTACGCAACACCGATGCTGGCGGTGACGCCGACCGGCCGGTCTCCGATCATGAACGGCACCGAGAGCGCGTCGAGGAGCCGGTCGGCCAGCTGCACCGGCTCGCACCGGTTCTCGGGATCGGCCATCAGCACCAGGAACTGGTCGGCGCCCGCCCGGGTGAGCAGGTGCTGGCCCGCCACCAGCTGCATCCGCCCGGCGACGGCCATGAGCAGCCGGTCGGCGCCCGCGGAGCCGAGCGTGTCGACCAACGTGGAGAACCCGTCGAGATCGACGACGCAGAGCCCCACCGTCCGCGACCCGCCGTGGAACGCGCGGTGCAGCCACTTCTCGGCCTGCGCCTCCCCGGGCAGCTGGGTGAGCTGGTCCCGGCCCGCTGCGTGGACGAGCCGCGCGACCCGGGACTGGCGCTCCGTGATGTCCTCGACGAGCGTCTGGACGTAGGCCGGTGCGCCGTCCTCACGGCGGATCATCGAGGCGATGACGTGCGCCCAGAACACGGACAGATCGGGGCGCACCAGCCGCACGTCGGCCCGTACGACCTCCGACTCGCCGCTGATGAGCCGCTGGTGCAGGCGCAGCACCTCGGCGAGGTCGTCGGGGTGCACGAAGTCGGTGAACGGGACGTCGGTCCCGTTGATCCCGAACAGCTTGCGCAGCGCGGGGTTGCCGACGAGCGTGCCCTCGTCGAGGGAGACCAGCCCGATGCAGTGGGCGGCCTGCTCGAACCCGGCGCGGTAGCACCACTCGTCGATCCCGTCGGCGAGCGGATCGGTGCTCGGGGTGTCGGCGCCCGCCTCGCCGTAGGCGCGGGCGAAGCCGGCGGCGACCTCGGCGAGCACGGCGGCCAGCCGGCTGCTCCCGGTCCGGTCGACGGTGCCCAGCAGGACCCACTCCTCGGCGCGCAGCAGCGTGAGGCTCGTGGCGAGCACGTCCTCCGGATCCTCCATGCCCTCCACGACGCCGTAGGCGAACAGGTCGGCGCCGATGGCGCGCCCCCTCGCAGATGTGAAGGGCTCCGTCCGGACGGCTGCGGCGATCCGGCGCAGCAACGACTCCAACCGACTCGCCCGAGCGGAGTGCTCACCCGGGAGGACGGCGTCCCACCGCGCCGCGAGCCGGGCGAGGCGTTCGGTGGCCACGCGCGGCATCGGGGATTGCGGCATGCGGAAGGACGGCGCGTCGGTCATGTCGTGGATGTGCGTCACGCCACCTGCCTCTCGCCCGATCGAGGGGTCCAAAGGGCCAAGTGTGGTCGTGGGAATGCTGATACGCCACCTCGACGAGTGGCTCTTCACTCTACCGGGTGGCTACATCCGATGGCTCACAGTAGTCGGATCGAGTGATGTCACAGCAACGGAAGGTGAGCGGCGACCTCCCCGGCCCGCGGTCCGGAGGCCCACACCTTCCGCTGGGCGAGCGCATCGGACCAGCTCATCCGGCCCGTCGCGAGGGCGAGCCAGGTCCGTGGATCGGTCTCGACCACGTTCGGCGGAGTCCCCCGGGTGTGCCGCGGCCCTTCGACGCACTGCACTGCTCCCCACGGCGGAACCCGGACTTCCACACTGCGCCCCGGGACGGCGGCGGCGAGCGCCGCGAGGCTCTCCTTCACCGCCGCACGCAGCACGGACCGCTCCGGCTCCGGTCCACCGTCGAGCCAGGCCAGCACCGGGGCGAGCGAGTCGGCCGTCATCCGAAGAGCGCGGGGAGGGTCGACTCCCACGCGGTGCGCAGCTCGTCGAGCGGCAGCTCGCCGACGCCGTCGATCACCAGCGCGGTGCCTCCGGTCGTGCCGAGCACCCGGGCCGGCACCCCGGCCTCCGCCGCCGCGGCGAGGGCCGCTTCGGCCTGCTCCGGGGCGACGGTGACGAGCACCCGGGCCGCGGACTCCGAGAACAGCGCGATGAACGCATCGTCACCGGGCAGGGTGACGGATGCACCTGTCCCCCCGATGAGGCAGGACTCGACCAGAGCCTGGGCCAGCCCGCCGTCGGACAGGTCGTGGGAACCGGTGAACAGCGCCTTGGCCCCGGCGAGCAGCCGGGCCAGCCGCTGCTCGGCCGCCAGGTCGACCGCGGGCGGGCGGCCGCCCAGGTGACCGTGCGCCACGTGGGCCCACTCGCTGCCGCCCAGCTCCGCGCGGGTCTCGCCGAGCAGGATCACGGTGTCGCCCGACCGGCGGAACCCGATGGGGATCCGCGTCGCGACGTCGTCGAGCACACCCAGCACGCCGACCACCGGGGTGGGCAGGATCGCGGTGGCCCCGGTCTGGTTGTAGAAGCTCACGTTGCCGCCGGTCACCGGGATGCCCAGCTGCGCGCAGCCGTCGGCCAGCCCGTGCACGGCCTGCTGGAACTGCCACATGACGTGGGGGTCCTCGGGCGAGCCGAAGTTGAGGCAGTCGGTGACGGCCACCGGCACGGCCCCGGACGTCGCGACGTTGCGGTAGGCCTCGGCGAGCGCCAACTGGGCACCGGCGTACGGGTCGAGCGCGACGAAGCGGGCGTTGCAGTCGGTCGACACGGCGATGCCGCGCCCGGTCTCCTCGTCGACGCGGACCACGCCGGCGTCGGCGGGCTGGGCGGCGGCGGTGTTGCCGCGCACGTAGCGGTCGTACTGGTCGGTGACCCACGCCCGGCTGCACAGGTTCGGCGAGGCCGCCATGCGCAGGATCTCCGCGCGCAGGTCGGCGGGCCGCGGCAGGTCGTCCGGGGCGTTCGCCACCAGCTCGTCCTGCGCAGCGCTGCGGGCGATCGGCCGCTCGTAGACGGGGCCGTCGTGGGCGACGGTGCGCGGCGGCACGTCGACGACCACCTCACCGTGCCAGGTGATGACGAGCCGGTCGCCGTCGGTCACCTCGCCGATGACGGTGGCGAGCGTGTCCCACTTGCGGCAGACGGCCAGGAACTCGTCCACGTGCTCGGGGCGGACCACGGCGCACATGCGCTCCTGGGACTCGCTGGACAGGATCTCCGCCGGGGTCATCCCCGCGGCCCGCAGCGGCACGGCGTCGAGGTTGATGTGCATGCCGCCGTCGCCCGCGCTGGCCAGCTCGGACGTGGCGCAGGACAGGCCCGCCCCGCCCAGGTCCTGGATGCCCACCACGAGGCCGGCGCGGTAGAGCTCCATGCAGCACTCGATGAGCACCTTCTCGGTGAACGGGTCGCCGACCTGCACGCTCGGCAGCTTCTTGCGCCCGGGTCCGCCCTCGTCGGAGAACGTCTCGCTGGCCAGGACGGACACGCCGCCGATGCCGTCGAGGCCGGTGCGGGCACCGAACAGGATGATCTTGTTGCCGACGCCGGACGCGTGCGCCAGGTGCAGGTCCTCCTTGCGCATCGCGCCCACGCACAGCGCGTTGACCAGCGGATTGCCCGCGTAGCAGCGGTCGAAGACGACCTCGCCACCGATGTTCGGCAGGCCGAGCGAGTTGCCGTAGCCGCCGATGCCGGCCACCACGCCGGGCAGCACGCGCCGGGTGTCCGGGGCGTCCGCCGGGCCGAACCGCAGCGGGTCGGCGACGGCGATCGGGCGCGCCCCCATCGCCAGGATGTCGCGCACGATGCCGCCGATCCCGGTCGCGGCGCCCTGGTACGGCTCCACGTACGAGGGGTGGTTGTGCGACTCGACCTTGAACGTGACCGCCCAGCCGTCACCGATGTCGACCACTCCGGCGTTCTCACCGATGCCCGCGAGCATCCGGGCCCGCATCTCCTCGGTGGTCGTCTCGCCGAAGTAGCGCAGGTGCACCTTCGACGACTTGTACGAGCAGTGCTCGCTCCACATCACCGAGTACATCGCCAGCTCGGCGTCGGTGGGCCGGCGACCGAGGATCTCCCGGATGCGGGCGTACTCGTCGTCCTTCAGGCCCAGCTCCCGGTAGGGCTGCGGCTGGTCGGGGGTCGCGGCGGCGTTCGCGACGGTGTCGGCGGGCGCAACGGTCGTCACGCGACGAGCCTACGTCCCTGTTCGGAGAGCCCGACGGGGTGAGGCGGACGACTCACGCGGCCGCCAGCACACCCAGCAGTGACCGGAACAGCCCCAGCCCGTCCGTCGAGGGGCCGGTCAGCTCGTCGATGGCGTGCTCGGGGTGCGGCATGAGCCCGACGACCCGCCCGTCCTCCGAGCAGACGCCCGCGATGTCGTTGAGCGAGCCGTTGGGGTTGCCGCCGGCGTAGCGGAACACCACCCGGTTCTCCGCCTCCAGCCGCTGCAGGGTGGCGGCATCGGCGTGGTAGCGGCCGTCGATGTTCTTGACCGGCACGACGATCTCGTCGCCGACGGAGAAGTCGCGGGTCCACGGGGTCGCGGTGGTCTCGATGCGCAGCCGCTGGTCGCGGCAGACGAAGTGCAGCCCGGCGTTGCGCAGCAGCGCACCCGGCAGCAGGCCCGCCTCGCAGAGGATCTGGAACCCGTTGCAGATGCCCAGCACCGGCATCCCGACGCGGGCGGCGTCGATCACCGACTGCATGATCGGCGCCATGCTGGCGATCGCCCCGGCGCGCAGGTAGTCGCCGTAGCTGAACCCGCCGGGCACGATGACCGCGGCCACGCCCTGCAGGTCGGAGTCGGCGTGCCACAGCGCCACGGGCTCGCCGCCTGCCCGGCGCACCGCGCGGGCGGCGTCGCCGTCGTCGAGCGTACCGGGGAACGTGATGACACCGACGCGCGTCATACCCGCGTCACCACCCAGTCCTCGATCACCGGGTTGGCCAGCAGCTCGCCGGCCACCTTGTGCAGGGTCTCGTCGTCGACGGTGTCGTCGACCTCGAGCTCGAAGTGCTTGCCCTGCCGCACGTCGGAGATGCCGGAGATGCCCAGCCGGACCAGCGCTCGGTGCACCGCCTGGCCCTGCACGTCGAGGATCTCCGGCTTGGGCATCACATCCACCACGACTCTCGCCACGGTGCCTCAGCGTACGGCGAACACCGTTGCCGCCGGTCACCGCAGTCCGTGACGCTGCTTGCATGCGCGTGCTCGTCCTGGGCGGAACCCGGTTCCTCTCCCGCGCCGTCGCGGTCGCCGCGCTCGCCCGCGGCCACGAGGTGGTGTGCGCGGCCCGCGGCGAGTCCGGACCCGCGCCCGCCGGGGCCGCCCTCGTCGCCGTCGATCGGGACCAGGGCCTCGGGCCCCTGGTTGGCCAGCGGTTCGACGCCGTCGTCGACGTGGCGCGGATGAACGTCCGCTGGGTGCGCGACGCGCTGGCCGGGATCGCGGCTCGGCACTGGACGTTCGTGTCGTCGGTGAGCGTGTACGACGCCGGCGGGGCGCTGCTGCCGCCCCAGGAGGACGCCGAACCGGCCGATCCGGACGGCTACGGCAAGGTCAAGGTGGCCAGCGAGGACGCGGTGCGCGCGGCCCGCCCGGACGCGCTGATCGTGCGAGCGGGGTTGATCTGCGGGCCCGGGGACCTCAGCGACCGGTTCGGTTACTGGCCGGCCCGGTTCGCCCGCGGCGGCCGCGCCGTCGTGCCGGACGTGCCCGACCAGCCCTGCCAGATCGTCGACGTGCGCGATCTGGCCGAGTGGATCGTCCGCTGCGCCGAGGACGGCACCGGCGGCACGGTCGACGGGGTGGGCCCGCGCTCGACGCTCGGCGCGGTGCTCGACGAGGTCGCCGCCGCGGTCGGGGCGCCCGATCTGGAGCGGGTTCCGGTCGCGCCGGACGTGCTGCGCGCGGCCGGGATCGAGTACTGGGCCGGGCCGCGGTCGCTGCCGCTGTGGCTGCCGCCCGGCCACCTCGGCATCGCCTCGCACGACCCCGGCCCGGCCGCGGCCGCGGGACTGGTCTGCCGGCCGGTCGCGGAGACGGCCAGGGCAACCCTGGAGCACGAGCTGGCGCTGGGCCCGGACCGGGACCGCCGCGCCGGGCTCACCGCGGACGACGAGGTGGAGCTGCTCGCCCAGGTGCCTGCCTGAGCCGACCCGAAGCCCCGGTGCCACGCTTGACCCGTGCAGATCACCCACTACGGCCACGCATGCCTGCTGCTGGACACCGGCGCGGCCCGGCTGCTGATCGACCCGGGCACGTTCGCCACGGGGTTCGAGGAGCTGACCGGGCTCGACGCGATCCTGGTCACCCACCAGCACTACGACCACCTGGACACCGAGCGGCTGCGCCCGCTGCTCGACGCCAACCCGGACGCGCGGCTGATCGTCGACAGCGGCACCGCCGCCGGCCTGGACGTGCCGCACGAGGTCACCGCACCAGGGGCGACGCTGGAGATCGCCGGGGCGCGGGTGGAGGTGCTCGGCGGCGACCACGCCGTCATCCACCCGGACATCCCGATCATCCCCAACAACGCCTACCTCGTGGACGGCACGCACCTGCACCCCGGTGACGCGTTCGTGGTGCCGCCGAACCCGGTCGACGTGCTGTTCGTGCCGTCGGGTGCGCCGTGGCTGAAGATGTCGGAGGCCGTCGAGTACACGCGGACGGTCAAGCCGCGCACGATCGTGCCGATCCACGAGGCCGTGTGGTCGATGCTCCAGCTGCCGTACAACCTGCTGAACAACCTCAAGCCGGAGGAGAGCACGTTCACGGTGCTGGAGCGCGAGGTCCCCACCACGCTCTGAGCGCCCCGGAGCCCGGACTCACCGGCCGCGGGGCCTACCAGGTGCGGCCGGTGATCCGCTCGTAGACCTCGATGTAGCGCTGCCGGGTCGCCGCGACCACGTCCGGCGGGATCTCCGGGCCGGGCGGGTTGCGGTCCCAGTCGAGGGTGGCCGACCAGTCGCGCACGTACTGCTTGTCGAACGAGTACTGCGGGCCGCCGGGCTGCCACCGGTCAGCGGGCCAGAACCGTGACGAGTCCGAGGTCAGCACCTCGTCGGCGAGCACGATCGTGCCGTCCGGCGCGAGCCCGAACTCCAGCTTCGTGTCGGCCACGATGATGCCCCGCTCGGCCGCGAGCGCCGCGCCCCGCGAATAGACGGTGAGGGTGAGCTCCCGCAGCTTCGCCGCGGTCTGCGCGCCGACCAGCGCCTCGGCGTCGGCGAAGGTCATGAACTCGTCGTGCTCGCCCACCGGGGCCTTGGTGGTCGGGGTGAAGATCGGCTCGGGCAGCTTGGAGCCCTCGACGAGCCCGGGCGGCAGCTCGACGCCGGAGACGGAGCCGTGCTCCTCGTACTCCTTGAGCCCCAGCCCGGCGAGGTAGCCGCGGGCGATGCACTCGATCGGCAGCATCTCGAGCTTGCGGCACCGCACAGCCCGCCCGGCCCACTCCTGCGGCACGTCGGTGCCCGAGATGACGTGGTTGGGGATGTCGGACAGCTGCTCGAACCACCACAGCGACAGCTGGGTGAGCAGTTTGCCCTTGTCCGGGATCGGCGTCGGCAGGATGACGTCGTAGATCGAGAGCCGGTCGGACGCGACGAGGATCAGCTCGTCCCCGTCGGCGTAGACGTCGCGGACCTTGCCCTGGTGGACGAGCTTCACAGTGCCATCCCCTCCCCGCCTCCTTCGTCGGCTTCCAGCACCTACAGTGTGGTTCCCGGTGTGTAGGCGGCCGCCTCCGGCGAGGCGTCGACGATCTCGGCGGCGCGGCGCACGACGTCCTCGACCTGAGCGGTGGCCGCCCCGGTGAACGTGAGCGGATCGGAGAGCAGCCCCTCGAGGTTCGGGTTGCCGAGCCGCTCATCGGCGGCCAGGCGGGCCAGCAGGTCGTTCTCGGCCTGGCCCTTCTCCCGCATGGCCAGCGCGACGTCGACCGCGTGCTCCTTGATCACTTCGTGCGCGGTCTCCCGGCCGACGCCGTTGCGCACCGCGGCCATCAGCACGGCGGTGGTGGCGAGGAACGGCAGGTAGCGGTCCAGCTCACGGGCGATCACCGCGGGGTAGGCGCCGAAGTCGTCGAGCACCGTGAGCATCGTCTCGAACATGCCGTCCAGGGCGAGGAACGCGTCGGGCAGCGCGACGCGGCGCACCACCGAGTCGGAGACGTCGCCCTCGTTCCACTGCGCGCCGGCCAGCTCGCCGACCATGCCGGCGTAGCCGCGCAGCAGCACCATCATCCCGTTGACGCGTTCGGTGGAGCGGGAGTTCATCTTGTGCGGCATGGCCGACGAACCCACCTGGCCGGGCCGGAACCCCTCGGTGGCCAGCTCGAACCCGGCCATCAGCCGGATGGTCGTGGCCAGCGACGACGGGCCGGCGGCGAGCTGCAGCAGCGCCGTGACGACGTCGAGATCGAGCGATCGCGGGTAGACCTGCCCGACGCTGGTGAAGACGTGGGAGAAGCCGAGGTGCTCAGCGACCCGGCGCTCCAGCTCGGCGAGCTTGGCGGAGTCACCGCCGAGCAGGTCGAGCATGTCCTGCGCGGTGCCCATCGGGCCCTTGATGCCGCGCAGCGGGTAGCGGGCGCGCAGGTCGTCGAGGCGCTGGAGGGCGATCATCAGCTCTTCCGCCGCCGACGCGAAGCGCTTGCCCAGCGTGGTCGCCTGCGCGGCGACGTTGTGGCTGCGCCCGGCCATGACCAGCTCGGAGTACTCGGCGGCGCGGCGGGCGAGCCGGGCGAGCACGGCGACGGAGCGGTCGCGGACGTGGTCGAGCGAGAGCCGGATCTGCAGTTGCTCGACGTTCTCGGTGAGGTCGCGGCTGGTCATCCCCTTGTGGATGTGCTCGTGCCCGGCCAGCGCGCAGAACTCCTCGATGCGGGCCTTCACGTCGTGCCGGGTGACGCGCTCCCGCGCGGTGATCGACTCGAGATCGACCTGGTCGACGACCCGCTCGTAGTCCTCGATGACGCCGTCGGGCACCTCGATGCCGAGATCGCGCTGGGCCTTCAGCACCGCGATCCACAGCTGTCGCTCGAGCACGATCTTGTGCTCCGGCGACCAGAGGTGGACCAGCTCCGGGCTCGCGTAGCGCGCGGCCAGCACGTTGGGGATCACGTCCGCACAGGCTACAGCTGTGACGCCTCTCCCTGTGACGCGGACAAGCTGCGCAGCAGCACCTCCCGGGCGGCGGCCCGCGGATCGGGGTCGGACTCGATCAGCGCCGAGAGCACCGCCCCGTCGACCAACGACACGAGATCGCGCAGCCCGGTCTCGTCGAGCACCCGCCCGCCGCGCCGCAGGATCGCGTCCAGCAGCGCGTCGAGCTCGGCCCGCTGCTCGCGCATCAGCGGGGCGAGGTAGGGCCGCCGCCCGGCGCCGACGAGCCGCTCGTAGCGCAGCAGCACCGCGCTCAGCCCGCCCTCCCGCGACTCGGGGCCCAGCAGCAGGTCCAGCACCAGCTCCGCGACGGTCGCCGCGTCCAGCTCGCCCTCGGGCAGCGCCGCGAGCTGTGCCCGGCCCTCGTCCAGCTCGTCGCGGCCGGTGCGTTCGACAGCGGCGGTGACCAGCTCCTCCAGCGAGCCGAAGTAGTACGTCGTGGACGCCAGCGGCAGCCCGGCCCGCTCGGCGACCGCCCGGTGGCGGACGGCGTCGAAGCCGCCGGCGCGCAGCAGCGCGGCGGCCGCGGTGACCAGCTCCTGCCGCCGTCGTTCGCCCTTGGCGGTGCCCACGGCGACAGTCTGGCCTACAGCCGCGGCGCCAGGTCCTTGACCAGGCGCGACATGCGGTCGGCGTACGGCGCTGGGCCGCCGTCCCCGCGCACGCTCACCGAGACCTGCCCGCCGGAGGCCGTGCGCGCCGTGGCGTCGCCCGACGTCCCGCCGGCCTTCGAGCTGAACACCACGGTCAGCACGCCCTTCTTCGATCCATCGCTGATCTCGACGTGCACCGCCCGCTCCCCCTGCGGGCGGCACACGTACGTCACCGGCGCCGCGGGCGCGCCCCGGGCCGGGGCGAACACCTCGTCGACGAGCGCACGGAGCTCGGGGTCCTGCTGGGAGCCGCACGTGTCGCGCGGGCCGAGCGCCGACGGCCCCGGCCGTCCGGGCGGAGTGGCCCGCGGGGTCCCCCGGTCGGCGGACGGCGCGGAGTGCGGTTTCGGCGCCGTGCCGGTGTCCGGCGCCGGGTCGACCGGGGACGGCGCGGGCTGGGGGGCCGGGGAACCAGGGGCGGGGGCGGGCGGGTCGGCGGGTGGCTGCGGGGCGGGGTGGGCCGGCTGCGCGGGTGCCGCCGCGTCCGCAGGTCCCGAGGCCGGGCCGGGATCCGGCCCGGCCTCGGGCGCGGACTCGGCGGGGAGGGACTCCTGCGCGGATCCCGGTCCGGATCCCGGCGCAACCGGGCCCGGAACCGCGGAACCGGGCTGCGGAACGCTGGTCGCGGTGAGCGGTGCCTCGGCGATGGTGGTCGAGAACGCCTCGCGGTTCACCAACGGCAGCGCGACGCTGGTGCCCACCCCACCCAGCAGCACCACGCCCACGACGCTCGCGGCGATGACGCGGTTGCGCCGGGTGATCCGGCGGGACCCTTCGAGGACATCGGCGTAGCCGAAGGAGGGCGGCGGCGCGTCGTGCACGGACGCCGTCGAGCGCAGCAGCGCCACCAGCTCGTCGCCGTCGTCGTCCACGTCCACCACCTCCTCTCGCCTCCCGTCAGCCGGCAGTGCGCAGATCGTCGAGCACGTCGCCGAGCGCGGCGCGCAGCGCCTCCAGGCCGCGCGCGGTCTGGCTCTTCACGGTGCCCTCCGAACATCCCATGACCTTGGCCGTCTCGGCGACGTCCAGGCCCTCGAAGAACCGCAGCACCAGCACGGCGCGCTGGCGCGGGGGCACGGTCCGCAGCCCGTCGACCAGCACCTGCCGGGTGGCCATGGTGTCGGCGGCGGGCGGGACGGCCACCTCCACGTGATCGGCCGTGGACTTCTCCCGCCGCCACGGCCTGCGTGACTCGTCGATCACCGCCCGGGTGAGGGTCCGCCGCATCCAGCTGTCGATCGCCTCGCGGTCCCGGATCTTGCGCCAGTTCCGGTGCAGTGCCACGAACGCCGCCTGAGCGTGGTCGTCGGCCTTGTGCCAGTCGCCGCACATCATGTAAGCCGTCCGTCGCACCATGTCACGTCGAGCGCGGAAGTAGTCGGCGAACTCGCGTTCGCTGGCCTCGTCCACGCGGCCCGTTCCCCCTTCCCGGTGCCGAGACGGCAGGTCCGGCCCCTACGGTTGCACGGCTGCACCCGGCTACGTCGAACGGGTCAACGCTGTGACCGTTCCGTGACCCTGACGCGACCACTTCGTCTCTGGATGGTTGAATCGGCGATTGTGCGAACTCCGTCCCGCTCCCGTCGTGCAGCGAGCGCGGATCGCCCGATCGACTTCCGGTCCGACACCGTCACGCGACCGACGAAGCAGATGCGCGCGGCCATGGCGGCCGCCGAGGTCGGCGACGACGTCCTCGACGGTGACCCCACCACGCGGGAGCTGGAGGAGCGCGTCGCCGACCTGGTCGGGGCCCCCGCTGCGCTGTGGACGCCCTCCGGCACCATGGCCAACCTCATCGCCCTGATGAGCCACGTCGGCCGCGGCGACGCCTTCCTCGCACCGGCCGGCAGCCACGTGCTGGACGACGAGCTGGGCACGGCCGCGTGGCTCGCCGGCGGCATGCCGCGCCCGCTGGAGCACGACGCCGGCCCCGGCCGGGTGTCGCCTGCCGCCGTCCGCCGCGCCGCCGGTGATCCTGGCCCGTACTTCGCGCTGCGCACGAAGCTGCTGTGCCTGGAGAACACGCACAACCACGCGGGCGGGGTCATCACGCCGCCGGAGCAGCACGCCGCGGTCGTCGCCGCCGCCCGGGGCGCGAAGCTCGCGGTGCACCTCGACGGCGCCCGGCTCTGGCACGCCGCCGTCGCGCTCGGGGTACCGCCCGCCGCGCTCACCGTGGGCGTCGACACCGTGTCGGTGTGCCTGAGCAAGGGCCTCGGCGCCCCAGCGGGGTCACTGGTCGCGGGCTCGGTGGAGTTCGTCGAGCAAGCCCGCAGGCTGCGCAAGATGCTCGGGGGCGGGATGCGCCAGAGCGGCGTGCTGGCCGCGGCCGGCCTGGTGGCTCTGGACAACATCGACCGCCTCGCCGAGGACCACGAACGCGCCCGCACCCTCGCTGCCGGCCTGCGCGAACGCGGCTGGCAGGCGTCCGTCCCGGAGACCAACACGGTGCTGGTGTCCGTCGCCGATCTGCGCGGCACGCTGCAGCGGTTCGCGGAGGCCGGGGTGCTCGTCGCCCCGATGGGCGGGAAGGTGCGGTTGGTCACCCACGCCGACCTGACCGACGGCGACGTGAAGGAGGCGCTCAACCGGATCGGCGCCGTCGACCGCGGCGGCCGCCCGCCGTCGCCCGGGCGCAGTCTCCTCGGCAGGCCGGTCCGGGCCACCCCGGTCCGGCCCGCCGGCAACTGAGCTTCACCTCGTCGCGAGCCAGCGCTCCAGTCGCCGCAGCGCCTCCTCGGTCTCGGCCGTGGACCCGGCGCAGGAGAACCGGATCCAGCGGTGCCCGTCGACCGGGTCGAAGTCCAGCCCCGGTGCCACCGCGACCCCGGTCGCGGCGAGCAGCTCGTACACGAGGTCCATGGAGTCGTCCGTGAGGTGCGACACGTCGGCGTAGATGTAGAACGCGCCGTCCGGCGGGGCCACGTTCGTGATGCCCAGCTCCGCCAGCCCGGCCAGGAGCAGGTCGCGGTTGCGCTCGTAGACGGCGACGTGCCCGTCGACCTCGGCGATGCTCTCGGGCTCGAACGCGGCGAGCGCGGCGTGCTGGGGCAGCGCGGGCGGGCACACGGTGAAGTTGCCCGCGATCGCGGTGGCGGCCGGCAGCAACCGCGGCGGCAGCAGCAGCCAGCCCAGCCGCCAACCGGTCATCGAGAAGTACTTCGAGAACGAGTTCACCACGATCGCCTCGCGGGACGTCGTCCACGCCGTGGACGTCGCGGGTGATTCGGCGAACGTGATGCCGTGGTAGATCTCGTCGCTGATCAGCTGGATGCCGTTGGTCTCGCAGTACTCGGCGAGGGCAGCTAGTTCGGCCGGGTCGAGCACGGTGCCCGTGGGGTTCGCCGGGCTGGCCACGATCAGGCCGCGCACCGGCTCGTCGAGGGCCTCGAGCATCGCGACAGTCGGCTGGTAGCGGGTCTGCGGCCCGCACGGCAGCTCGACGACCTCGCAGCCGAGCGCGGCGAGGATGTTGCGGTAGCAGGGGTAGCCGGGGCGGGCCATCGCCACGCGGTCGCCGGCGTCGAACGCGGACAGGAACGCCACCAGGAACCCGCCGGACGACCCGGTGGTGACGACGACCTGCTCGGCCGGCACCTCCACCCCGTAGCGCTGCGCGTAGTGCGCGGCGATCGCCTCGCGCAGCGGCGGGATGCCGAGCGCCTCGGTGTAGCCGAGCACCTCGCCCTCCAGCGCCTTCGCGGCAGCCGCCCGCACAGGGCGCGGAGCCGGGGTGGAGGGCTGACCAGCAGAGAGGTTGACGAGGTCGCCGTGCGTGCGCTGGCGCTCCCCGGCGGCCGCCCACACGTCCATCACGTGGAACGGCGGGATCCCGGCCCGGGCGGCGACGGTGAGCTGGTGCGGGGTGGAAGGCGAGAGCGGCACGGCTCCGAGACTAAGCGGCACCGACCCCGTCGCCCCACCGGCCGCTCGCCGTCCGGCCAGTGCCGGGGCGAACGGCCGCGGGGGAGCTCGTCAGAACAGCGGAGAGAGCAGATCGCCGATCAGGCCGCCGCTCGAGCCGGACGAGCTGTGCGACCCGGATTCGCCACCACCCGACGAGCTGTCCCCGTCGTCGTCACCGTCGTCGTCACCGCTGGCGTCGCTGTCCGACCAGTCGGAGTCGTCATCGTCGGAGTCCGAGGCCTCGTCCCAGTCCTCGTCCCAGTCCTCGTCGTCGTCATCGTCCGAGTCGTCGTCCCCGTCATCGTCATCCGACCACTCGGCGTCACCGTCGCCGGCCGACCAGTCCTCGTCGTCGTCCCATTCGTCGGACCAGTCGTCATCGTCATCGTCATCGTCGGACCACTCGGCGTCATCGTCGTCATCCGAGTCGTCCCAGTCATCCCAGCCGTCCGAGTCCCAGTCCTCGTCGTCGGCGTCGTCCGAGTCGGCTTCGGAGTCGGATTCGGACTCGTCGACGGCGGCCGTCTGCGGCGCGAGCTGCTCGGCGACCTGGTTCAGGTGGCCGAGGACGTCGGTGACGGAGATCGGCGCGGGGAGCGCGGGCAGCTCGTTCGTGCCGAGGAGGGCGTCGATCTCGGGGGCAAGGCTGGGCAGTCCGAACGAGGCACGGGCGAGGGCCTCGATCGGTGACTCGTCGGGCACCTCGGCCGGGTCCGCGGCGGCCTGACCGGTGACCCCGACCATCGCGAGCGGCGCACCGAGCGCTCCGACGGCGGCTCGGCCGGCGATCCGTCCCGCCTTGCTCGGGGCAGCGTGCCGGGGCCGGTACTTCTTCGTCATGCGTGTCCTCTTCGTTCTCGGGGAGCGGTGCCGCGCCGCGGCGACACGCGTCGGTCATCACGGGGAGCGACGACGCCCGAACATCAAAGAGGGTCATGCCCCGAACGCGCCACCCGTTCGGGGCACGCCGAGACGAACGGGTGGTGATCATCGGCGACCGGCGTCACCGGAACGATCGGGAAGAGGTCACTCCGCGGTGGGGATGCTGATCTCGCCGGCGACCGCCCGTGCGGCGATGTCGGTGCGGTGGTGCGAGCCCGCCAGGTGCACGCCGGCGAGCCGGCGGTAGGCGTCGTCGCGCGCGGCCGCGAGATCAGGTCCGGTGCCGACGATCGACAGCACCCGCCCGCCCGCGGACACGACGGCACCGTCCTCGCGGCGGCGGGTGCCGGCGTGCAGCACGCCCTCGCCGTCCGCGCCGGTGATGACGTCCCCGACGCGCGGGGTGCCCGGGTAGCCCTCGGCGGCGACGACCACGGTCACCGCGGAGCCGTCCGCCCACTCCAGCGGGCCCTCACCGGCGAGCTTGCCGGTGGCGGTGGCGCGCAGCAGCCGCGCCAGCGGGGTGCGCAGCAGGGCCAGCACGACCTGGGTCTCCGGGTCGCCGAAGCGGCAGTTGAACTCGATCACGGCCGGGCCGGACGAGGTGAGTGCGAGCCCCGCGTACAGCAGCCCCTGGAACGGCACCTCGCGGCGGACCATCTCGGCGGCCACGGGGGCGACGATCTCCTCGACGAGCTGCTGGGTCAGCCCGGGCGGCGCCCAGGGCAACGGCGCGTAGGCGCCCATTCCGCCGGTGTTCGGGCCGGTGTCACCGTCGCCGACGCGCTTGAAGTCCTGCGCGGGCAGCAGCGGCACCACGGTCTCGCCGTCGACCAGGCAGAACAGCGACGCTTCCGGCCCGTCGAGGTAGTCCTCGAGCAGCACCGGGTGGCCGGCCTCGAGCAGGGTGCTCGCGTGAGCGCGGGCCACCTCCAGATCGGCGGACACCACCACGCCCTTGCCCGCGGCGAGCCCGTCGTCCTTCACGACGTACGGCGGACGGAACCGGGCCAGTGCGGCATCCAGCCGGGCCGGGTTGTCGACGACCTCGCTGCGGGCCGTGCGCACCCCGGCGGCGGCCATCACGTCTTTGGCGAAGCTCTTGGAGCCCTCGATGCGGGCCGCAGCGGCGGACGGGCCGAAGCAGTCGATGCCGGCCGCGCGGATCGCGTCGGCCATGCCCGCGACGAGCGGGACCTCGGGGCCGATGACCACGAGGTCGGCGCGCCACCGGCGGGCCAGCTCGGCACCGGCGGCCGGGTCGGTGACGTCGAGCCCGTGCTGCTCGGCGATCGTGGCCGTACCCGCGTTGCCGGGTGCGCAGGCCAAGGCCGTCACCTCGGGGTCCTGGGACAGAGCCAGGACGATGGAGTGCTCTCGGGCACCGGAGCCGACGACCAGGACGCGCACGGGCTCGCATCGTAGTCGCGGCGTCGCGACCCACCCCGCGCGGCCGAACGATGCCCAGGTGAGACGCCTACGGGCAGCCGATCAAGAAGTCCGCGACCAGCTGCGTCACCCTCTGCGGGTGCTCCTCGTGCGGGAAGTGCCCGCAGCGCTCCAGCACGATCAGGGTGTGCGCCGGGCCCGCCCACGGCCGCGACGCCGCCGCCGTCGAGGGGAGGATGCACGGATCGTCGGCGCCGTGCAGCTGCAGCACCGGCACCTCGGGGCGGCGCGCGACGGCGGCGGCGAACCGGCGCCCGTCGCCGCGCAGCTGCGACCGTGCGGCCCAGCGGTGGTACTCCATGCTGGAGTGCGGCACCCCGGGCACGCCCATGGCGGTGCGGTAGTGCGCGACCGCGGTCGCGAAGTCGTCGGTGCCCGCCCAGTCGGGCCCGGCCCAGGCGCGCATGATGCGCTCGACGCGCACGGCGCCGTCGGCGCGCAGCGACCGCTCCGGCCAGCGCGGCACCTGGAACCCGGCCGCGTACCGAGCGGTCGCTGCTCCCTGCCCGAACACGTCGCGCATCGCCCGGCGCAGCGCCAGCGGATGCGCCGACCCGATCGACACCAGCCGCCGCACCCGCCGGGGGTGCAGTGCGGTGAGGGTCCAGCCGATGAGCCCGCCCCAGCCGTGGCCCACGACGGCGGCGCGGGTCTCGCCCAGCGCCCCGATCAGGCCGGAGACGTCACCGGCCAGTGTCCACAGGTCGTACCCGCGTGGCGGCTTGTCGCTCTCGCCGTAACCGCGCAGATCGATCGCGGCGACGCGGAAGCCGCGCTCGGCCAGCCCCGGCAGCTGGTGCCGCCACGCCCACCAGAACTCGGGGAACCCGTGCAGCAGCACGACGAGCGGGCCCGCACCCTGCTCGACGACGTGCAACCGGATCCCGTTCGCCGAGACGAAGTGCTGGCGCCACGGACCCGGCAGCCGCATCGGTCAGCCGGCTGCGTGGCCGTTCAGCTCCGGCGCCTGGCTGCGTCCCCGAGCCGACAGCACGGCAGCGGAGTCCTTCAGCGTGGAGATGGTGCGCTCGGGTGCGCGGATCTTGCGCACCCGCAGGTAGCCGAACAGGGCGAACAGGCCCGCCGCCACCAGCATGATCCCGAAGACGATGGCGAACGCGGCCGCCCGGTGCAGCCAGATGGCCAGCGTCTCACCGAGCGCGAAGAAGAAGAAGAAGAGGCTGAAGAGCAGGATCACCAGGGCGATGATGAAGAAGACAGAGCCCTGCAGGCCCTTCTTGACCTCGGCCGTCACCTCGGCCTTCGCCAGTTCCACCTCGGCGCGCAGCAGCGTCGACAGGTGCGTGGTGGCGTCCTTGACGATGGCGCCGATGGACTGCTGACCGACCGGGACGACCGGCTCGCGGGAGAGCGGGATCGAAGGCAGAACGGGCGGGACGTCCGCGCCGTTGGAGCTGGTCGAGCTGGCCACCGGGGTCCTCCTGCGAGATCGGTGCACGTCTGCGTCGTGATCGGGTCGCCATCCTTGCACGACCTGCCTGGTCGCGCCCGGGAGGAGGGGCGTCGATCGCACCGATCCGGTGACGGCCCCTCACTCGTCGGGCCGGCCGCGCAGCTTCTTCACGGCGGCCCGGCGGGCCTTGGCCGCGAGGCGGCGACGCTGCGCGCCGACGGTGGGGCGGGTGGGCCGGCGCGGCTTCGGTGGGGGTGCGAGCGCGACCCGCAGCGTCTGCGCCAGCCGCTCGCGCGCGGCCTCGCGGTTGCGCAGCTGGCTGCGGTGCTCGGCCGCCACGATCGTCAGCACCCCGCCGACGAGCCGCCCGGACAGGTTCGCGAGCGCCCGCCTGCGCTGCTCTTCCGTCAGCGCCGCCGAGCCCGCGACGTCGAACGACAGCTCCACGCGCGAGTCGGTGGTGTTCACGCCCTGGCCACCCGGCCCGGACGCGCGCGAGAACCGCCAGTGCAGCTCGCGAGCGGGCAGCACCAGCGGTCCTCGCACGGGAAGATCGCCGTCCTGGGGCACGTCCCCAGGCTAGGGCCTGTCCAGCGGGCTAGTCCTCCGACGTGCCCTCCTTGAGGCCCTTCGCGATGAGGTCCATGACCGTCGAGTCGGCGAGCGTGGTGACGTCACCGATCTCGCGGTTCTCCGCCACGTCGCGCAGCAGCCGCCGCATGATCTTGCCGGAGCGGGTCTTCGGCAGCTCCTCGACGACCATGATCTGGCGCGGCTTGGCGATCGGGCCGATCTCCTTCGCGACGTGGTCGCGCAGCTCCTTGATCATCTCGGTGCCGGAGGCCTCGTCCCGGGCCACGTTGCCGCGCAGGATCACGAACGCGACGATGCCCTGCCCGGTGGTCGGGTCGGACGCGCCGACCACGGCCGCCTCGGCCACCGCCGGGTGGCTGACCAGCGCCGACTCCACCTCTGTGGTCGAGATGCGGTGGCCGGAGACGTTCATGACGTCGTCGACCCGGCCGAGCAGCCAGATCGCGCCGTCCTCGTCGTACTTCGCCCCGTCGCCCGCGAAGTAGTAGCCCTGCTCGGCGAACCGCGACCAGTAGGTCTCGCGGTAGCGCTGCTCGTCGCCCCAGATGCCGCGCAGCATCGACGGCCACGGCTTGTCCAGCACGAGGTAACCGCCGTTGCCCTTGCCGACCGGCTTGCCGTCGTCGTTGACCACCTCGGCGCTGATGCCCGGCAGCGGCCGCATCGCCGAACCCGGCTTCGCCACCGTCACACCCGGCAGCGGCGAGATCATGATCGCGCCGGTCTCGGTCTGCCACCACGTGTCGACGATCGGGCAGTTGTTGCGGCCGACGTGCTCGCGGTACCACATCCACGCCTCGGGGTTGATCGGCTCGCCCACCGAACCGAGCACCCGCAGCGACGACAGGTCGTACTTCGCCGGGATGTCCGAGCCCCACTTCATGAACGTGCGGATCAGCGTCGGCGCCGTGTAGTAGATCGTCACCCCGTACTTCTGGACGATCTCCCAGTGCCGGCCCTCGTGCGGCGTGTTCGGGGTGCCCTCGTACATCACGGAGGTCGCCCGGTTGGCCAGCGGCCCGTACACGATGTAGCTGTGCCCGGTGACCCACCCGATGTCGGCGGTGCACCAGTAGACGCTCTCCCCCGGCTTGTGGTCGAACACCACGTGGTGGGTGTAGGCGGCCTGCGTCAGGTAGCCGCCCGAGGTGTGCAGGATGCCCTTCGGCTTCCCCGTCGTGCCCGACGTGTAGAGGATGAACAGCGGGTGCTCGGAGTCGAACGCCTCCGGCGTGTGCTCATCGCTCTGCTTGTCGACCAGGTCGTGCCACCAGATGTCGCGGCCCTCGGTCCACGGCACGTCCGCCTCGGTGCGCTTGACCACCAGGACGTGCTCGATCGTGGTCCCCTCGACCGCCTGGTCGGCGTTCTCCTTCATCGGCGCCGGCTTGCCGCGGCGGAACTGCCCGTCCGAGGTGATGAGCAGCTTGCACTCGGCGTCCTCGATGCGGGCCTTCAGCGCGCTCGCCGAGAACCCGCCGAACACCACGCTGTGCATCGCGCCGAGCCGCGCGCACGCCAGCATGGAGAACACCGCCTCGGGGATCATCGGCAGCTGGATCGCCACCCGGTCCCCGGCCTTCACCCCCAGCGACGCCAGCGCGTTCGCCGTCTTGCACACCTCACGCTTGAGGTCGGCGTAGGTGATCGTGCGGGTGTCCCCCGGCTCGCCCTCCCAGTGGAACGCGACCTGATCGCCGTAGCCCGCCTCGACGTGCCGGTCGACGCAGTTGTAGGCGACGTTCAACTTGCCGCCGACGAACCACTTCGCGAACGGCGGCTGCCAGTCCAGCACCTTCTCCCACTTCTGGTTCCAGTGCAGCCGCTCGGCTTGCTCGGCCCAGAACGCCTCGCGGTCCGCCTCGGCGCGCGCGTACCACTCCTCGGTGGCGTTGGCCTGTGCCGCGAACTCCGCGCTCGGGGGGAAACTGCGCGTCTCGGTCGACAGATTGCTCAGCGTGGGTTCGTCGGCCATCTACCGTGCACTCCTTCGGGACACCACTGCTCTACCTCGGCCGGACAACCGCAGATCGGGGCGGTTCCCGGCACGGAATACGTCGGGGCCCAACGCTAGTCAACGAAGTGACGATGCGCACCCGCCGGTCCGGCCAGGTCGGGCCGGGTCGGACCGCCGGGTCGGCAGCCTGACACGATGCGGGCATGGCCCCGCCGACGACGTCCGATCCGCTGGTCCCGCTGCTCGATCTGCCGGGGGTGCGCGACGCGGTCGCCGAGGTCCGCAGCGGCCTGGCCGAGCTGCACAACCACCCGGTCAACCGGCGGGGCTGGGCAGCCACGGCGGCCGAGGCGCAGATCCGGGCGGCCCGCGCGTCGGCCGCGCTCGACGGCGCCCGGCTCGACACCCCCGTCGACGACCCGATCACCGATCCGGTCCTGGCGGGGGCGGTGCGCGCCGCGGAGGAGATCGGCAAGCTGCTCGGCACGTGGCGCAGCGCCCCGCTGCAGGCGCTGGCCCGGCTGCACCTGGTGGCCGCGGCCGATCTCGTCCCGGACGAGCGGCGCACCGGTGAGCTCGGGCGGCCGAACGCCTCGGCGGAGGTGTCTGCACGGCTGGCGCTGCTGGCCGATCTCGTCGCAGGCGGTACCCGCGTCCCGGCCCCGGTGCTCGTCGCCGTTGTTCACGGAGAGTTACTAACTCTGGAGCCGTTCCCGTCCGCCAACGGAGTGGTGGCGCGGGCCGCCGCCCGGCTCACCGCCATCGTCACGGGGCTGGACCAGAAGGGGCTGGCCGTGCCGGAGGTGGGGCACCTGCGCAACCGATCGGCTTATCGGGAAGCGGCCGCCGGGTTCGCGTCGGGCACGCCCGAGGGTCTCACGAAGTGGATCTTGCACTGCTGCGCGCAGTGGGGGACGGGGATCCGCGAGGGGCACTCGATCGCGGACGCACGCGCTTGAGGCGGAGAGGACTCTGCGCACGTGAAAGCGGGCGGCGCCCCGTGTGGAGCACCGCCCGCCGACGTGAAGACCAGGGTCCAGGCGTGCACTACGTGTCGTGCTCACGGCCTCGGCGCCCGGTGGACCGGTTACGCAGGCCCACGACGACATGCCTCCCGCGGCGTGCTGTGCGTGGAGTGCCCGGCCTTCACGTACGGAGTTCGGACCGAGGGGGACGGGTGCTTCTCTGCCGCACCGTCCCTGGTCGTTCCGAAGTCCGTGCTGCCTTTGTAGTCCGTGACCGGAGTAACAGCAAGGGGCCGGTCGAGGTGCACCGGTTCAGGCACGCAGCGTAATCACGAGAGGTCAGGCGGATCGCGCGAACGAGGGACGGCGGCGGCCCAGCACGAGCGCTCCGCCGAGCGCGATCGCCGCACCGACGCCGATCGCGAGCACCGTCGCCGGGCCGCGCGAGCGCAGCTTCGACCGCAGCGGAACGGGCGCCACGAACTGGCGCACCGGCCACCCGCGTTCGACGGCGACGCGGCGCAGCCCGCGGTCGGGGTTCACCACGACCGGGTGCCCGACCGCCTCGAGCAGCGGCAGGTCGGTGATCGAGTCGGTGTAGGCGAAGCAGTCCTCGAGCCGGTACCCGCGCTCGCGGGCGATCGCCGCCGCGGCCGCGGCCTTCTCCTCGCCGTAGCAGTAATAGGCGATCTCGCCGGTGTAGCGGCCGTCCTCGACCGCCATCTCGGTCGCCACGTACCGATCCGCGCCGACCATCGCCGAGATCGGCCCGACGACCTCCGATCCCGACGCGGACACCACCACGACCTCGTCGCCCGCCGCGCGGTGCAGCGCGATCAGCTCCGCGGCCTCCGCGTACACCATCGGCCGGACGACCTCGTGCAGCGTCTCCGACACGATCGCGTTGACCTGCGCCACATCCCAGCCCGTGCACAATGCGGTGAGCCGGCGGCGCAGCTCGTCCATCGTGTCCGCGTCGGCGCCCGAGAGGAGCAGCAGCAGCTGCGCGTAGGCGCTGCGCAGCGCCGAACGGCGCGTGATCAGGCCCTGTTGCAGGAAAGGCCTGCTGAAGGCCAGCGCACTCGACCCGGCGATGATCGTCTTGTCGAGGTCGAAGAACGCGGCCGCACCCGAGCGGCCGGGCACCTCGTCGGGCGGCGGACTCACGGTCGGTGAGCTTGCCAGAACCACCGCGCTGGTCGGACGCCGCGCCAACTGGTCCGTCCGGACGTGGGCGATGTGCCCGCACAACAGCTACAGTTGTGGGGTCCGGTACCAACCGGGCACGTGGTTCAGTTCGACCCCCCGGAGCTGAACCGCCGACGGCCCCCGCCAATCCCCCCTGGCGGGGGTCGTCCCGTCTCCGCGGCCGGTCCCTCAGCTCGCGTGCACTGCCCAGGACCGTGCACTGCCTCGGACGACCACGAGCTGCCCGCCTCATCCTGCCCCATCCCACCGACTCTTTCGGGCCGTTCGGCCGCACGGCCGCCGAGTTGTCCCCATCCCCCTGCGGCCATCCACAGTTCTCGATCACCGCCCCCGCACTCGGCCCCCGCACCGCACGCTGGTCCCCGTCCCGCTCCACCGCGGAGCACCGGCACGAGGAGGCCAGAGATGATCGCGGGCAACGGCACTGCACGACCGGGCCGCACGGACGAGGCGGCCCGCCGCGGCCTGCTCGTGGCGAGCGACCCCGAGCTGCTCGACACCCTGTTCCGGCTCGCCGCGGCGGCCGGCTGCGAGGTCGTCCGCGCGGCCGATCCCGCCGAGGCGCGCCGCCACTGGCCCGATGCCGCGCTCGTGGTGCTCGACGCCGACGCGGCCCGCGCGTGCGCGGAGGCGGCGCTGCCGCGCCGGCCAGGGGTGGTCGTGGCCGTGTCCGGTGATCCACCGCCGGATGTCTGGCGACGCGCCGTCGCCGTCGGTGCCGAGCACGTCGTCTCGGTGCCCCAGGCGGAGCCGTGGCTCGTCGCAGCGCTCACCGAGGCCGCCGAGGGCACCCGCCGCTCCGGCGCGGTGATCGCGGTGATCGGTGGCCGCGGCGGGGCGGGGGCATCGGTGTTCGCCACCGCGCTGGCCGTCGCCGCCGTCGGCACCGGCGAGCAGGCGCTGCTGGTCGACTGCGACCCGCTCGGCGGCGGCATCGACGTCCTGCTCGGCGCCGAGCAGACCGAGGGGCTGCGCTGGTCCCGGATCGGCGTGAGCGGCGGGCGCATCCCGGCCACCGCCCTGCATGCGGCGCTGCCATCACCCCGGGTGGGCCGGCACGGGGAGGGGCGGCTCGCCGTCCTGTCCTGCGAACGCGCCGCGGGCGGACCGGCTCCGGAAGCCGTGGTGGCGGTGCTGGAAGCGGGGCGGCGCGCCGGGGAGACCGTCGTCTGCGACCTGCCCCGCTACCCCACCGAGGCGGCGCTGGCCGCGCTCGACGTCGCCGACGTGACGCTCGTGGTCGTGCCCGCCGATCTGCGCTCGTGCGCGGCGGCAGCGCGGGTCGCGGAGGTGCTCGCCGGCCGGGGGATCCTCGCCGGTGCCGTGGTGCGCGGGCCGTCCCCGGGCGGCGTGGAGCCGGACGAGGTCGCGTCGGCGCTCGGCCTTCCACTGATCGCAGCGATGCGGCCGGAGCCGCGCCTGGCCCGCGCGGTCGAGTTCGGCCGGGTGCCGGGCGCCACCACGGGTCCCCTGCAGAAGGCGGCGCGGGCGGTCCTCGTCGAGGTGGCGACGATGCTCGCCGTCCGAGGCGGAGCGGCGGCATGAACACCCTCGCCGAACCCGGGCTCGTCGACCGGGTCCGCGCACGGCTGGCCGGCAGCGGTGACGCGGCGAGCCCGGCCGCGGTGGCGGCCGCCGTCCGTGCCGAGGCGGGCGGGATCGCCTCGGACGTCGACGTCCTGGCCGCGCTGCAGGTGCTGCGCCAGGAGTTCGTCGGCGCGGGGCCGCTCGACGAGCTGCTGCGCGATCCCCGCACCACCGACGTCCTGGTCACCGGCCCCGACGCCGTGTGGGTCGACCGCGGATCGGGCCTGGAGCGCACCGACGTCCGCTTCCCGGACGACGCGGCCGTGCGCCGGCTCGCGCAGCGCCTCGCACTCGCCGCCGGACGCCGGCTCGACGACGCCAGCCCGTTCGTCGACGGCTGGCTCGCCGACGCCGGCGTCCGGCTGCACGCGGTGCTCGCGCCGGTCGCGGTCGACGGCACCTGCCTGTCGCTGCGCGTCCTGCGCCCGGCCGCCCACGACCTGACCACGCTCCGGTCGCTGGGCACGCTCGACGCCACGAGCGAGGCGATCGTCCGCGCGGTGCTGGCCGCCCGGCTGGCGTTCGTGGTGTCGGGCGGCACCGGATCCGGGAAGACGACCATCCTCGGTGCCCTCCTATCGGCTGTCGATCCGGCCGAGCGCCTGCTCGTCGTGGAGGACGCGGAGGAGCTGCGACCCCGGCATCCGCACGTCGTGCGCCTCGTCTCGCGGCCGGCCAACATCGAGGGCGCGGGCGGGGTATCGCTGCGCGATCTCGTGCGGCAGGCCCTGCGCATGCGGCCCGATCGGCTCGTCGTCGGCGAGGTGCGGGGCGCCGAGGTGTGTGATCTGCTCGCCGCCCTGAACACGGGCCACGACGGCGGCGCCGGCACGGTCCACGCCAACTCCGCGCGCGAGGTGCCGTCCCGGATGGAGGCCCTCGCGGCCACCGGTGGACTCGATCGCGCAGCGCTGCACAGCCAGCTCGCGGCCGCGGTGCAGGTGGTGCTGCACATGCGGCGGCTGCCCGGCGGGAAGCGGGTGCTGGACGTGGTCGGGNNGNTCGACCGCAGTNCNGATCACCGCAGTACTGATCACCGCAGTACTGATCACCGCAGTACCTATCAGCGCAGTGGCCTCGCCGTGGTCCGCCCGGTGTGGATCCGCGGGGTGGGCTGGGCGGAGGGCCGCACCGCGCTGGACGAGCTGCTGCGCGAGCGAGGGGTGGGCGCGCCGTGATCGCCGTGGCTCTCCTCTGCCTGGCCGGGGCCGGGCTGCTCCTGCCCGCGGGTCCGGGCCGACTCGCGGCGGTCCTCCCCACCGAGCGCGCCCGCGGTCGGCCGCATCTGCGGCTCGCCCGTCTGACACCCGTGCTCGCCGGGACGCTCGCCGGGCTGGTCGCGGCGGGACCGGGCGGGGCGATCGCCGGCACCGTCGTCGCGGCGGTCGTCCGCAGGCGGCGGGCCGCGGCCCGGGCCGACACCGCCGCTGCCGCGGTCACCGAGCAGCTGGCCGAGTCGATCGGACGCATCAGCGAGGAGCTGCGGGCCGGTGGTCATCCGGCCGCGGCGCTCGCCGGGGTCGCGGCCGACGGGCCGCTCGCCCGCGACGTGCTCACCGCACCCGTCACCGCCGCCGCACTGGGCGACGACGTGGCCGGTGCACTGCGGCGCGGCGCCGAGGCCCACCCGGCGGTGGCCGACGACCTGCACCGCATGGCCGCCGCGTGGACGCTCGCCGAACGCCACGGGGTGCCGCTCGCCGAGCTGCTGGGGGGTGTGCGTGCGCAGATGCGGTGGCGGGTCCGGTTCGGCGCGTCGATGCGCGCCCAGCTCGCCGGCCCGAGGGCCACGGCGACCGTGCTGACCTGCCTTCCGGCGCTGGGCCTCGGTCTGGGACAGCTGCTCGGCGCAGATCCGCTCGCCGTCCTGCGCGGCGGGCTCGCCGGGCAGGCGCTCGTCGTGGTCGGCGTGGGACTGGCCGCGGCCGGTGCGCTGTGGAGCGACCGCATCGTCGACGCGGCGGTGCCTCGATGACCCGCCAGATGCGCGGGCCGGGCGTGCGGAACCAGTCGTGAGCCCGGACGTCGTGCGTGCCTGCGGGCTGGTGGTGCTGGCGGTCGCGGTGCTGGTCGTCGGGCCACCACCGGGCGGGCGCCGGCTCGCCGACCTCGCCGCACCCGCCACCGGCCCGGCAGCGCCCGATCCGCCGATCCGGCCGGCGTGGATCGCGATCGCCGGGCTGGCCGGTGCGGCGGTGGGCTGGGTGGCCGCCGGCGCCGCTGCCGCGGCCGTGGTCGGGACGGCGGCAGTGACCGCCGCGGTCGGCGTCGTCCGGCGGGCGAGCCGGGAGCCCGCCGACAGCGAGATCGATCTGTCCGGCTGCTGGGAACTGCTGGCGGTCTGCCTGCGCGCCGGGATGCCGGTGGCCGCGGCGGTCACCGCCGCCGCGGAATCGCTCGACGGGCCGGCCGGGGCCAGGCTGCGCCGGGTGGCGGGGTTGCTCGCCCTCGGTGCCGATCCGTCCAACGCCTGGCAGACGGTCGCCGCGGTGCCGTCGCTGGCGGTGTTCGCCAGAGCCGCGGCCCGGTCGGCCGGCACCGGCGCCGCGCTGGCGGAGGTCGCGGCCGCGGAGGCCGCCCGGTTGCGGGCCGCGGTCGCTGACACCGCTGCGGGCCGCGCACAGCGCGCCGGTGTGTTGATCACGGGCCCGCTGGGCCTGTGCTTCCTGCCGGCGTTCCTGGTCCTGGGCATCGGCCCGGTGGTGATCGGCCTCGCCGGCGCCGTGCTCACCCAGTGGTGACACGCGTGACGGGTGGCTTCGCCCGTCCGTCGCAAGCCCGTACTTCGGAAAGCCCCGTCCTTCGCAAGCCCGTACTTCGGAAAGAGGAGGAATCATGGAATCGATCCCCCGTCCCGCCGCGCCCTGGCCTCGGCTGCGCGCCCGGCTGCGCCGCCTGCGTGTCGACGACAGCGGCATGAGCACCGTGGAGTACGCCATCGGCACGATCGCCGCGGCAGCGTTCGCGGCCATCCTCTACACGGTGGTGAGCGGTGAATCCATCGTCGATGCGCTGACCGACCTCATCCAGCGCGCGCTCACGGCGACGTTCTGATGGGGCGTTCCCGATGGCCCGTTCTGGTGGACCGACCACGGCACACCGCCGCGGCCCGGCGAGCCCCTCCCGGCGACCGCGGCGCCGTCACGGTGGAGGCCGCGCTGGCGATGGCTGCGCTGACCGTGGTGCTCGCAGTGGCCGTGGGTGCGGTGGCGACGGCCGGGGCAGCCGTGCGCTGCGCGGATGCAGCCCGGGAGCTGGTGCGGCTCGCCACCCGGGGAGAGGCCGACCGCGGCCGTGCGGTCGCCGCCGAGCTGGCACCCGCAGGGGCGAGCATCGAGCTGGAGGTCGCCGGTGATCTGGCGACGGGCACGGTGAGCGTCCACCCCGCGGCGTTGCTGCCGATCGCCATCACCGGGCGCTCGGTGGGCGCCCTGGAGCCCGGGGTGGCAGGGGTGGCAGCGGAGCCGGGGGCACCGCCGTGACCCGCCCGGAACCGGACGCCGGGGTGGCGACGGTGTGGGCGGCTGCGGGAGTCGCCGTGGTGATGGCCGCGCTGCTCGTCGCCCTGCACATCGCGAGCGCCGTCGTCGCGCGGCACCGGGCGGCGGCGGCCGCGGACCTGGCTGCGCTCGCCGCCGCGGCGCTGGCCGTGCAGGGCGCTCCGGCGGCGTGCGCCCGGGCGCGCGAGATCGCCGCGGCCAACGACGCCGAGCTCGTGCGGTGCGCGCTGATCGGGTGGAACGCAGCGATCGAGGTGGAGAGCGGCGTCCCGCTCGCGCTGCCCGGGCTGGCGACCGCCGGCGCCCGTGCCCTGGCCGGCCCCGCGGTGGCGGTTTCCGAGAGTGATGAAGCCGCTACTCCGCTCACCCGATCCGGCGCTGGTCCGTCTGCCTCGGCGCGGGTGAAGCTGAGGTTCCACGACCACGACGGGGAGGTTCCTGGATGTCGACGAACTGCGGATGCGGCAAGTCGGGCTGCTCGACGCCCGACGACTGACCGCCCGGCCGGCGGTGGGCGAGCAGGACGGACCGCTCGATCCACCGCCGGCCTCCCGATCCGCCCTCGTCGACACCGTCTCCGCCACCTGCGCGTTCGCGCACGTTCCGCGGCGATGAGCCTGATCAACGGTGTTACGGAACGGATGAACGGTCGTCCCGCAGCCGCTGTCCTGGCCCTCTTCGCGAGGCCGACGCTCGGCGTCGGGTGACGGCCGATCGGCGACCACCACTGGTGGCGCAGCGTGGTCTGTCGCCTACTGGAAGGCAGGAACCCGCGCCGCGGCGCCGCGTACAACTCGAGACCTTCGCTCCCCCAGCTGCGGTGGAACCGGGGCGTCTTCGACGCTCACCCCCGATCCGGTTCCGTCGCGATCAGGGCGCCGCCGGCCGGCCCCACCCCCGAGCAGGCCGGCCGGTGGCGCCCTACTCCGGCGAAGACGGACCGGCGATGTCGCGGCCCGGGTGCTCCCGGATCGCCGCCAGGACCACGTCCAGCACCGCGGCCGCCCCCTCCTTGTCCAGCGGCGCGTTCCCGTTGCCGCACTTGGGCGACTGCACGCAGGACGGGCAGCCTGCGCGGCAGGAGCACTCCGCGATCGCCCGGCGCGTGGCGGTGAGCCAGTCGGCGATCACCGCGTGTCCCCGCTCGGCGAAGCCGGCGCCACCGGGATGACCGTCGTGGACGAACACGGTGGGCCGGCCGGTGTCGGGGTGGGTGGCGGTGGAGAGCCCGCCGACGTCCCAGCGGTCGCAGATGGCGAACAGCGGCAGCAGCCCGATCGCGGCGTGCTCGGCGGCGTGCAGCGCTGCGGGCACCCGCCCTGCGGCGAGCCCGGCGGCGCGCAGCGCGGCGGGATCGAGGTCGTACCAGACCGCACGGGTGGTGAGGGTCTGTTCGGGCAGGTCCAGGGGCACCGTGGCCAGTACTGCGCCGTCGGGGCCGCGGCGCTGGTAGGCGACGACCCGCGTGCACACGTCCACGTCGCCGAAGGAGATCCGCACCGGGCCGTGCTCACGCGCGCACCGGACCTCGCGCACGCCGAGCTGGGTCACCGAGCGGGCCACGGTGCGGTAGCCGGGATCGCCCGACTGCACGAAGGCGACGCCGGAGTCGAGATCGAGCCGCTCGACGAGGTAGGTCTCGCCGCGGAGCAGGTGCACGGCTCCGGCGTGCACGGTGGCCGGCGCGGAGGTCCGGTCGACCGTGCCGAGCACCCGCCCGGTCGACTCCTCGACGAGCGTGACCTGTCCTGCGCCGGAGCCGCGGATGTCGACGTAGGCGGCGGGCTGCTCCTGCGTGCTCGGCCAGTACCAGCCGGTGGGCCTGCGACGCAGCACCCCGTCGGCGACGAGCTCGTCGAGCACCTCGGACGCGCGCTCACCGAACAGCGGCACCAGCTCGTCGTCGGTGATCGGCAGCTCCGCCGCGGCGCAGGCCAGGTGCGGGCCGAGCAGGTACGGGTTGGCGGGATCGAGCACGCACCCCTCCACCGGCGCGCCGAGCAGCGCGTCGGGGTGGTGGACGAGGTAGGTGTCCATCGGGTCGTCGGCCGCGACGAGCACGACGAGCGAATCGGAGCGCGCGTCGCGCCCGGCTCGGCCGGCCTGCTGCCAGAAGGACGCCCGGGTGCCGGGGAACCCGGCCACGATCACCGCGTCGAGCCCGACGATGTCCACGCCGAGCTCCAGAGCGTTGGTGCTGGCCAGGCCGAGCAGCCGGCCGTCGGTGAGGGCGGCCTCCAGCGCCCTGCGGTCCTCGGGCAGGTACCCGCCGCGGTAGGCATCGACCCGGTCGGCGAGGTCCGGGTCGACGTCGGCCACCCGTCGGCGGGCGCCGAGCGCGGCGATCTCCGCGCCGTTGCGGGAGCGGAGGAAGGCGATGGTGCGGGCCCCCTCCAGGACGAGGTCCGCGAGCATGCGGGCGGCCTCGGCACCGGCGCCGCGCCGCGCCGGCGCGCCGTTCTCACCGTCGTCCGCGGGCAGCAGCGGCGGTTCCCAGAGCGCGACCGTGCGGGCGGCCTGCGGGGAGCCGTCGCAGGTCACGGCCGCGACCTGGCGGCCGACGAGGCGGGACGCGAACGCGGCCGGGTCGGCCACCGTGGCGGAGGCGAGCACGACGGTCGGCCGGGCGCCGTAGCGGGCGCACACCCGCATGAGGCGGCGCAGCACGAGTGCGACGTGGGAGCCGAACACCCCGCGGTAGGTGTGGCACTCGTCGACGACGACGTACCGCAGCCTGCGGAACCAGTGCGCCCATCGGCCGTGCCTCGGCAGCACGCTGCGGTGCAGCATGTCCGGGTTGCTCAGGATCCACCGGCCGTGCCGGCAGGCCCAGTCGCGGGCGTCAGCCGAGGAGTCGCCGTCGAGCGCGGCCGGCCGGACGTCGGGCAGCCCCAGCTCCTCGAGCACCCGCAGCTGGTCGGCGGCCAGTGCCTTGGTCGGAGCGAGGTAGAGGGCGGTGGCCCGCGGGTCCTCCAGGAGCGCGGTCAGCACGGGCAGCTGGTAGGCGAGCGACTTGCCCGAGGCGGTGCCGGTCGCGACGACGACGTCGGTGCCCGCGCGCGCGAGCTCGGCGACCTCCACCTGGTGGGTCCACGGGGCGGGGATGCCGCGGTCGACGTAGGCGGCGCGGAGGGCGGGCGGGGTCCAGTCGGGCCACGGCGACACTGCTCCCGTCCGCCCCGGCAGGTGCACCACGTGCCGCAGCGGCCCATCGGCCTCGTCGAGGGCACCGCCGGCCACCCGCCGCAGGAGGCGGACGGCCCGATCGGGCAGGTGCGGCGCACACGCCTGCACAGTTGCGCGCTCGACCCGGCTCACCGTCACGACGGCTCTCCCTGTGCGCTCTGCGTGCTTCGCTTCCGGCCCGTCAGGGAGGGTCGCACAGGGCGCCGACGGATCAACCTTCCGTCGCCGGTGCCAGCGCCTCGGTCGCGGCCGCGACCATCCGATCGATCAGGTCCCGGGCCGTCGCCCAGCCGCGCCCGGCGGGCGTGGTCGTCAGAACCGCGAGCACGAACCGGTCGTCCGACCCCACGATGCCCGTGGAGTGCAGGTGGTAGCGGCCGCCGATGCAGCACATCCAGCCCTGCTTGGCGGCACCCACCTCGATCGACAGGTCGGGCGAGAGCAGCCCGAAGGCCTGGTCGAACCCGTCCGTGGCGCGAGCGGGCGCAGCCGCCATGGCGCCGACGAGCAGCTCGCGGTCCTCCTCCGCGACGTCGTCGAGCAGGTGCTCCCACACCTGCAGCATCGCGCTCGCGGTCACCACCATCTCACCCCACTGGGAGGGATCGCGAGGGGTGGCGAGCCCGTCCAGATCGAGCCGGGCCGACACGCGCTCGGCCGCGCCGGGACCGTCGAAGCGGCTCCACAGCGCGCTCATCGCCGCGTCGTCGCTCGGCCCGAGGGCGCGCTGCAGCAGCCGCACGTCGACGTCGCCGATGGTGATCCCCTCGGCTCGGCGGCGGTCGGCCATGTCGACGGCGAGCACGAGCTTCGACAGCGACGCCGAGAGGACCCCCGCCTCGGCACCGGCGCCGACGGCGACCTCGGAGGTCAGCCGGTCCAGCACGGCGATCGTCGAGCCCGGCGGCGCCGCGGACGCCGGGCCGTCCGCGAACCCGCCGCCGCCCGAGACGGCCTCCGCGGCGGCCACCGCGGCGTCGGCGAGCCCCTGCCGCGGGACCGGCCCGACGGTGGGCGGGGGGAGGGCGAGGGTGGGCGGCGCGGTCGTGGGGAGCGGGGAAGGGACGGTGGCTGCCCGACGGACCGCGTCCTCGTCGACCGCGTCGGGCACGCGGGTCAGCACGACGGTCACCGCGACCACCGCGTAGGCGAGGGCGAAGGCGATCGCGAGTCGCAGGAGATCAGCCGCACGTCGTCGGGCGGACGGGGCGGCGCTCACCACCGCCCCGGGATCACTTCACCACAACGTGGCTGCTCGGAAGACATCTGTCCAGTTCGTGACGAGATCGTTAGGGTGTGGCCCAGCCTACCCTCCGCAGACGTGTTGTGTGGCTCACACACCTAGACTGCATCCGTCCTGAGCCGCGATTTACCTGCGGCAACGGGCCAGACTCAGACGCCGGGGTCGAGTTCCGTACCCGTCCCTGGCTCACCGTGATCCCCTGAACCAGGAGGACGGATGTACCTGTCCACCACTCTCGCCGAAGGCGCAGCGACGCAGCTGACGCTCGGCGGGGGCGATCGCATCGTCGTCGGTGTGGTTGCGGTGGTCGCCCTCGTCGCACTGGCCGTCGGCTTCATCCTGCGCAGGGAGGTCCTCGCCGCGGGCGAGGGCACCCAGAAGATGCAGGAGATCGGCCAGGCGGTCCAGGAAGGCGCCGTGGCGTACCTCAACCGCCAGTTCCGCACCCTCGCCGTATTCGTGGTGATCGTCTTCGCCCTGCTGTTCGCACTACCGGCGGACGACCTCGCGGAACGGATCGGACGGTCGATCTTCTTCCTGGTCGGCGCCGCGTTCTCGGCTGCGATCGGTTACCTCGGCATGCGCCTGGCGACGTTCGCCAACATCCGCGTCGCCGCGGCCGCGCGCGAGGAGGGAGGCCGCGAGAAGGCCACCCGCATCGCGTTCCGCACCGGCGGCGTGGTGGGCATGTTCACCGTCGGCCTCGGTCTGCTCGGCGCGACGATCGTCGTGCTGGTCTACGCGGGCCAGGCGCCGAAGGTGCTTGAGGGCTTCGGTTTCGGTGCCGCGCTGCTCGCGATGTTCATGCGGGTCGGCGGCGGCATCTTCACCAAGGCCGCCGACGTCGGCGCGGACCTCGTCGGCAAGGTCGAGCAGAACATCCCCGAGGACGACCCGCGCAACGCCGCGACGATCGCCGACAACGTCGGCGACAACGTGGGTGACTGCGCAGGTATGGCGGCCGACCTGTTCGAGTCGTACGCGGTCACCCTGGTCGCCGCGCTGATCCTGGGCACGGCCGCGTTCGGCCTGCAGGGCCTGCTGTTCCCGCTGATCGTGCCGGCCATCGGCGTGATCACCGCGATCATCGGCGTGTACATCACCCGGGCTCGCGAGGGCGAGAACGGCCTGACCACGATCAACCGCAGCTTCTACTACTCCGCGCTGATCTCGGCCGTCCTGAGCGTCTTCGCCGCGTTCGTCTACCTGCCCAGCTCCTTCGCCGAGCTCGGCAACCCGACCGACACGGGCGTGGTGGCCGAGATGGGCGGGGCGGACCCGCGGATCATCGCCTCCGCCGCGGTGCTCATCGGCATCGTGCTCGCCGGCATCATCCTGTGGCTGACCGGCTACTTCACCGGCACCGAGCACAAGCCCGTCAAGACGGTCGGCGAGTCGTCGCTGACCGGCCCGGCCACGGTGATCCTCGCCGGCATCTCGATCGGCTTCGAGTCGGCGGTCTACACCGCGCTGGTCATCAGCGCGGCGGTGTTCGGCGCGTTCGCGCTGGCCACCGGCTCGGTCACGGTGTCGCTGTTCGCGGTGGCGCTGGCCGGCACCGGGCTGCTGACCACCGTCGGCGTGATCGTCGCGATGGACACCTTCGGCCCGGTCTCCGACAACGCGCAGGGCATCGCCGAGATGTCGGGCGACGTCGAGGGCAAGGGCGTCGACATCCTCACCGAGCTCGACGCGGTGGGGAACACGACCAAGGCGATCACCAAGGGCATCGCGATCGCGACGGCGGTGCTCGCCGCCACCGCGCTGTTCGGCTCGTACCGCGACGCGATCAACCTGGCCCTGCAGAAGGCGGGCGCCGCGATCGAGGACCTGGCCTACGCCGTGTTCACCCCGAGCACGCTGGTCGGTGTCGTGATCGGCGCCAGCGTGGTGTTCATGTTCTCCGGCCTGGCGATCAACGCCGTGTCCCGCGCGGCCGGCGCGATCGTGTTCGAGGTGCGCCGCCAGTTCCGCGACAACCCCGGGATCATGGAGGGCACCGTCCGGCCGGAGTACGGCCGCGTCGTCGACATCTGCACGAAGGACTCGCTGCGCGAGCTGGCCACTCCGGGCCTGCTGGCGATCTTCGCGCCGATCGCGGTCGGCTTCGGTCTCGGCGTCGGCCCGCTGGCCGGCTACCTGGCCGGGGCGATCGCCTGCGGCACCCTGATGGCGGTGTTCCTCGCCAACTCCGGTGGCGCGTGGGACAACGGCAAGAAGCTGGTCGAGGACGGCCACCACGGCGGCAAGGGCTCCCCGGCCCACGCGGCCACGGTCATCGGCGACACGGTGGGTGACCCCTTCAAGGACACCGCGGGCCCGGCGATCAACCCGCTGATCAAGGTGATGAACCTGGTCGCGGTGCTGATCGCGCCCGCCGTCGTGACGCTGTCGGTCGGCTCCTCGGCCTCCCCGACGTGGCGCGTCATCATCGCGCTGGTCGCGGTCGTGATCATCATCGCCGCGATCGTGACGTCGAAGCGCCGCACGACCACGATCACCGACACCCCGACGGAGTCGAAGGTCTCCTGACCGTGGCGTGATCGCCACACACCGTTTCCACCGAGGCCGCCCGTCCCCCGGGCCAGGGGGGTGGGCGGCCTCGTCCGCTCACGGCGGGGCAGACTGTCAGGCCGCGTGCACGGCACCCCGACCGTGCGACCACGCCAAGGAGCAGGCCCCCATGCACCGCATCCACCGTTCCCTCCTCGCCGCGATCGCCGCCGGGCTCGTGCTGCTCGGAGCCGGTTGCGGAGGTCCCGAGTCCAGCGCGCCGACCGCGCAGGACGCCGGCGCACCGGCCGCGGCCGGAGGGGAAGCGGGCGTGGCATGGATCGACACGGTGTGCGGATCGATGCTCGAGCTGAGCACCACGGTGCGCAACCCGCAGGTCGACACCTCCAGCCCGCAGGCGACGTTCAAGAGCTACAGCGCGTTCATCGGCTCCTACATCAGCGGAATCGACGAGGCCGTCCAGACGACCGAGGCCGCGGGCCCGTCGCCGATCGCGGGCGGCGACGAGATGCTCAAGGGCATCCTCGATCCGTTGAAGGAGTACCGGACCAAGCTCGAGGAGACCAAGGCCGTCCTCGACGAGGCCAACGCGAGCGATCCGGCGTCGGTGACGGCTGCGACGAACGCCCTGCAGGTGCTGAAGTCGCCGCCGGCGTTCAACGTGCCCTCCACGCCGGAGCTGACCAGCGCGACGACGGCGGCGAAGAACTGCCAGGCGCTGCAGGAGTTGGGCAAGCAGTCCGCGACGCCGAGTGCCGCCCCGTCCGGTGGCTGATCTGCGCCGTGTCCTGGGTCGCGCCGCCGCCGTGGCGGCGCTGCTCGCGGGGGTCGTGGCCTGCTCGGCCGCGCCCTCGAACCAGGTCGCCGGCGCTCCCCGGCCCGATCCGGCGACGACGTGGTCGGACACCGTCTGCGGCTCGGTGCTGGCGTTCGCGAACGCGGCCACCGCTCCCCCGGACTTCGCCGCGGCCACCGACCTGGCCGCGGTGCAGCGCAGCTACAGCGCCTACCTGGGCGCGCTCGTGGCCGGGGTCCGGGAGGGCCGCTCGGCGCTGGCAGCCGCGGGCAACCCACCCGTGCCGGACGGCTACGCGGTGGCCGACCGGGTGCGCACCGGGCTGATCCGGCTCGAGCAGGACATGACCGGCGCGCAGGCGATGGTGGACGGGGCCGATCCGGCCGATCCGCGCGGCTTCGTCACCGCGGTGCGCCAGGTGGAGCAGACGGTGCTCGCCATCGAGGTGCCGGACGTGGTCGCCGAGCTCGCCACCGTGCCGGAGCTGGCCGCCGCCACGCGCACGGCGCCGACGTGCCGCACGGTGCGCACCCTCGCCGCGGCCGCCCCCGGCTGAGCGGAGCCATCCGGCGCGTCGATCGACAGCGATCGAACACGTGTTCTACTCTACGCGGCGTGCTGCAGCTGTCGCTGTTCTCCGCGGAGGCGCGCCCGGCCGGCATCGCCGATCTCGCCGGCGTGCTGTGCGGACCGGGCCAGATCGTGCGCTTCGGCAAGGGCGACCAGGCCCGGGTCTCGGTCGTGCTCGCCGACCCGGCACGAGCCGCGGCGGTCACGGCAGCGTTCGCCGCCGTCGGGGTGGCGGCGCAGGCCGTCGTCACCGAGAACGGGGCCACCGCCGTGCGCACGGCGTTCCGCTGCGACCTCGTGGGCCTGGCGAAGGAGTGGACCCGCGGCGCGGTGAAGCACGTCCCGACGGGATGGGACATCGACGGTCCGGCGTTACGCATGTGGGTGCTGACCGCGGGCCGGCCCGACGAGCGCGGCGGTTACCTGCTCAGCCTGGATCCCCAAGCGCCGCACACCCATCTGCCGTTGATCGGCGCGCTGACTCGAGCCGGTCTCCCACCTGCGCGGATGTCGCGGTCCGACGCGCTGCGGATCAGCGGCACCCGGCGTGTGCAGCGCCTCGTCGAGCTCGTCGGCCCGCCGCCCGCGCGGCTGCCGGTGGAGCTCTGGCCGAGGTGCTGGGGCCGCGCATCGGCTTGACACGTCTGGTTACGCTCCAGCGGCACGACCCCGATCGCCGTATCCGGTGTGGCGCACGCGACTCGCGCGGCATGTGGGAACGTTGAGGTGCGGCCGAGGACTCGCCAGACGTGCACCGCATACTCGGGGGATGGCCGGTGGTCGACCGCCGGCGTACGGACAACGGAGTAGGACCACGTGTCAATCGGAACGACGAGCTCGACGCCCGCGACCGGCACGAGCCGCAGCAACTCGTCGGGAGGTCGTAGGCGCAACACACCGTCCGGCTCGACCACGGGGGGTCGAACACGCCGGTTGGTGATCGTCGAGTCCGGTACGAAGGCCAAGAAGATCCAGCAGTACCTGGGCAAGGACTACATCGTCGAGGCGTCGGTGGGCCACATCCGGGATCTGCCGCGCGGGGCCGCCGATGTGCCGGCGAAGTACAAGGGCGAGCCGTGGGCACGGCTCGGCGTCGACGTCGACAACCAGTTCACCCCGCTGTACGTCGTGCAGCCGGAGAAGAAGAGCAAGGTCGCGGAGCTGAAGTCCGCGATGAAGGACGTCGACGAGATCCTGCTCGCCACCGACCCCGACCGGGAGGGCGAGGCGATCGCCTGGCACCTGCTGGAGACGCTCAAGCCGAAGGTGCCCGTGCGCCGGATGGTCTTCCACGAGATCTCCGAGCCCGCGATCCGCGCCGCGGTCGACAACCTGCGTGATCTGGATCTCGATCTGGTCGACGCCCAGGAGACCCGCCGCATCCTCGACCGGCTCTACGGCTACGAGATCTCCCCGGTGCTGTGGAAGAAGGTCATGCCGAAGCTCTCGGCGGGCCGGGTGCAGTCGGTGGCGACCCGGATCATCGTCGAGCGCGAGCGCGAGCGGATGAAGTTCGTCCCGGCGAGCTACTGGGACATCGCCGCGCAGATGGACGCGGGCGCCGACGCGTCGCCGCGGCTGTTCCCCGCCCGGCTGGTGGCGATCGACGGCAACCGGGTGGCCACCGGCCGCGACTTCGGCCCGGACGGCCGGCTGAAGGAGAACAAGTCCAACCCCGCGCTGGCGCTGGACGAGGCGAGCGCCCGCCGGCTGGCGGAGGCGCTGCGCGACCAGCCGTTCGTCGTCGAGTCGGTCGAGGCGAAGCCGTACACGCGCAAGCCGTACGCCCCGTTCATGACCTCGACGCTGCAGCAGGAGGCGGGCCGCAAGCTCCGGTTCTCCACCGACCGCACGATGCGCAGCGCGCAGCGGCTGTACGAGAACGGCTACATCACCTACCTGCGCACCGACTCGATCACCCTGTCGCCCACGGCGATCCAGGCGGCCCGGGAGCAGGCCAGGGAGCTCTACGGGGACGAGTACGTGCCGGCCCAGCCCCGGCAGTACAACCGCAAGGTCAAGAACGCCCAGGAGGCCCACGAGGCCATCCGGCCGGCGGGCGACCGGTTCCGCACCCCGGGCGAGGTCGCGAACGAGCTCGAGGGCGACGACTTCCGCCTCTACGAGCTGATCTGGCAGCGCACGGTGGCCTCGCAGATGGCCGACGCGCGCGGCACCACGGTCAGCGTGCGGCTGCGCGGGACCGCGGCCACCGGCGAGGAGGTCACCTTCACCGCCTCCGGCCGCACGATCACCTTCCCCGGGTTCCTCAAGGCGTACGTGGAGGCCCTGGACGAGGGTGCGGGCGGACAGGCCGACGACGCCGAGTCACGGCTGCCGGAGCTCACCGAGGGCCAGGAGCTCACCGCGGCCGAGCTGGTCCCGGAGGGCCACACCACGAGTCCGCCGCCGCGCTACACGGAGCCGAGCCTGGTCAAGGCGATGGAGGAGCTGGGGATCGGCCGCCCGTCGACCTACGCCTCGATCGTCAAGACGATCCAGGACCGCGGCTACGTGTGGAAGAAGGGCCAGGCGCTGGTCCCGTCGTGGGTGGCGTTCGCCGTGGTCGGGCTGCTGGAGCACCACTTCGGCCGGCTCGTCGACTACGACTTCACCGCGGCGATGGAGGACGAGCTCGACCTCATCGCCAACGGTGAGGACGACCGCGTGCGCTGGCTCTCGGGCTTCTACTTCGGCGGCGACCAGGGCAGCGAGCGCTCGGTGGCGCGCGCGGGCGGGCTGAAGAAGCTCGTCGGCGTCAACCTGGAGGAGATCGACGCCCGCGAGATCAACTCGGTGCCGGTCTTCGACGACGTGGTGGTGCGCGTCGGGCGCTACGGACCGTACCTCGAGCGCGTGCGCGACGGGGTGTCGCAGCGGGCCAACCTGCCGCCGGACCTGCCGCCGGACGAGTTGACGCCCGAGGTGGCCGAGCAGCTCTTCGCGGTGCCGCAGGAGGGCCGCTCGCTCGGCGTGGACCCGGTCACCGGGCACGAGATCGTGGTGAAGGAGGGTCGCTTCGGCCCGTACGTCACCGAGGTCCTGCCCGAGCCGGACGAGTCCGAGAACGGCACGAAGAAGAAGGCGGCCAAGGCGAAGCCGCGCACCGCGTCGCTGTTCAAGGGCATGACCACGGAATCGGTCACCCTGGAGGACGCGCTGCGGCTGCTGTCGCTGCCGCGGCTGGTCGGCACGGACCCGGAGACCGGCGAGGAGATCACCGCGCAGAACGGCCGCTACGGGCCGTACCTGAAGAAGGGCTCGGACTCGCGCTCCTTGGAGAACGAGGAGCAGCTGTTCACGATCACCCTCGACGAGGCACTGGAGATCTACAAGCAGCCGAAGCAGCGCGGGCGGCGCGCGTCCGCGTCCGCCGCGCCGCTGCGCGAGCTGGGCCTCGACCCGGTGACGAAGAAGCCGATGGTCATCAAGGACGGTCGCTTCGGCCCGTACGTCACCGACGGTGAGACGAACGCCTCGCTGCGCAAGGGCGACACGGTCGAGGAGCTCACCGATGAGCGAGCGGCCGAGCTGCTCGCCGAGCGGCGGGCGAAGGCCCCGGCGAAGAAGAGCACGGCGAAGCGGTCCACCACCAGGACCAAGAAGGACGCGGCGGAGGAGCCGGCGAAGACGACCACCACGAAGAAGACCCCCACCCGCCGCTCGACGGCGAAGGAGAAGGCCGCCGCGAAGTAGCCCGGCTACGGCGCGGTCAGCGCTGCAGCTGGGCCTTCACGGCCGCGGCGACACGGCCACCGTCCGCCCGCTTGCCGGCGGCCGCGGTGGCCTTCTTCATCACGTGCCCCATCTGCTTCATCGAGGGCTGCTCGCCCAGCTCGGCCGCGACCTCCTCGACGGCTTTGCGGGCGATCTCGGCCAGCTCCTCGTCGGTGAGGGGGGTCGGCAGGTAGCGGGCGAGGATCTCCCCCTCGGCGCGCTCCTTCTCCGCCAGCTCGGTGCGGCCGGCCCCGGCGAACGCCTCGGCGGCCTCGGCCCGCTTCTTGGCCTCCTTGGCGAGCACGGCGAGCACCTCGTCGTCGGTCAGCTCCCGCGCCTGCTCCCCGGCCACCTCGGCGTTGCCGACGGCCGTGAGCGCCATGCGGAGGGTGGCCTTCACCAGCTCGTCCCGCGACTTCATGGCCGCCGTGAGGTCGGCCCGCAGTCGCTCCTTCAACGTCGTCACGGGCGTCGACGGTAGTCCACCGCCACCGCGACGTAGGCTGGGTTTCATGAACGGCTGGGTGAAGACGGCCCTCGGCGCGGCCGTGGCGGGCGCCGCCACGCTGGCGTACTCGACGCTGGTGGAGCTGCGGCACTGGACGCTGCGCGAGGCCCGGCTGCCCGTGCTCGCGCCGGGCACCCGGTCGCTGCGGGTCCTGCACGTGTCGGACATGCACATGCTCCCCCGGCAGCACGGGAAGCAGCGCTGGGTGGCCGAGCTCGCCGAGCTGGAGCCCGATCTCGTGGTGAACACCGGCGACAACCTCGCTCACCCGCACGCCGTGCCGTCCGTCGTGCAGGCCCTGGACCCGCTGCTGAACCTGCCCGGGGTGTTCGTGTTCGGCAGCAACGACTACTACGCCCCGAAGCCGAAGAACCCGGCCCGCTACCTGGGCCGCAACGAGAAGCGGATCTACGGCGCCCCGCTGCCGTGGCAGGACCTGCGCGCCGCGTTCGTGGAGCGCGGCTGGCAGGACGCCACCCACGAGCGCCTCTCCCTGGACATCGACGGCGTCCGCGTCGCCGTCGCGGGCGTGGATGACCCGCACCTCGGTCGGGATCGATTCAGCAGGATCACCGGCCGGCCCATCGCCGACCTGAAGCTGGGCCTCACGCACTCGCCGGAGCCCCGGGTGCTCGACCGGTTCGCGGCCGACGGCTACGACCTCGTCATGGCGGGGCACACGCACGGCGGGCAGCTGCGCATCCCCGGCTTCGGTGCGCTGGTCACCAACTGCGGCCTGGACCGCTCCCGCGCTCGCGGCGCGTCCCGCTGGGGTGCGCACACCTGGCTGCACGTGTCCGCCGGTCTGGGCACCTCCCCGTACACCCCGGTGCGCTTCGCGTGCCCGCCGGAGGCCAGCCTGCTGACCCTCGTGCCCCGCCCGGTGGAGCCGGAACCCACGAAGGAGACCCCGACGCGAGCCGCTGCGGACGTCGGCTAGACTTCTCCTCGGCCCGCCGGGAAGAGGGGCCGCTCGGGGTGTGGCGCAGCTTGGTAGCGCGCTTCGTTCGGGACGAAGAGGCCGCAGGTTCAAATCCTGTCACCCCGACCAGAACGAAAGGCCCTGATCACAGCCTCCTGCGGGAGACCGGATCAGGGCCTTTCGCAGTCCTCGGGATGGCGTTGCTCACGCGCTGGACCAGCCGCCGTACGCGGTCACGATCGCGCCGTTCACGTGCACCCCTTCGGCGCACCCGAGCCACGAGACGACCGCCGCGATCTCATCGGGCCGAGCCTTCGGCCCCATGGTGGCCTCGGCCAGGACGGCCCGCTCGACGGCCATCCCTCGGCGCCGACGCGGCAGGTGCGGCGAGCACATCAACAACCGACGGTGGCGGTGGGCAATGACCCTCCGGACCTGCCCCTGCGTCGCGCATCCCGGTCTGCACGCGCCACCCCGGAGCACGGTGTTCGACCGGATCCTGCACATGGCCGTGTCGGTGAACGACATGGAGACGTCGCTGCACTTCCCCCGGACGTGCTGGGGCTGCGGGAATCCGACTGGATCGAACGACGTCGGTCTTCCTGCACGCCACCGAACCCTGCCACCATTCGCTGGTGTTCGTCGCGGCCCGGCCGCTGCGGGTGAACCGGACGACCTGGCGATCGAGTCCGCCACGGCCGGACCGTCGGCGCACCGGACCACAGGCCCGGTCGCTTCCCGCGGGTGCTGCACGCGAAGGATGTGCGGCAGCCCCGCTGGACCACTGATCGAGGAGCCGAACGCGCACCGATGACCCCGACCGGACCGTTGAGCGGACTGCGGGTGCTGGACCTGACCAGCACGATGTCCGGCCCCTACTGCACGCTCCTGCTGGCGCAGCTCGGCGCGTCGGTCGACAAGATCGAGCCGCCAGAAGGGGACATCACCCGCTCGCTGATGCGCGGCCGCAACCCCGGCATGACCCCGATCTTCCTGGGCCTGAACGCGGGCAAGCGCAGCGCCGTGCTGGACCTGCGGACCCCCGAGGGCCGAGAGCGGCTCGCCGCGCTGCTGCCGCGCTACGACGCCGTCGTGCACAACATGCGTCCCGCGGCGGCAGCCCGGATCGGGCTGACCGAGGAAGGACTGGCCGCGGCGGGATCGGCCGCGCTGCTGTGCGAGATCGTCGGGTACGGGCCGGGGCCGTACGAGGATCGGCCGGCCTACGACGACACGACCCAGGCGGTGTCCGGGATGGCTTGGGTGCAGGGCCGCGGCGAGACCCCGGAGTACGTGCGTTCGGCGATCGCCGACAAGACCGCCGGCCTGTACGCGGCACTGGCGATCTGCGCCGCGCTGCTGGGCCGCGAGAAGGGACGCCCGACTCGCACGGTGCGGATCCCGATGTTCGAGACGATGGCCGCGTTCACGCTGGTCGAGCAGCTGGGCGGGCTGACGTTCGACCCGCCGGAGGGTCCGCCCCTCTACCCGCGGACGATGTCGCCGTCGCGGCGGCCGTACCCGACCGCGGACGGCTACGTCGCCGTGATGCTCTACACCGACCGGCACTGGCGGACGTTCCTGGAGTGGCTCGGGCGCGCCGACCTGGCTGCCGACGAGCGCTTCACCACCGTGGCGGGCCGATCGCAGCACATCGACGAGGTCTACGCGTTCCTGGCCGGCGAGTTGACCGCGCGCACGACGGACGAGTGGCTCAAGGTCTTCGCCGAGCTCGACGTCCCGGCGAGTCGCGTGCACACGTTCGCGGACCTGCTCACCGATCCCCACCTGACCCAGGCGGGTCTCCTCGCCGTCGTCGACCACCCGACGGAGGGCCGGGTGCGGCAGGTGCGGGCACCGTTCCTGATCGACGGCGCCCCGCCCGCCGATCCGGCCCCGGCGCCGACCCTCGGCCAGCACACGGCCGAGGTGCTCGACGATCCCGGACGAGGGTGATCAGCCGGCCTCGCGTCGGGCGCGACACTGCTGTGATGCGCATCGGCATCGCCCACCACCTCGGCTGGGCCGTCGCGGTGACGGCGGCGACCGATCACCGGGTCGTCGATCGCCGCCGGATCGAGCTCATCGAGCCCGGTCTGCCGGTGGCACCGGTGGAGCACGACGGGCAGCCGCTCGACGACGCCGGGTTGGCCCGGCTCGTCGCCACCGTCCGGGCATCGGCCGCGCGGGCCGCCGGAGCGGCGCTCGCCGAGATCGCCGCGGCGGTGCCCGCCCCGATCACCGGGATCTGCTTGCGCGCCTGGCCGCTGGACTTCCCCGAGGACGTCGCCGTCCTGCGCCGCCCGCCGTACAACGCCCGCGCCGACTCCGTCATGTACCTGCAGGTGCTCGACGACGCCGCGCGCGCCCGCGGCTGGACGGTGCACACCTACGACCCGAGGCAGGTCGAGCGGCAGGCCGCGGCGCTGCTCGGCGACCGGGCCGTCGAGGTGCTGCAGGGCCCGCGTGCGGCGTGGGGACCGCCGTGGACGAAGGACCACCGCACGGCACTCGCGGCGACCGTCGTCGCCTCGTCCTGAGCGGACGATCAGCCGCCGGGGTCACGGCCGGGTCATGACCTCGGCCATGACGTTCGGCACTCCAGGGCACAGCCGGTCATCCCCGACTCTCGACGCCATGACGACGACCGCTCCTTCCCCCGCCCGCACCCGCACGGCCCTCCGGTTCGCCCTGCACTACGGCGAGATGGCGATCGGCATGGCCCTCGGGATGGTGCTGCTGGGCCCGCTCTGGCGGCTGGTGTGGCCCGCCTCCGCCGAGGTGTTCGAGATCCACCTGGCCGTCATGGCCACGAACATGGTGATCGGGATGCTCGTCCCGATGCTGCTGCGCCGGCACTCGTGGCGCTCGATCGGCGAGATGTCCGCCGCGATGTACGCGGCCTTCCTCGTGGTCCTCGGACCCTACTGGCTCGGCCTGGCCGGCGCCGGCTTCGTCCTGGTGTGGGGCCACGTCCTGATGTTCGGCGCGATGTTCGTCCTGATGCTGGTGCGCCCCCACGACCACGGGAGCCGTCGATGAGCCGCGTCGCCGCCCGGGTCGGCCGGATCGTGCTCGTGCTCATCGCCGTGCTGGCCCTGCCGGCCGCCGTCGCCGGCCTCGACGTCCGCGCCGCGTTCGGCAGCTGGTACACCCCGGCCGGCCCGGCGCCCGCGCAGCTGCCCGCCCCGCCCGTGCACGACCCGGCCAAGCGCACCGCCGTGGTCCTCGCGAGCCTCGAGGGCACGACGGTCTCCGACGCGCTCGGCCCGTACGAGGCGCTCTCCGCCACCGGCGCGTTCAACGTCTACCTGGTCGCGCCGGAACGCCGGCCGGTGCCGCTGACCGGCGGCCTGGACGTCCTGCCCGACCTGGGCTTCGCCGAGCTGGACGAGCGCCTCGGCGGTGCCGCACCCGAGGTCGTCGTGGTGCCCGCCGTCACCGACGTGGGCCGGTCGTCATCCCGGCCGCTGGAGGAGTGGGCCACGAAGCAGATGGGCCGCACCCTGATGGTGAGCGTCTGCAACGGCTCCGGCGTGCTCGCCGCGGCCGGGCTGTTCGACGGCCGCAGCGCCACCGCGCACTGGACCCGAATCGGCTCCTACGAGAACACCTACCCGCAGGTGGACTGGCAGCTCGGCGTGCGCTGGACCGACGACGGCGACCTGATCAGCTCCGCCGGGATCCTCTCCGGCATCGACGCCACCCTGCACGCGATCGACCGCCTGCTCGGCCCGGCCGCAGCTGCGCAGGCCGCCGCCGAGCTGGACTGGGCACCGCGCCCGGTCGCCCAGGAGCAGCACACCTGGCAGCCCTCGGACGCGATCGTCGTGCTCAACGGCGGCTACCGCTGGGACCCGGCCCGCATCGGTGTCCTGCTGCAGGACGGCGTGGGCGAGACCGAGCTGGCGGCGGTGTTCGACACCTACGGCTCGTACGTGTTCGTCACCCGCACGATCGCGCTGGGCACGGAGCCCGGGCGGCTCGTCCGCTCTCGGCACGGCCTGGTCCTGCTGCCCCGCGCCACCGTGGGCGAGCACCCGGTCGACCGGCTGCTCGTGCCGCACGGCCCGCTCCCGGCCACCGACGGAGTCGCGCCCGAGCAGTTCCCGCCCGCCGGCGTCGACCCGTTCGACGCCGTCCTGCACGACATCGCCGCGACCGTCGACGTGCCCACCGCCCGCTGGGTGGCCCGCGCGCTGGAGTACCCCGGCGCCGGTCTCGAACTCACCGGCCCCGGCTGGCCCGCCGGGCTGATCCTGCGCCCGGTCCTGCTGGCGCTCGTCGGCGCAGCCGTGGTGGTGGTGGGGACGGTGGTGGTGGGGACGGTGCGCAGGCGCCGGCGGACAGCGGCCGAGCCGTCGCGGATCAGCTGACTGGGTGCTGGCGGCTCGGTGCTGGCGGCTCGGTGCTGGCGGCTCGGTGCTGGATCAGTGGAGCAGCACGATCCGGCCGGGGGCGTGGCGGGTCTCGCTCAGCGCGTGCGCGGCGGCAGCCTCGGTCAGCGGGAAGACCGCGGCGACCGGCACCCGCAGCCGCTGCTCGGCCGCGAGCGCGACCGCGTCGGCGAGGCCGTGGACGGCCAGTGGATCTGCCGCACCGATCCCTTCGCCCTCCGGGGCGCCGTGCGACATGTGCACCCCGTGGACAGCCGCCGCGGGATCGGCGATCGTCACGACGCGGGCCGGGCCCCCGGCGGCGGCGATCAGATCGGGCAGGGCACCGCCTGCGCAGTCGACCACCGCATCGATCCCGCCCGGGGCCAGTGCCCGGATCCGGTCGACCAGGCCGGGCCCGTAGGAAGTGGGCTCCGCGCCGAGGGTGCGGAGGAACTCGTGGTTGCCTTCGCTCGCCGTCCCGATCACGCGGGCGCCGCGCGCCTTCCCCAGCTGCACCACGACCGTTCCGACGCTCCCGGACGCGCCCTGCACCAGCAGGGTGTGCCCGGCCGCGACGGCGAGCCGGTCGAGCACCCGGGTGGCCGTCTCGACGGACCCGGCCGCCCCGCCGGCCTCGGCCCAGCTCCAGGAGCCCGGTTTGGGCGCCCACGCCATCAGGACCGCATGATCTGCGTTGGCGCCGCGCCGGGACGGCGCGACCATGCCGAACACCTCATCGCCGACGGCGACGCCCACGACCCCCTGCCCGACCTCGTCCACGACGCCGGCGGCGTCGAACCCCGTCCGGTACGGGAAGACGACGGGCACCACGTCGCGCATCCGTCCCGCGCGGATGCGGACTTCCCCCGTCGAGACGCCGGACGCCCGGACGGCGATCCGGATCTCGCCCGGCCCGGCGTGCGGCTCCTCGACCTCGGCGACGTGGACGACGTCGGGTCGCCCGTACTCGATGAACTGGACAGCTCTCACGTGATCGACGCTAGGTCCGCGGCGCCGCCGCAGGGTTAATGTGGGAGAAGTGGCCGTCGAAGTGGGAACGAGCCGGCGGTCGGACGCCCGCGAGAACCGCGCACGCATCCTCGCCGCCGCCCGACTGGCGGTCGCTGCGCGGGGTGCCGGCGTACCGATCCGGGAGATCGCCCGCACCGCGGGCGTCGGGCTCGCGACGGTCTACCGGCACTTCCCGTCCAAGGAGGCGCTGCTCGCCGAAGCGTTCGCAGACCGGATGGCCGCCTGCTCGGAGATCGTCGCCGAGGGTCTGGCGGCGCCCGATCCGTGGCACGGTTTCCGCCGGACCGTCGAGCGACTGCTGGAGATGCACGCCCGGGACCGCGCCTTCCGCGCCTACGCGGCGCAGCTGCCCCGGACCGTCCGCAGCGCCGACCGCGACCGCGCGCTGCCGATGCTCGCCGAGCTGATCCGGCGAGCGAAGGACGCGGGCGCCCTGCGCCCCGACGTCGTCATCGACGACGTCGCCCTCGCGATCATGGCCGCCGACGGGATCCGCGCCGCGACGCCGGACGCGCGGGTGGCGGCGGCCCGCCGCCTGGCCGCGCTGATGTTCGAGTCCTTCCGCGCACCGGTCCCGGGCTCCCCGTAGGCCCGAGCATCCGCGGTGTCAGGCCGTCCGCTGCGGGTCGGGGGCCGTGTCAGCACCGATCTCGGCGAGGAACTCGTCGAGCAACCGGTTGAGCTCCGCGGGGCGCTCCAGCCAGACCAGGTGCCCGGCGTCGCGGACGGTCCGTAACCGGGCGTCCGGGATGGCCTCGGCGACCGCGCGGTTGTACCAGGGCAGGGTGATGAGGTCTTGGTCCCCGTGGACCACGATGGTGGGACAGGAGATCGACCCGAGGCGATCCCTGGTCTCGTGCGAGAGATCGGCCCGGAAGTGCGCCGCGGTTCCGGCGACGTTGCGGGACGTGTGCTCCGCCAGCAGGCCCTCCACCTCGCTCTGCAGATCCGGTTCGTGATCGACGACGGCAGGCGCCGACATCCAGAACGCGAACTTGGCGAACACATCGAGCGGCCCGTGCTCCAGCGCATAGAGCCGGGACTCGAAGTGCCGACGGATGTGGTGCTCGCGAGCGGTCGACGACCAGGTCGCCACGAGACCGAGCGCACGCACGAGGTCCGGACGGGCGAGCGCGAGCTCCTGCGCCACCGCGGACCCGAGCGACAGCCCGACGACGACCGCAGGCGCGACCCCGACAGCGTCCATCCACGCGGCCACGTCCCCGGCCAGTGCCGCGACGGTGAGCTTCTCGAGCGGCCCGTCGCTGCCGGCACCCCGCAGATCGACGCTCAGGCACCGATAACGACGACTGAAGTGGGTGGTTTGCGGCGACCAACTGCTGCCGTGCAGACCGGTTCCGGGAATCCACACGATCGCGGGGCCGCTCCCCGTCTCTTCGTGGTGGACACTGATCGAGCCGCAGACTGTGATGGGCAAGTCCCCTCCTCCGCTGGTCGGGGGACGGAGCGTAGCCACAACGTCGGGCGCCGGAGCCCGATTGCGTGAACCCGGCCGAAACCGCCCGGAGGTGAATTCGTGACGGGACGCCCGGACAACCCGAACTGGATCATCCGGCGCAAGATCACTCCCCCACCTCTCGGTCCGACGGTCGCCCGCCGTCCGCGGGTCGAGGAGCTGCTGACACGGCTGATCGAGCAGCATCGCCTAGTGGTCGTCTACGCCTCCGCGGGTGCCGGTAAGACCACGGCGGTCCGGCAGGCCGCCGAGCGCCTCGATCGCCCGTTGGCCTGGCTCGACCTGGACACCACCGACGTCGCCACCGGCCGGCTGCTGGTCTACCTCGAAGCGGCGCTGGCGCGCGTGATCCCGGGCATCCGCGGCGTCGCCGGCGAAGCACTCGCGGCGAACCTGGCGCACTCGGAGGTCGCTGGCCTGCTCGCCGAGGCGGTCGAGGACAGCGACCCCCTCATCGTGCTGGACGATGCTGAGCGACTGGCGGATTCCCCGGCCGCGCTCAACGTGATCTCCGCATTCGTCAACTACCTGCCGGCATCCGCCCGGATCGTGCTGCTGAGCCGGGTCGAGCTGGCCGTCACCACCACGTCGTGGGGACCGTGGGTGGCCGCGGTCGGCGAGGAGGACCTCGCGCTCACCGTCGAGGAAGCCGCGGAGGCGCTGAGGCTGTCCGGGCGCACGGACATCGATCCGGTGGAGGCCTTGATCGAGACCGGGGGCTGGTTGACCGGAGTGCTGTTCGAGGCGTGGCGCTCGACGGACCACGTCATCGGCCTGGGCGGCGAGGCCGATCCCCTGCACGGCTACCTGGCGACCCAGATCCTCGACCAGCTCTGCCCGGCCGACCAGGATTTCCTCATCACGACGGCGGTGCTCCAGGAAATCACACCCCGCGCGGCCGAGGCCCTCGGGTTGACCGGGGCGTCGGCACGACTGCACGCGCTGCGCGGCCGCCGGCTCCCCGTGAGCTGGGACGGCGATCGGATGCGCTGCCATCCCCGGTTCCGCGAGTTCCTCCTCCGCCGGCTCGAGCGGCGCGGCGCTGACGAGCAGCGCAGGCTGCGCCGGGCCTACGCGAAGTTGCTGCTCGAGTCGGGGCACGACGAGGAGGCGCTCGAGGAGCTCCTCACCGCAGGTGCGCTCGAGGACGCCCTGGCCATCGTGCAGCCGGTGCTGGAACGGGCCATCGAGCGAACCGACTTCGCGACGGCGGAGCGCTGGTTGGAACAACTGCAACCGGTCCGCCGCGACCACGACGTCGCGCTCGCCGGCGCTGAGCTGATGCTCGCCGTGGTCCGGGAGGACTTCGCCGCGGGCGTGCGGCTGGCCGACGAACTCGCCGCCGCAGGCCTGCGCACCGAGTTGGCCAGGACGTCGGGCCGGGCGGCTGGCCTGATGGCGTGGTGCTACCTGCACGCCGGCCGGCCCGACAGCATGCGGGAGGTCATCCAGGCGGGGGCGCCGGGCCCCGACATCGACGCCGCCCGGTACGCCATGCGGATGGTGGACGTCGAGGCCCCGCCCGGCGACTCGGCCCCCGGCCTCGGCGCCCTCAGCGGCGGCCCGCTGGACGCCCTGGTCATGCGGGCCCACTTCGATCTCGGACGACTGCGGGAGATGGACAAGCGTCCGGCGTCTCCGTGGGCACAGCGGGCGGCCGATTCGTGGATGGTGTCGGGCCTGCTGGCCACCGGCCGCACCGCCGAGGCGTTCGAGCTCTACCACCGCCTCGTCGACTCCGCGAGCGACCACAGTGTGTGGCTGCAGGCGCTGGTCGGGCCGCGGCTGATGGCGGAGATCGGCGAGGAGGAAGCGGCCTGGCGGCTCCTGCGCGAAGGCCGTGAGCGCATCGCCGGCACCGGGTCCGCGCTGTTCGACGCCTACAGCCGGTTGATCGAGGCGGAGCTCGCCCTGCGCCTCGACGACGATCCCGCCGCAGCGACCAGAGCCTTGCGCCCGCTCCTGTCTCACCCCATCGGGCGCTGCTACTCGCTCGTTTCCGAACACTTGGCCACCGTGCAGGGTCGCATCGCCCTCGCCCAGGACGACGTGGCCACCGCGGTCACCCACCTGCGGTCGGCCGTGTCGGGCATGCAGCGGGGCGGGCGACTCCTGCACCTGCCCGCCGCGGCCGTCTACCTCTCCGAGGCCGCCTGGCGGGCCGGCGATGAGGACACCGCGGACGCTGCAGCGGACGCCGCGCTGGAGGCGGCCAGGGGCCAGGGATCGCGGCACATCCTGCTCAACGCCCTCGCTGAGTTCCCGGACGTGCTCGCGCGGCGGCTCGACCTCGAGCTCACGGCCGATTCGGAGTGGCACGAGCTGGGCCGTGCCCTCACCGCGCGGGTCAGCGGCCTCCGGGAGGTCATCGGGGCCGCAGTGCACGTCGCGGAGTTCGGCCGCACCGCCGTCATCCTCAACGGTCAGGAGGTCAAACCACGGCTCGCCAAGAGCGTCGAGCTGCTCGCGTTCCTGGCCAACCGTGGTGAACGGGAACAGGTCACCCGCCCGCAGCTGCTCGACGCCCTGTTCGAGGGCAGGCGCGACGAGTCCACGTCGTCCTACCTCCGCCAGGCGATCCTGCACCTGCGCAAGGCCGTCCCGGATGTGCTGGAGACCGACGGCAGCCCCGGTGTCGTGCGGCTCGCATCCCGGGTACGCGTGACGACCGAGTCGAAACGGGTGGTCGCCCTCCTCGCACAAGCCCAGGTCCGCACCGGGGCCGAACGGCTCGACCTGCTGCTCGAGGCACTCGCGATCGCCGGGAGAGGCGAGTACCTGCCCGGCATCCGGTCACGGTGGGCGCTCGAGCGACGGGCTCAGCTAGCGGAGATCCTCAAGGACGTCCAGTTCCAAGCGGCCGAGGCCGCCTACGCGACTGGATCGTTCCAGAAGGCCGAGGAACTACTGGCCCCCGTTCTGCGGGCAGATCCCACACGGGAGGCGGCCTGGCGGTTGCAGATGCGGCTCGCGCACGCGGTGGGTGACTCCGACCGCGTCCTGTCCGCGTACCGATCGTGTGAAGGGGCGCTCCGCGAGCTGGGAACGACCCCGTCCGCGACCACGTGCGCCCTGGTGCGCGATCTCCGCCGCTGATCAAGGCCGTTCGCCGGGGTCACGGCCGGCGGGCAGGCGGTGCGCGGGTACTTCGGAACACCCGGGGGGTCAAGTCGTTTCGCCCTTGTTCACGCCGCCACTTCCCCGTTCCTGGACCGGCGCGCCACGGTTCCGCAACACAACCGCGGCCGCTGATCGATCGGCCGCCCGGACGAACGAGGAGCACGGCGCATGGCGTCCACCTGGCTGCTGATCGCGCACGGCACCGTCGTCGACGGCGCCGGCAATCCGCCCGTCCCGAACGCGTCGGTGCTGGTCCACGACGGGATCATCCACGCGGTGGGGGCGGACGTGTCCCGCGATCAGGTCCCGCGTGGGGAGACCGTGCACGAGATCGACGCGACTGGCCGCACCGTCATGCCCGGCCTGATCGACGCACACTGCCACATGACCTACGGCGAATCGCGGTCCGAGGAGGAGATCGATCTCTACACCAGCGTCGAGACGCGCACCCTGAAGGCGGCGTTCCACGCCCAGAAGGTGCTGCGAGCCGGCGTCACCGGGATCTCGCAGCCGGGCGGCAGCTACTACATCGGCGTCGCGCTGCGCGACGCGATCCGCGACGGGATCGTGCAGGGCCCGCGCATGACGTCGGCAGGTCGCTACCTGTCCACCAGCAACTCGCTCACCGACTGGTACCCGGACTCCGTCGGGGTGCCGGAGGGCTCCATCGGNATCGTCCACAACAGGCTCGACGACATGATCGACGAGGTCCGCCACCAGGTGAAGAACGGCGTCGACCTGATCAAGCTCGCGGACAGCCCCTACGGCGACTACCAGGCGTTCACCACCGACGAGATGAGGGTGCTCGCCGACCTCACCCACCAGCTCGGCAAGAAGATCACGATCCACGCCCGCGGCTCCGCCGAGGTCGATGCCGCCGTCACCGCCGGCATGGACTGGATCATGCACGGCAACGTCATGAGCGACGAGACGATCGAGCACCTCGCCGGATCCGGGACGCCGCTCATCCCGACCCTTCTCCTGCTGGCCAACGCCGCGGACTGGGGACACCTCGTCGGCGCCCCCGTCGAGCTGCGCGACGGGATGAAGCGGATGCTCGACAAGACCGCCGACTCGCTGCACCGAGCGCACGCTGCGGGCGTCCGCATGGCCCTGGGCACCGACTCCGGGCTTCTCCCTGACCCCCTACGGCGTCTGGCACGCCCGAGAACTCGAGCTCCTGATGCGCTACGCCGGGATGACGGCGCTCGAGGCCATCCAGGCCGGCACCAGCAACGGCGCGATGATGCTCGGTCTCGACGGGAAGATCGGGACGATCGCGCCCGGCATGATCGCCGACCTCATCGTCGTGAACGGCGACCCGATCGCCGACATCACCGTCCTGCAGCGCCGCGAGGCGATCGAGACCGTCGTGCAGGACGGCCGGGTCGTCGAGTTCGACGAGGAGGCTCTGTCCCGCAGCTGGCCGCATGAGCGCGGGATCGGCTACTCGGTCACCGATCTCACCTACGACGTCGTGCACGGACTGGGCAACGGGGCGGATCCCCGCGACCTCACCCCGCCCGAGGAGTTCCGGTTCGACGACGAACACGCCGCCGACCTGGTGTCGGACATGGCCCGCCGGGAGCGTGCAGCCGAGACCTCCTGACCGGCCGACGCTGCGGCCACCCCTCCACGCGAGATCCCCACCCCCACCCACCCACCAGAGAGGGATGCCCGTGTCCACGAGAGACGAACTGAGTGACGTCGGGTCGGACGCACTGTCCGAGGACGGTCTCGACGAGATCGAGCTCGTCGACGAGAAGCCCCTTTCCTGGTTCGACGTCTCCGCCATCGGCACCGGCGAGATGCTGTTCACCGCCGGATGGGCGTGGATCGTGTTCATCGCCTCGTCGTTCGGGATCTTCTGGTCGATCCTGGGATTCATCGGGGGCGTGATCGTCATCCACACAGCCTGGTGGCTGTACCGGGAGATGATCACCGCCGTCCCCGAGCCCGGCTCCCTGCAGTCCTACGCCAGGGAAGCCGGCGTGTTCCCGCTCGGCACCAGTTACTTCGTCCTGTACGCCCCGGTCTACGGAGCGTTCATGTGGCTGGAGCTGTTGATCGCCGAACAGCTCTTCGCGCTGCTCTTCCCGGACGTACCCGAGGCCGTCTGGCCGTACGTCGTGCTGGTCCCGGTCCTGGTGCTGAACCTGATGGGGCACCAGATCACCGGCAAGGTCCAGTCGGTGCTCGTGCTCATCACGCTCGTGGCCGACGTCGTGCTCGCGATCTGCGTGATCGCGCTGATCGCCAACGCTGATGCGTGGGCGCTGAACTGGCCGTCGCCGACCCCGATCACTTTCCTCGGCTTCTTCACGATCGTCGGGCTCTGGCTGGGGATCATGGCCGGGATCATGGAGGTCCAGCAGGTCCTCGTGGACGAGTGGAGGGACTTCCGCAAGTCGCGCGACATCGGGCTGCTGTCCGCAGCGTGGCAGCTCTGGATCCGCCAGATCCCGCTCGCGCTCGGTGTGCTGGGCAGCTTCCCCATCGCCACGCTGCTGGTCATGCCGGTCCCGACGATCGGCGTCGTCGAGGAGAAGTTCGGGCACAACCCGCTGTTCTTCCTCGCGCTGTTCGCGATGCTGATCGCGACCTACACGACCCTCTCCGTCTACTTCATGGGCATGGGCAAGATCCTCGCCCTGTACAGCCAGCAGGGCGCTCTGCCGCGGATCATCGGCCGCTACTCGCGCCGCTCGGTTCCCTGGGTCGCGATCCTGATCCTCGCCGTCTTCGCGCTGATCGGCGCCTACATCGGCGACTTCACCTTCGTGTCGCACGTGCTTTCGACGTGGTCGACCACGCTGTACTTCTTCGTCGCCCTGTTCTACCTGCTCATGAAGCGGCGCAAGGACCTCGACCGGCCGCTGGTCGCCAAGCTCGGCACCCCGCTCGCGGTGTTCCTGCTGGTGGTCACAGCCCTCATCGGTATCGCCATCGCGGCGGCCGACTGGGCCGCGGTCGCGACCTGGGCGGCGCTGGTGGTGGTCGTCGTCCTCTACGACATGTTCGTGGTTCCGCGCACCAAGCGCGGCGCCCTCTACCGTCAGCAGCTGCTGCGCCAGCGGACATCGGCCGCCCGGCTCTAGGCCCGGTGCGACCTCTCTCGACAATCCCGGTACCACGGAAGGACCCTGCATGACCACGACCAGGCACGCGGAGATCGCGGGTGCTGGCCTCGGCGGACTTGCGTTGGCGATCGCGCTCGCCCAGAAGGGGTGGACGGTCCGCGTCCACGAACGATCGGACGAGCTGCGGATGTTCGGCGCCGGCATCTGGTTGTGGGAGAACGGGTTGCGTGCGCTCGCCGCGCTCGGCGTCGAGGAGGCCGCTACGGCCCGGGCGCGGCGGATCACGACCATGGTCGCCCGGGACCAGGACGGCCGGGCCCTGCTTCGCCGCAACTTCGGCACCGAGGACCGGCTGGTCCTCCCTCCCCGGGCGGACCTCTACGACGCACTGATCGCCCGCGTCGAGGAGCTCGGGGTCGACGTGGAGGTGGGATCGACCGCCGTCGGCATCACCCCGCACGGTGAGCTGGAGATCGAGGGCGGCAAGACGTTCAAGGCCGATCTCGTCGTCGCGGCCGACGGCGTGTTCTCCCGGCTCCGGGAGGCGCTGCTGCTGACCAAGCGCATCGACTACCTGGAGGAGGGGTACACCCGCCTGCTCATCCCGTGCCGCCCCGAGGACCCGGCCACCGAGGTGACCGAGTACTGGAGCGGATCGCGCAGGCTGCTGTACGACCCGTGCACCGACGAGGTCAACTACATCTGCCTGTGCTGCCCGGTCGACGACGAGCCCGGCCGGCGCGTGCCCGTCGACAAGGAATCCTGGCTGGCATCCTTCCCCACGCTCGGCGGGATCATCGAGCGGATCGACGACACGGGCCGGTGGGACCGCGCCATGCGGGTCACCCCGCGGGCGTGGTCGCGCGGCGTCGCCGCCATCGTCGGCGACGCCGCGCACGGCCAGCCGCCGAACCTCGGGCAAGGCGCGAACCTGACGTTCCAGAACTGCTTGGCCATGGCCGAGTACCTGGAGCGCGACGCGGACATCCCGACGGCGTTGACGAAGTGGGAGCGCAACGAGCGCCCCCTGACGGACCACATCCAGCGCTGGACCGATCTCTACGGCCGGGTGGCGAGCGCGTGGCCGGACCGGTTCGCCCACCGCCGCAGCCAGTTCCTGGAAGTGGTGACCCGGATCCCCTGGGTCGACCGGCAGTTGAACAAGGCGGCCCGGCACCGGCCGGTCGGCACCCGGTGAGGAGCGACGATGAGTGAGAACAGCACGGGAACCCACTACCTCCCGCGACCGGAGAAGATCACCGCGGAGTACATGCGGGACGTGCTCGACGAGTACTACGCGAAGAAGTGGAACGCCAACCCCGACACGGTCGCGGCCGTGTCCTCGTGGCGGAACTGGCCGCTCGTCGTGCGCATGCCCGACCTCAAGCAGGACTTCACCGTACTGATCGACAACGGGGTCGTGCAGAAGGTGAGCGTCGGGCTGCCGGAACGGCCGCGCATCCTCACCGTGATGCTCGCGGAGACGATGCAGCGCATCTACTACGACGAGACGACCGCCGCGATCGAGTCCATCTCCGGGCGGATCAAGATCCGCGGCAACGAGGTCGAGCGGCGCAGGCTGCTCGCCGCGATCTCCTTCCTGACCTGGTGAGGGGGTGGAGGTGACCGAGACGCAAGCCCGCCCCACCGGCGTGGCACCGCGGTTGGTCGGGACCTCGGTGCCGCGGAAGGAGGACCTGGCCCTGCTCACCGGCACCGCGCGGTTCGTCGACGACATCCGGCTGCCGGGAATGGTGCACGCGCGCATCCTGCGCAGCGACGTCGCGCACGCCCGGGTGCGCACCGTCGACACCGCGCCCGCGCTGGAGGTCCCCGGTGTGCTCGACGCCATGGCCGGCGCCGAGCTCGTCGGAAAGGTGAAGCCCTGGGGCGACCTGATGCAGGACCTCCTCGTCGGCGACCACTTCCCTTTCGCCACCGACAAGGTGCTCTACCAGGGCCAGGAGCTCGCCGCGGTCGTCGCCGAGACTCCCCACCAGGCCTGGGACGGCTGCGAGGCCGTCCGCGTCGAGCTCGAGGAGCTCCCGGCGGTCGTCGACCCGGAGGAGGCGCTGTCCCCGACCGCGCCGCTCATCCAGGAGCAGATCCTCTACGAGTTCGGCGAGGGCAACGTCTTCGACCGGTACAAGGTCCGGGTCGGCGACTTCGCCGCGGCCGAGGCGGAGGCCGCTGTCGTCGTGCGCCAGCGGTTCGCCACCAACAAGCAGGCCGGGGCGGCCCTCGAACCGCACGGCTGCGTCGCCGACTACGACTCGTTCACGGGGGTGCTCACCCTCTACTCGTCGACGCAATCGATCTACATGGTCCGCGACGTCCTCGCCGACGTCCTGCAGATCCCGCGCACGAAGGTCCGGGTGCTCGTCCCCGCGGTCGGCGCCGGGTTCGGCTCGAAGGCGCAGATCTTCGCGCACGAGGTCATCGCATCGCTGTTCTCGATGCGGCTCGGTCGCCCGGTGAAGCTGATGCTCCCCCGGGCGGACGTGTTCCGGGCCGGAACCACCCGCAACGCCCAGGTGCACTACGCGGAGCTGGCCATGGCGGCCGACGGGACGATCACCGGCTACCGCGACTACATCGTCCACAACACCGGAGCCATGTCGGTGTGGGGCAACCAGGTCGTCCACATCGGCACCAACGTCGGGATGCTCCCGTACGCGATCCCGAACGTGCACGTCGACTCCGACATCGTGCACACCACGACCGCACCCGGCGGCCCCCTGCGCGGCTTCGGCATCCCGCAGGCGATCTGGGTGAAGGAGCAGCTCGTCGACATGGCGGCGCGCGAGCTGGGGCTGGACCCGCTCGCTGTGCGGGAACGCAACGTCATCGACCCGGCCGAGTTCCCCTACCGCACCCCGATGGGGCACGTCATCGACTCGACCTCGATCAAGCGGTGCCTGCAGACGTGCGCCGACGCGATCGGGTGGGACGCACCGCGCGCCCCGTACGAGGGCAAAGGCCTCGCGGTGTCGATGAAGTACACCAGCGCCCGGCACCCCTCGCTCGACACCGATCTGTCCGCGGTGCGGTTGCGCCTGGAGACGGACGGCACGGTCACGATCTACTCGAGCGACGTCAGCCACGGCCAGGGCCACGCGACGATGCTCGCCCAGATCGTCGCGGACGGCCTCGGCGTCGGGATCGAGAAGGTGAGCCTGGCCCCGCCGGACAGCATGACCGCGCCGTTCGGCTTGGGCACCTACGCGTCCCGCGGCGCAGCCGTGCTGGGCACCGCGTGCCGGCTCGCCACGCAGCGGCTGCGGGACAAGGTCCTCGCGATCGCGGCGCACGTCCTCGAGGTCGCACCGGAGGATCTCGACACCGGCAACGACCGCGTCTTCGTCAAGGGCCTGCCCGACACGGGCATCTACCTGGAGATCATCGCGGCGACGGCGGCGTACCGGACCCACCAGCTGCCGCCGGGCTTCGAACCGACCCTGGAGGCGGTCGCGACGTACGACACCCCGACCGAGCGGGAGGCACCCGATGGGCGGGGGAACCTCAGCGTGACCTACTCCGGCGCCGCCCATGCCGCACACGTCCGCGTCGATCCCGACACAGGCCGGATCACCGTCCTCGACTACGCCATGGCGCACGACACCGGCACCGTGATCAACCCTTTGATCGTCGAAGGACAGCACCACGGTGGCTTCGCGATGGGGCTGGGGATGGTGCTGTCCGAGGACTACGTCTACGACGAGCAGGGCAGGTTGCTGAACGCCTCGTTCAAGGACTACCTGGCGGTGACGGCAACCGACGTGCCGGAGCTGTCCAAGACGGTGGAGATCCCCGCACCGTCGACGATGATCCCGGGTGGGCAGAAGGGCGCCGGCGAATCCGGCACGGGCCCGGTCCCCGCCGCGATCGGCAACGCCGTCTTCGACGCCACCGGCATCCGGTTCACCACCCTCCCGATCACGCCCCAGCGCATGCTCGTCGCGCTGCGGGAGAAGGAGCGGCGCGGCGTCGAGACGCTGCGCTACCCCGACGACATGCCCGACTTCCGCGGGCCTCGTCAGCACACCGACTGGCCGTCCCCGGTCGCGAGCGACGCCGACCTCGATCTCGACTTCGACTGGGAGGACGACTGATGCGGCCGTTCACCTGGCTGACACCCGAAACCACGGAGGAGGCGGTCGCACTGCTGCGGGCGCACGGCGAGGGAGCCCGCGTGATCGCAGGCGGCCAGACCCTCCTCCTCGCGATGAAGGAACGTCTCGTCGGACCGTCGCACCTGGTCTCCCTCGCCCGCATCACCGACCTGGCCGGGATCACGACCGAACCGGACGGTGCGCTCGTCGTCGGTGCCGCCACGACCTACGCCGCCCTGACCCGCGCCGAGCTGCCCGGCTGGCAACGCCGGCTGTCCGAGGTCGCCGGTGATCTCGCCGACCGGCCCGTGCGCAACCGCGGAACCATCGGCGGCGCGCTGTGCGCGGCCGATCCTCGGTTCGACATGCCGGCGTTCGCCGTCGGCGTCGACGCGGAGCTGCGCATCAGCGGAGCGGCGGGCGAGCGGGCTCTGCCCGCGCACGAGTTCCTGGTCGATGCCGGGCGCACCGCACTGGGACAGGACGAGATCCTCACCGCGGTGGTGCTGCCGCCGCTGCCCACGTGGGACGTCGTGGTCTTCGAGAAGTTCCGCCACCGCGTCTTCGACGCGGCGATCGCGTCAGCGGTCTGCGCACTGCGCCGGGAGGATCACGGCGTGCCGGCCTCGCTCCGTATCACGGTCGCCGGCGCGACCCCCACCCCGACCGTGGTTCTCGTCGACGCCGCGGCCGACGGTGCGGCCGCTGCGGAGTCCGCGGTGGCGGCCGTCCGGCTCGACTCGTCGGACGAGGCGACCCGCTACCGCCGGGAACTGGTCCACACCCTGGTCCGCCGCGTCGTCGACCGGGCTCACGCCCAGCAGGGAAGTGTCTGATGCAGAAGGTCTGCCTCACCGTCAACGGCCGAGAGGTCAGCGCCGAGATCGACGAGCGGACGCTGTTGCTGGAGTTCGTCCGCGACGTCGCCGGGCTGACCGGAACGCACAACGGATGCCTCGAAGCCCGGTGCGGATGCTGCGTGGTCGAGGTCGACGGGGACGTCGTCAAGTCCTGCAACGTCCTCGCCGTGCAGGTCGACGGCGCCGAGATCACGACGATCGAGGGGCTGGCCCCGCAGCGGCTCGCGCCGGTCGACCAGATCACGACGCAGAGCCTCGCTGGCGTGTACCGCCCGGTCGAGGCGGTGCGTGGCACGCCTGAGGACCTCCACCCGGTTCAAGCGGCGTTCCACCGCTGCCACGCCGTGCAGTGCGGGTTCTGCACCCCGGGGATGGTGATGGTCCTCAAGGACTACCTGGAGGAGAACCCCGAGCCGACGCGGGACGACGTGCGGCGGGCGATCGCGGGCAATCTCTGCCGCTGCACCGGCTACCAGCACATCGTCGACGCCGCGATGGAGGCCGCCGCCGAGATGCGCGGCGAGCGAGTGCCGGACCGCCCCACGCACGGCTCCACCGACGGTGCCTGAGCCCGACGCCCCTGACCCGGTCGCCGAGCTGATCACGTCCTTGGCCGGCACCGGATACATCGCGGACCGCGAGCTCGCACTGGTGCTGCACCTCGCGGAGACCCTGGAACTGCCCGTTCTCCTGGAGGGCGAACCCGGGGTCGGCAAGACCGCGGTGGCGGAGGCGCTGGCGACCGCGAAGGGAGCGCGCCTGGTGCGGCTGCAGTGCTACGAGGGCCTCGGCGCCCAGCACGCGCTCTACGAGTGGGACTACGCTCGTCAACTCCTGGAGATCCGCATGGCCGAGGCGCGCGGCTCGGTGGGCGACGAGCTGCGGTCCGCGGTGTTCTCGCCCGAGTTCCTGCTGCGCAGGCCGCTGCTGGAAGCCATCGATCCGCCGGACGATCGGCCCGTCGTGCTGCTGGTCGACGAGGTCGACCGGGCCGACCAGGAGTTCGAGGCGCTCCTGTTGGAGGTGCTCGGTCAATTCCAGGTAACCGTGCCTGAACTCGGCACGATCGTCGCGACGAAGAAGCCCCGCGTCGTGCTCACGGCGAACCGGACGCGTGCGCTCTCCGACGCATTGCGCCGCCGCTGCCTCTACCACTGGCTGCCCTACCCGACGGTCGACCGCGAGGTGCGGATCGTCGAGGCCCGCGTTCCCGAGGCGTCCACGGAGCTGGTGCAGCGCGCTTGTGCCCTCGTCGCCCAGATGCGCGACCGCGCCTACCGCAAGACGCCAGGGATCTCCGAGACCGTCGACTGGGTGCGAGCACTCACCGCGATGGGCGGGCGACTGGACGCCGACTCCCTCCGCGACTGCGCAGGTTGCCTGGTGAAGGACGCCGACGACCTCACCCGATTCCGCCGCGGCGAGGGCGCCGATCTGCTGCGCGTGGTAGGCACAGGGTGACCGGCCGAGAGACCCCGTCCAGCGCGCGACACAGCGTCGTCGCGCTGGCCCGGGCCGCCCGCCGCCGGCGGACCGGACGGATCACGGACGACGTCGTGCTCTTCGCGGACCTGATGCGGTCCTGCGGCGCCCTGGTCCCCGGCGGAGCACCGGCCCGGGCCGTGCACGCCCTCAACGCGGTCCGCCTCGATCGGCGGGCCGACGTGCACGGGGCGATGCGGGCGGCGCTGGTGACCGATCGCCCGTCATCGCGGCTGTTCGACCTGCTCTTCCCGATCTTCTGGGGCCCCGCCGACATCATCCCGACCACCACCGGACCCACGGCCCACGCCGCATCGTCGGCGCTCGCCGAAGGCGAGCAGGCCGGGATCGGCAGCCCCGGCTCCGCCGAGCGACGCACGGGGAGCCGTCGGGCACCCCGGCCGACGGCGAGCGACCACGCAGGTGATCTGACCCCGGCCGGGCCGGCCCGAGCGGAGGACGTCGACGCCGAGGTCCGCCGCATGCTCCGCGCGCTCGCCCGCGCCCCAGGCCACCGTCACCGGGCGGCCCCGACCGGTGACGGGCTGGACCTGCGCACCAGCCTCCGGCACGGACTGCAGGCCGGGGAGCTGGTCGAGCTGCGGCGCACCCGGTTCCGGCCGAGCCGGGCCGAGATCGCCATCCTGTGCGACGTCAGCTCGTCGATGACCGGCATGACCGGCCTGTTCCTGGCCGTCACCCATGCGCTGGCGCGGCAGGCCCGGCTCGTCGAGGCCGGGATCTTCCACGTCGACCTCACCCTGATCGGGGAGCAGCTGCGGCGCCTCCCGCTGAGCGCAGCCGTGCGACGGCTCGGTGCGGAGTCGGGCGGCACCCGGATCGGTCACTGCCTGCGGGAGTTCCTCGACGCCGTCGAGTTCCGCCTCAGCGCGCGGACGATCGCTTTCATCCTCTCGGACGGCTGGGACGTCGGGGAGCCGGAACTCCTCGCCGCCCAGATGCGCCGGCTGCGCGAGCGCGTCGGCCGGATCGTCTGGTGCGACCCGCACGCCGCCGCCACCGGGTTCGATCCGCAGGTTCGTGGGCTGTGCGTGGCGTTGCCGTACGTCGACGACCACCTCGACCTCTCCGGCCCCGCCGCCCTGCGCGGCATCGCCGATCACTTCGAACGCCCACACCAACCACGGAGGACCCATGACCGTTCGTGAAGAGCTCGTCGTCCCCGGCGGCCCGCCCGCCGTGTCCCACTACACCGACGCCGTCCGCTTCGGCGACCTCCTGTACGTGTCCGGGATGGTCGCGCTCTCGCCCGAAGGGGAAGTCATCGGGAAGGGCGACGTCACAGCGCAGGCTCGGTACGTCCACGAGCTCATGAGCAAGACGTTCGAGCTGGTCGGCGCGTCCTTCGCCGATGTGCTGAAGGTGACCGTCTACCTGACCGACATCAATGACCGCCAGGCCGTCAACGAGGTCCGCAAGGAGTTCTTCGGGCCCGCGAAACCGGCGTCCACCCTCGTCGAGGTCAGTGCGCTCGTGCTGCCGGAGCTGCTGGTCGAGGTCGAGGCGGTCGTCGGGATCCCGTCGTGAGCACGGCACGCTCGATGGCTACCCGGGGCATCCCCCTCGTCGATCTCACGATCTACCCCTGTGCACCGCCGACGCCGCTGTCGTCGGGATGGCCGAACGGCTCGGGCTGAACGAGGTCGCCACCTCGACGTCCACCCGCGGCACGTCGATCGCCTCACCCGGACCGCCGCCACAGCCGCCAGGCCCGCGGCTCGCCCGCGTGCGCCTGGGCAGCGTCGGCCTGGGCGAAGCGCAGCCGCACGCGCGCACCGCCCAGGCCTGACCGCTCGATGTGGATCGTCCCACCCGTGGCCTCGACGGCGTCGCGGGCGATAGCGAGCCCGAGGCCGGTCGAGCCCGACGTGCTCACGCCGCGGCGCAGGGCTGCTGCCGGGTCGGTGAACCCCGGGCCGGCGTCGTCGACGTCGAGCCGCACCCACCCGGCGTGCTGCACCACCGACACGCCGAAGGCGGTCCCGTCCGGGGCGTAGCGGAAGATGCCGCCCATCAGGGCGTCGACGACGGCGGCCAGGTCCTCCGCTTGCAGCGGGAATGTCGCCGGACCGCGGGGCAGATCGACGCTGCAGCTGCGGCCACCGTGACGGCCGAGGGCCGAGCAGAACGCCATCCGCCGCGACACGACCTCGACGGCGTCGCAGCGCGCCGCCTCGTCGAGCACGCTCGGAGTCGCCGGGACGGCGCGGATGAGCGAGTCGACGGCGCGCTCCAGCGGCTCGACCGCACTGCGCACCCGATCGGCCGCGGGATCGGGGCCGATGGCGCCGACGTACAGCGACAGCGCGGTGAGCGGGGTGCGCAGCCGGTGCGACAGGTCGGCGGCGACCCGCCGCTCGTGGGTGCGCGCGTTCTCGATCCGCACCCCCACCGACTCCACGCCGGCCGCGAGCGCCGCGGTCTCCGGGGTCGACATGGTCAGCCGCTGCGGGGCCGCACCTCCTGCCGGCCTCGCGCAGCATGACGACCAGCTCGCCCAGCCCAGGTCGGCGCTGATCTCCTCCAGCCCGGCGACCATCCGCAGCGCCGTGGTCTTGCCGCATCCGGACGGCCCCACCAGCACGAGGAACTCGCCGCCCATGATGTCGATGGTGAGGTCGGTGACGGGCCGCGTCCCGTCCGAGTACGCCTTACCGACACATGGTCGATATCGGTACCTGCCATGACTCCCCCGCGGGCTACGGCGCCTCGGACGTGATGGCCGTCACTGACAGGGCGAAAGCGTAGGGACAAGCACCGAAAGAGGGCCTTAAGAGCGCGCCACACGTGGCTCAAAGCCGGCGACTGCCACACTCCGCCCGTGACGGTTCGACTGTGCGCGCTGCTGTGGCCCCACGACGGGAAGGACACCGAGCTGCGCCGCTACGAGGACGCCGTGCTCCCTCTGCTGACCGAGCACGGCGGCACGCTGGTCGCCCGGGAGACGGTCACGCGGACGAGCCCCGACGATCCGCTCGAGATCCACGTCCTCGAGTTCCGCGACCAGGCCGGGCTGGACGGCTACCTCACCGATCCGCGCCGCCTCGCGCTGGAGGACGACCGGGTCCGGGCGATCGCCCGCTCCCAGGTGCTCCGCCTGCGAGCCTGAAGGTCAACCGCGCCAGCGCGACGCCGTGCCGACGGCGGCGAGCCGACCCGCAGCGTCGTGCAGCTCGGTGCGCACCACGGCGAACCGAGCGCCCACCCGCACCGGCGACGTGCGGGTCGTGAAGCGGCTGCCGTCCGCGGGCACGGTGCGCAGGAACGTGGCGTCGTAGTCGGTCGGCGCGCCGGCCAGCCGTGGGGCGACGGCGTCGAGCCCACCGGACAGCGCGTCGGCGAGCACGGCCGCGACGACGCCGCCGTGCAGCTGCCCGTACAGGTTGGCGAACGCGGAGGCGGCGATGCCCTGGGTCGACAGCCCGTCGGGCGCGGTCGTCACGGCCAGGTCGGCGAACCCGGTCGGCTCGCCGCCGGTCGCGACCTGCAGCGCCGTGCCCGGGGTGGGGGCGATGAGCGCACAGCGGCCGATGGCCCGGGCGAGCGGGACCCCGTCGGAGCGGACGAACTCGACCGAGCTCACCACCGCGTCCGCGCCGACGGTGACGGCGTTCGCGGTCGCGAGCACCTCGGTGCCCGCCCCCACCGGCGGGCTCAGCTCGCAGAACTGCAGCGTGAGCGTCGAGAGCCTGCGGTCGACGGTCAGCGTGGAGAACACCGACATCGTCACCGCGTAGTCGGCGAGCACCAGCACCGCGCCCGGGCCGCGCACGCCGGACGCCGGCGGGGCCAGCAGACGCGCGGTCACCCGGCCCGGCTCGACGTGGCACAGCTCGGCGCCGACGGTGGCGATCGCGGCGGCGACGGGGGCGGCACCGGCGACGGTCGCGTGCAGCCGTTCGCGGGGGAGCATGCTGCCGACAGTAGGACTCCGTTCGGCCGGGCGCAGGACCCGGTCAGTCCCGCTGCGGGCGGCCGATCCCGAAGGCGTAGAGGACGGCGAGCGCGGCGCCGGGCACGAGCAGCCACAGCGGCCACGGGTGCACGACGATCCCGGTCAGGGCGAGGATGCCCCACGCCGTCGTGTTCACCACGGCCAGGCACGTCCAGATGATCGTGAGCACCCGCATCGCGGTGCCGCCGCCGGTGTCGGAGAACACCCGGGACCGCTTCGCGACGGCGCTGCCGGCAAGGGGCGGCTCCGGCAGGTCGGCGATCACCCTCTCCAGCTCGCCGCGGGTGCGAGCGGCCCAGGTGGCGCGCACGCGCTCGTCGAACTCGGCGAGGTCGAGCTGCCCGACCTCCTGGGCGCGGCGCAGCCGCTCCTCCACGCGGGTGCGCTCGACGTCGGACACGCGTAGTTCCTCCGGACGGACGGGCTCGGCCATCCGGCGATACTGGCACGATCATGGCCATGGTCGTCCACCCCGTCGCCACCGTGCCCGAACGGCTCTTCCCCGACGACGACGAACGGGAAGCGCGCTGGCGGGCGCGGTTCACCGCGCCGCGGGTGTCGCGGCCGCACTGGGCGAAGGACGCGCCGGACCGCTGCGTCTACACCTCGAACGTCAGCGGGACCGTCGAGGTGTACGTGTGGGACCGCGCCACCGACACCCACCGCCAGGTCACCGACCGTCCCGCCGGCACCTACAACGCCGCCCTCACCCCCGACGGGGAGCAGGTGTGGTGGTTCGACGACACCGACGGCGACGAGTTCGGGCACTGGGTCGCCGAACCGTTCGCCGGCCGACCCGCCGCGGAGGAACCCCGGCCGGCCGTGCCCGGCGTCGAGGACGGCTACGGCGCCGGCCTGGAGATCGGTCGCTCCGTGGTGGCCGTGGGGACGTCGACCGACGACGGCACCCGAATCTGGGTGCGCCGGGGCGACGGCCCCGCCGAGCTCATCTACGAGCACCGGGAGGACGCCGGCGTCGGCGCGCTGTCGGAGGACGAGACGCTCCTGATCATCGTCCTCTCCGAGCACGGCGACTCCCGCCATCCCGATCTGCGGGCGATCCGGGTGGCCGACGGCTCGACGGTCGCGGAGCTGTCCGACGGCCCGGGCAAGGGCCTGGACGTGACCGCGTTCTCCCCGGTCGCCGGCGACCAGCGGGCGCTGGTCGTGCACGAGCGGCGCGGCCGCGAGGAGCTGCTGATCTGGGACCCGGTGGCGGGGACCGTCACCGAACTGGACATCGACCTGCCTGGTGAGCTCGCCGCCGACTTCACCCCGGACGCCGAGGCCCTGCTGGTCTGGCACACCCACGCCGCCCGCACCCGTCTGTACCGCTACGAGCTCGCCACCGGCGCGCTCACCGAGCTGCCGACTGCGCCGGGCACCGTGACCAGCGCCGACACCCGACCCGACGGCACCGTCGAGTACGTGTGCTCGTCGGCCGCCGAGCCGGCGACGATCCGGGCGCTGCACCCCGACGGCACCGACCGCGTCCTGCTCGTCCCGCCCGGCGAGCGGGCCCCCGGATCGGTTCCGGTCACGGACCTGTGGGTGCCCGGGGACGGCGGGCGGATCCACGCGCTCGTCGCCCGCCCCGACGACGCCGAGCTCCCCGCACCGACGGTGGTCAGCCTGCACGGCGGGCCGCACGCCGCCGACGAGGACGCGTTCAGCGCGGTCCGCGCGGCGTGGGTGGACGCGGGGTTCGTCCACGTCGAGATCAACTACCGGGGCTCGACCGGCTACGGCTCGGCGTGGCGGGACGCGATCGAGGGCCGCCCCGGCACCACGGAGCTGGCCGACGTGGCGGCCGTCGTGGACCAGCTCGTCGCCGACGGGGTGGCCGATCCCGCGAAACTGGTCGTGGAGGGCTGGTCGTGGGGTGGCTACCTCGCGCTGCTCGCGGCCGGCATCCAGCCGGAACGGTGGGCGGCCTGCATCGCGGGGGTGCCCGTAGCCGACTACCTCACCGCCTACGCCGACGAGATGGAGCAGCTGCGCGCGTTCGACCGGGCGCTGTTCGGCGGATCTCCTGAGGAGAAGCCCGAGCTGTACCGCGCCGCGTCACCGATCACGCACGTCGCCGCCGTGCGCGCACCGGTGCTGATCCTCGCCGGGGAGAACGACCCGCGCTGCCCCATCCGCCAGATCGAGAACTACCTCGACGCACTCGCCGAGGAGGGCAAGGACTACCAGGTGTTCCGGTTCGACGCCGGGCACGGATCGCTCGTCGTCGAGGAGACCATCGCGCACGTTGCGACGGAGATCTCCTTCGCTCGGCGTGCCGTCATGGGATGGTCACGCCGCGGCAACATGGAGTGGTCAGCATGAACGACGTGGCACTGTGGCGACTGCATGTCGAGCTCGAGGATCGACCCGGACGGCTCGGCGAGCTGGCCACGGCGATCGGTGGCGCGGGCTGCAACATCCTGTCCCTGCACGTGGTCGGCGAACCCACTGACGACGGCGCGGTCACCGACGAGCTGCTGGTGAAGGTGCCCGAGGGCACCGACCCGGCGGCGGTCGTCGCGTCCGTGGAGCAGGCCGGGATCCCCTGCACCCTGCTGGTGCGCGCGGACGCCACCGAACTCGCGGACCCGGCGACCACCGCGCTGGCGCTCGCGCGGATGGTGGCGGCCGACCCGGGCAGCGCCCCGCGCGCCGTGGCCACGATGCTGCGGGCGCAGCTGGTCGATCCGGCGATCGATCAGCCCGGGCACGTGCACACCCTCCGGGTCGGCACCCAGCAACTGCGGCTCTCGCGGGCGTGGCCGTTCACCGCGACCGAGCTGTCCCGGGCGGCGGCGCTGCTGGAGCTGGCGGCGCAGCTGTCCCTGCGCGGCGACCAGCAGCCCGGCGGCGAGGACCAGCAGATCGTCGCGCTCCCGGACGGTTCGCAGGTGCGGCTGCGCACCGCCACGCCCACCGACGGCCCGCTCGTCGCTGCGCTGCACGCCCGCTGCTCCCCGGCCACCCGCCGCGCCCGCTTCCTCAGCCCCACCCCGCAGCTGCGCCAGGAGGAGCTGGACGAGCTGCTCGGGATCGGCTCCGGGCAGGCGATCCTCGCGGTCACGGTGGACGGCGGCAGCGCCGTCGGCATCGTGACGCTGTCCGATCCCGACCTCGGCGTGAGCCGCTTCGGGGTGCTCGTCGAGGACGCCTGGCAGGGCCGCGGCCTCGGTACGGCGCTGATGCGGCGCGCGGCCGAGCGGGCCGCTGCCGCCGGTGCGGCCGAGCTGACCGGCGTGGTGCGGCCGGACGGCGTCGGCGTCACCCGCCTGCTGCGCCGGGCCGGGATGCTGCGGCCGTCGGCGGAGATGGTGGGAGACGAGGTGCACCTGCATGCGCACCTCGCGCCCGTGCCGGTCGGCTGAGCCCGGGGTTCGGCACGTGCCGAGGACGACGTCGCCGCGACCTCCGATCAATCGGTCCGCAGCGACGCCGTCCTCGACGTGGCGTGCTAGTCGAGCTCGATGCGCTCGCCCGTGTCACCGGCGAACATGTGCAGTCCGCCCTTGCGCGGGGCGAGGTGCAGCACTGAACCCTTCGCGGGCGGGGTGCGGCCGTCCACGCGCGCGATGATCGCGTGGCGGACACCGCCGATCACGGTGCTGCCGTAGACGTACGCGTCGGCGCCCAGCTCCTCGACCACGTCCACCTCGGTCTCCAGGCCCTGGCCCGCCCCGACGATGTCCATGTCCTCGGGCCGCACGCCGATCGTGACGTCGCGGGTGGACCCGGCGGCGTCGGCCGCGGACCGCGGCACGCGGATCTCGGTGCCGCCGAAGTGCAGCACGTCACCGTCGAGGGTGATGGGCAGCAGGTTCATCGCGGGCGAGCCGATGAAGCCGGCCACGAAGACGTTGGCGGGCTTGTCGTACATCCGCCGCGGGGTGTCGACCTGCTGCAGCACCCCGTCCTTGAGCACGGCGACGCGGTCGCCCATCGTCATGGCCTCGACCTGGTCGTGGGTGACGTAGACGGTGGTGATGCCGAGCCGGCGCTGCAGCGACGCGATCTGCGTGCGGGTGGACACGCGCAGCTTCGCGTCGAGGTTGGACAGCGGCTCGTCCATGCAGAACACCTGCGGCTGCCGCACGATCGCGCGGCCCATCGCCACGCGCTGGCGCTGACCACCGGAGAGCGCCTTCGGCTTGCGGTCCAGGAACTCCTCGAGATCGAGGATCTTCGCGGCCTCCAGGACGCGCTTGCGGATGTTCTCCTTCGACTCGCCGGCGATCTTGAGCGCGAAGCCCATGTTCTCCGCGACGGTCATGTGCGGGTAGAGCGCGTAGTTCTGGAAGACCATCGCGATGTCACGGTCCTTCGGCGGCACGTTCGTGACGTCGCGGCCCCCGATGTAGATCGAGCCCTTGTCGACGTCCTCCAGGCCGGCGAGCATCCGCAGCGACGTGGACTTGCCGCAACCGGACGGGCCGACCAGGACGAGGAATTCCCCGTCAGCGATCTCCAGGTTCAGATCCTCGACCGCGGGCTTCGTCGCACCGGGATAGATGCGGTACGCGTGGTCGTAGACGACTTCGGCCATGACGGGTCCTTCCCTTCCACCGGCAGGAACGTGCCGGACGATCCGAGTGTGAGGGCGGTGGCACTCTCGCACGCCCGACCGGAGCAGCGCCATACCCTGCTACCGACCGTCACGACGCAGGCACGATGGACGCACGGTGGGTAGCGGATGCGACGATCCGTACGTGGACGACGTGACGATCTGGCACAACCCGCGCTGCTCGAAGAGCCGCGGCGCGCTGCAGCTGCTCACCGAGGCCGGGGTGACGCCGACCGTGGTGCGCTACCTCGAGACCCCGCCGACCCGGGTCGAGCTGGAGGATGTGCTGCGCAAGCTGGGCACCGACGACCCGCGCGCGATCATCCGCACCGGTGAGAAGGCCTACCGCGAGCGCGGCCTCGCCGAGGCCGACCGCGACACCCTGCTCGACGCGCTGGTGGAGGAGCCGTCGCTGATCGAGCGACCGATCGTGCAGGCCGGGGACCGGGCCGTCGTGGGCCGGCCGCCGGAGAAGGTGCGCGAGCTGCTGGACTGAGCCCGGCTCGCGCGCCGGAGTCGTTCCAGAAGCGCCGCTGTGTCGACGGCGCTTCGCTCCGTCGCCGCAGAGCGCGGGCTCGCACGAGCGCCGTGATCACCTTCCGGTCGTGCTCGGCCAGGTGAGGCGGGACAGTCCGGGGTGGTGAGCCCGGGCGCCGTCGCGGCAGATCGGCTGCGGCGGGAGCCTCGGCCACGCCGGGAAGCGGCAGCGATGCGCGGCGTCGCGCGAGCCCGGGTGGGGTTCACCACGAACTGCGCACGCGTAACGGCGGCGGACGAGAATGGGCCGGTGAGGACCGGGACCTCCATCGGACTGCGCTCGGACCGGGGGCCGGTGCTCCTGGCGGCCATGCTCGCCACGGCGCTCATCGCGATCGACTCCACGATCATCTCGACCGCGGTGCCCTCGATCGTCGCCGACATCGGCGGGTTCACCGAGTTCCCCTGGCTGTTCTCGTGCTACCTGCTCGCGCAGGCGGTCACCGTGCCGGTGTACGGCAAGCTCGCCGACCTGTTCGGGCGCAGGCCGGTCCTGCTGATCGGCATCGGGGTGTTCCTCGTCGGCTCGGTGCTGTGCGGACTGGCCTGGGCGATGCCGGTGCTGATCGCCGCGCGGGTGGTGCAGGGTCTAGGCGCCGGGGCGATCCAGCCGATGGCGGTCACGATCGTCGGGGACCTGTACACGACCGCCGAGCGGGCCCGCGTGCAGGGCTACATCGCGAGTGTGTGGGCGATGTCGTCGGTGGTCGGTCCGACGCTCGGCGGCCTGCTGTCGGAGTACGCCTCGTGGCGGTGGATCTTCCTGATCAACGTGCCGCTGTGCTTGATCACGGCGGCGCTGGTCGTGAAGAAGTTCGCCGAGCGCGTGCAGCGGGGGCGGCCGCGGATCGACGTCCGCGGATCGGTGCTGCTCACCGCGGGGCTGACGCTGGCGCTGCTGGCGATCCTGGAGGGTGGGCAGGCCTGGGCGTGGCTCTCCCCCGCCGGGATCGCGATCACCGGCGGCGCCGTCGTGCTGCTCACGGTGTTCGTGCTGGTGGAGCGCAAGGCCGCGGAACCGGTGCTGCCGCTGTGGGTGTTCAAGCGGCGGCTGCTCGTCGTCAGCGGGATCATCGCCGTCGGCGCCGGGGCCATCTGGCTCGGGCTCTCCTCGTACGTCCCCACCTACGTGCAGGTGGTGCTCGGGCACGGCCCGCTCGTGGCGGGCCTGGCGGTCGGTGCGCTGCTGCTGGGCTGGCCGGCCGCTGCGTCGCAGTCCGGGCGGATCTTCCTGCGCTTCGGCTTCCGGGTCTGCGTGGTGCTCGGCACCTCGCTCGCCGTGATCGGCTCGGCGTTCCTGCTCACCCTCGACGAGGAGACCCCGGTGCTCCTCGTCGCCGCCTTCTGCGCGTTCATCGGGCTCGGCATGGGGTTCACCGTGGCCCCGACCGTGATCGCGTCGCAGTCGAGCGTCGGCTGGTCCGAGCGCGGTGTCGTCACCGCCGCCAACATGTTCCTGCGCTCCACCGGCAGCGCGGTGGGTGTCGCCGTGTTCGGCGCGATCGCCAACGCCACGGTCGGTTCCCGGATCAGCGAGGTCGCCGGGACCGCCGTCGACCCGGACCTGCTCAGCGTCGCGATGGTCCGCATCGCCGCGGTGATGGTGCTCCTCGCGGTCGTCATGCTGGTCGCGGCGACGCGGATCCCGGCGCGGATCGTCGAACAGCCCCGCACCCCGGACGGCGTGTGAAGGTCTCGTGGAGGTTCGCCCCGATCGGTGCCGGGCCGGGAGCGGGCCACGTAGCGTCACGGGCGTGACCGACGTGGCCGAGGTGACCGCGCCGACCGAGCGCCCCCTGCGCCGACGGCCACGGTTCGGTCTCGCGGTCGTGTGGACGGTCGCGCTGGCCGTCGTCGTGCTTCCTGATCTGTTCGGCAGCCTGGACAGCTACGCACCGTTCACGCAGGTCGTGGCGTTCCGGCCGTGGCTGGCGGCCGCGACGGCCGGGCTCGCGGTGCTGCTCGGCGTGATCACGGTGTTCCGCCGCAGGGCATGGCCGGTGCTCGTCGGCACGCTCGTCGTGGCCCTCACCGCCGGGTTCGGCGTGCTGCCGCGGGCGATCGCCGGACCGGTCGCGACCGAGGGCCGGCCGCTCACCGTGATGGCTGCGAACGTGCTGCGCGGCAACGCCGATCCGCAGGCGCTCGCCGCCGCGATCCGCGAGACCGGCCCGGACGTCGTCGCGCTGCCGGAGGCGGGCGAGCGCTTCGGCCGGCGCATCCGCCCGCTGGTGGCGCCGCTGGGCTACCGCGTGATCGAGTCCGCCGGGACGGTCGGGGTGCTGGTGCACGAGCGGCTCGGCGACGTCGCCGTCGCGGTGGGCGACGAGGCCGGGCTGGAGCGGCCCGTGGCCCTCTCCGGGGCGGGGCTCGGCGACGTCACCGTCGTCGCGTACCACGCGGCGTCCCCGGTGCGGGGGCGGATGGCGGCGTGGCGAGCCGATCTCGCGATGCTGTCGCGCTGGTGCGGCGGCGAGGGGCGCGCCGTCGTCCTGGGCGACCTGAACGCCACCCTCGATCACTCGGCGCTGCGCGCGGGTGCCGCGGGCTGCACGGACGCTGCGGCGGCCCTGGGGGCAGGGCTCGTCCCGACGTGGGGGCCGAGCGCCGCCGCCCGGGCCCTCGGCCCGCAGATCGACCACGTCCTCGCGACCGCCGGCATCGACCCGGCCGCGTTCGAGGTGCGCGATCTAGCGGGCAGCGATCACCGCATCGTGGTGGCGCGGCTGCTGGTCCGCTGATCGGGCGGCCCGCCTCCCGAACGCTAGAGCCGTCCCCACCGGCCAAGCATGATCACGACCGCAACGATCCCCAGAAGGAGGCCGATCAGGCCCGGTTTCTGACCGCTTCGGCCCTCCTTGCGGGACTGCGCCTCGCCGATCAGCCCGGCCACGATCGCGACCGGCCCCAGGAGGATCGGCAGGATCACCATCGCCAACAACCCGCTGGCCAGAGCGATGTACGCCGCGACGTTGACGGCTGGCTCCGGCGCTGCCGGCGCAGGGACGGGCGGTGGCGCCCAGCGCTGCTGCGGAACAACGGCGAACGGGACGGTGGGGAGATCTTCCGGCCTGCGGGCCCGGTGAGGGACCGAGCTTTCGTAGCCCGAGCCGGAGGAAGCGGGAGGCATGCCCGGTACGTCTGGTTGAACCGCGAGGTCGTTACGGGCGGACGAGGGCCGCTGCCGTCAGTGCCGCCCGGACTCCACCGCGGTACGCGACCGCGCCGGATCCGCGACCAGCGAGCCGAGCAGGGCGAGCCGGTCGGCGTCCGCCGTCCCCGGCTCGGCGTGGTGGGCGATGATCTCGATGCCGTCGGTCCCGTCGACCTGCAGCTTGGCCATCCACAGCCGCATCTCCCCGACCTGTGGATGGACGACCCGGACGCTCTTGCTCTGCGGCTGCCGCACGTCGTGGCGGGCCCAGGACCGGCGGAACTCCTCGCTCGCCAGCGAGAGCTCGCCGACGAGCTGCACGGCGCGCGGATCGTCGACGTCGGGCCCGAGCTTGTTGCGGTAGGTCGCGACCAGGTGGGGTGCGCAGTGCACCCAGTCCGGGTAGAGGGCGTGCTGGGCGGGGTCGAGGAAGAGCGAGCGCATCCGGTTCTCGCCGACCCGCATGGCCGGGTCGAGCGCGGTCGCGAGCGCGTTGGCGGCGAGCACGTCGAGGTGGGTGTCCACCGCGATCGCGGGCACGCCGATCACCTCCAGCAGCTGCGCGGTCTGCGGCGGCACGACCGGGCGACGTGGGCGGCGCCGCCGGGCGCGCGGCCGCGACGCAGCCAGCTCGTGCAGGTAGGCGGTGGCGGTGTCGTCGAGCCGCAGCACGCGGGCGAGCGCGTCCAGGACCTGCGGCGACGGGTTGCGGTCGCGGCCCTGTTCGAGCCGAAGGTAGTACTCGGCGCTGATGCCGGCGAGCATGGCCACCTCCTCGCGGCGCAGCCCCGGCACCCGGCGGACGCCGTGCACCGGCAGGCCGACGCTCTCCGGCGTCACCAGCTCCCGGCGGGCCCGCAGATACGCCCCGAGCCGGTTCTCCTCGCGCACGACCACCACGGTAAACCGCGGCAGCGCGGGTGTTCCTGTCCCTGCGAGTACCAGTGACGCCGGGGACCTGGGTAGGCGCTCGGGCGCCGCGCACAGTGGCGGCATGGGCACGTCGACCACCACCCTCCCCGGCGGCACGTGGACGCTGGGCGACCTGGCCGTCACCCGCTTCGGGTACGGCGCGATGCAGCTCGCGGGCCCGGGCGTCATGGGCCCGCCCGCCGACCGCGACGGCGCCCTCGCGGTCCTGCGCGAGGTCGCCGACCTGGGCATCACCCACATCGACACGGCCGACGCCTACGGCCCGGTGATCACCAACGAGCTGATCCGCGCGGCCCTGCACCCTTACCCGCAGGGCCTGGTCATCGCGACGAAGGTCGGCGCGGTCCGCGACGCGCAGGGCGGCTGGCCGGTCGCGCGGCGCCCCGAGGACGTGCGCAAGGCCGTGCACGACAACCTCGACCACCTCGGACTCGACGTGCTCGACCTGGTCAACCTCCGGGTCGGCGACGTCGCCGGGCGCAGGGAGGAGCCGATCGCCGAGGCGTTCGAGACGCTGGCCGAGCTCCAGCAGCACGGGCTCATCCGGCATCTCGGGATGAGCAACGCGACCCCGGCGCAGATCGCCGAGGCGCAGTCGATCGCGCCGATCGTGTGCGTGCAGAACCACTACAACCTCGCCCACCGCGAGGACGACGAGCTGATCGACCGGCTCGCCGAGCAGGGGATCGCCTACGTGCCGTACTTCCCGCTCGGCGGGTTCACACCGCTGCAGTCCGCGACGCTCGAGGCCGTGGCTGCGCGGCTCGGGGCGGCACCGATGGGGGTCGCGCTCGCGTGGCTGCTGCAGCGGTCGCCGAACATCCTGCTGATCCCCGGCACGTCGTCGGTGGCGCACCTGCGGGAGAACATCGCCGGCGCCGGCCTCACCCTCTCCCCGGACGACCTGGCGGAGCTGGACACGATCGGCCGCTGAGCTCCCCGGGCTCCTCCGCGTCGAGAACGAGGTCGTGGTCGAGCGAATCGATTCGAATTCGCCACGACTTCATTCTCGACGCAACCGGCCTCCGCAGACCTGAGCGCGATCAGGAGGCCACCGCGCGGGCGGCCGCGGCGAGCAGGTCCGCCGCGCGGCGGGTGCCCGGCGGTTCGCCGGCCGCGGCCATCTCGGTCACGGTCGCCAGCAGCACCGCGTTCACCGGTGTGGGCACACCGTGCCGGGCGCCGAGGCGGACGATCTCGCCGTTGAGGTGGTCGACCTCCACCGAACCGGAGCCGCGGCGGAGGCTCTGCCGGGTCGAGCTGCCCTCGCGCTCGCGCCCGCCTACCGGCACGATCCGCAGGTCCCCGCGGTGCTGTTCGTCCTCGGCCCGGCTCACGATCGGGATCCCGGCAGCCGCGATCACCTGTTCTCCCTCCCGGCACGCCGCACGCAGCAGCTCGCGCAGATCGGGATCGTCGGGAGCGCAGGCCGCGTCAGCGGCGTTGGTGAGGTTGCGGATGAGCTTCCGGTACTTCCACCGCATCACGTCCGGCACGGCCCGGCTGCGGAACCCGGCCGCCCGCAGGTCGGCAGCGATCTGCTCGGCCCGCGCGTCGACTCCCTCCGGCCAGCGGCCCACGTCGAGCAGACCCGGCGCCGGGGTGAACGCGTCCACCACCACGCCCGGCTCGACGATCTCCCCGGGCAGCACCACGCACACGCCGTAGACGGCGGTGAACCCGGCCTCGTGCGCCCACCGCTCGTTGGCGACGCCGTTCTGCGCGCACACCACCGGCACGTCCCGCGGCACGCCGGCGAGCGCGCCCGCGGTGTCCTGCGACTTCACGCACACCAGCGCGACGTCACCGGGCCGCCAGTCCGCGGCCGCCGCGGCCGGGACCGGGATCGCGCGGGACCGACCCGGCTCCTCCAGCCGCAGGCCGCGCGCGACCAGCGCCTCCAGGTGCGCGCCGCGCGCGACCAGCAGCACGTCGAAGCCCGCTTCGAACAGCCGGCCGCCGATCGTGGCACCGACCCCGCCGGCGCCCACGACGACGTACCTCACAGCGTCCGCGCGACTTCCTCGGCGATCTCGTACGTGTTCAGCGCGGCACCCTTGCGCAGGTTGTCGCCGCACAGGAACAGGTCGAGGGTGCGCGGGAAGTCCAGCGCCTGCCGGATCCGGCCCACCCACGTCGGGTCACCGCCCACCGCGTCGGCCGGGGTCGGCCACTCCCCCGCGGCCGGGTCGTCGCGCAGCACGATCGTCGGCTGCGCGGCGAGCACCTTGTGCGCGGCCTCGACGGTGACCTCGCGCTGGAACGTGGCGTGCACGGCCAGCGAGTGCGTGGTGACGACCGGGACGCGCACGCAGGTCGCGGACACCTTCAGGTCCGGGATGCCGAGGATCTTGCGGGACTCGTTGCGGACCTTCAGCTCCTCCGACGACCAGCCGTCGTCCTTGAGCGAGCCCGCCCACGGCACGACGTTGAGCGCCAGCGGCGCCGGGAACGGCGAGTCGGCCGGATCGAGCCCGGCCTCGGCGAGCGCCTCGGCGACGTCGCCGCCGCGGTTGCCCACCTGCTTGCCGGCGACGGCGGCGAGCTCGGCGTAGAGCCGGTCGACGCCGCCCTGCCCGGCCCCGGACGCGGCCTGGTACGACGCCACGACCAGCGCCTCCAGGCCGAACTCGCGGTGCAGCGCGCCCATCGCGGCCATCATCGACAGCGTCGTGCAGTTGGGGTTCGCGATGATCCCCTTGGGTCGCTCGGTGACCTTCTCCGCGTTGACCTCGGGCACCACCAGCGGCACGTCCGGGTCCATGCGGAACGCGCCCGAGTTGTCGACGGCGACGGCGCCGCGCGCGGCCGCGATCGGCGCCCATTCGGCGCTGACCTCGTCGGGCACGTCGAACATCGCGATGTCGACGCCGTCGAAGACCTCCGGCGCCAGCGCCCGCACCGTGATGTCCTGACCGCGGACCTGCAGCACCTTGCCCGCCGAGCGGGGCGAGGCGATGAGCCGGATGTCCGACCACGGCACCGACTCGCGCCCGTTGATGATGTCGATCATCGTGGTGCCGACGGCACCGGTGGCCCCGACGATCGCCAGTACCGGCCCGGCGCTCATCGCCCGGTCCCCGCGTGCACGACGGCCGGCTCGTCGCCGCCCAGCTCGAACGCGTCGTGCAGCGCCTTCACCGCGGTGTCGAGCTGCTCGACCCGGCAGATCACCGAGATGCGGATCTCCGAGGTGTTCATCGTCTCGATGTTGATCCCGGCGTTGGAGAGCGCCTCGCAGAAAGTCGCGGTGACCCCGGGGTGGTTGCGCATCCCGGCGCCGACCAGCGAGACCTTGCCGACCTGGTCGTCGTGGATGACCTCGCCGAACCCGATCTCCGGCTGCACCGCCTCGAGCGCCGCCACCGCCTTCGGGCCGTCGACCTTGGGCAGCGTGAACGTGATGTCGGTGCGCCGCTCCGAGCTGCGGCTGACGTTCTGCAGCACCATGTCGATGTTGATCTCGGCGTCGGCCACCGTGCGGAAGATGCGCGCCGCCATACCCGGGGTGTCCGGGACGTCGGTGACGGTGATCTTCGCCTCGGACCGGTCGTGCGCGACCCCGGTGATGATCGCGTTCTCCAAGGGGATCTCCTCGATCGAGCCGGTGACGAGCGAACCCGGCTTGTCGGTGTACGAGCTGCGCACGCGCAGCGGGACGTTGTAGCGGCGGGCGTACTCGACGGCGCGCAGGTGCAGGATCTTCGCCCCGCACGCGGCCATCTCGAGCATCTCCTCGTAGGTGATCGTGTCGAGCAGCTGCGCGTCGGGCACGATCCGCGGGTCCGCCGTGTAGACGCCGTCGACGTCGGAGTAGATCTCGCAGACGTCGGCCTCCAGCGCGGCGGCGAGCGCGACCGCGGTGGTGTCGGAGCCGCCGCGGCCGAGCGTGGTCACGTCCTTGGTGTCCTGCGAGACGCCCTGGAACCCGGCGACCAGCACGATCGAGCCCTCGTCGAGGGCGTCGCGCAGCCGGTGCGGGTTGACCTGCACGATCCGCGCGTCGCCGTGCTTGCCGGTGGTGACCATCCCGGCCTGGGAGCCGGTGAACGAGCGCGCCTCCACGCCGAGGGCGTGGATGGCCATGGCCAGCAGCGCGTTCGAGATCCGCTCCCCCGCGGTGAGGAGCATGTCCAGCTCGCGCGGCGGCGGGGACGGGGAGACCTGCTCGGCGAGATCGATCAAGTCGTCCGTGGTGTCGCCCATCGCGGAGGCGACCACGACGACGTCGTGGCCCTCTTTGTGCGTGCGGACGATCCGTTCGGCGACCTTCTTGATGCGATCCGCATCCGAGACCGATGATCCGCCGTACTTCTGCACGACGAGGGCCACCGCCGACCTCCTGCACTGGCGCGATGTGGGGTTGTGCGCCGTCGATTACGTGGGCGCCGTGTGAGGCGCTGGTCGGGTCGTCAGCCTACCCGGGACAGCAGATGGCGCAGTGCGGATTGAGCCAGACCACACGCAGGGCTTCGTCACCCCGCCGACCGCACCCCGACCACCTCAGCCCAGCCGGCGCACCAGCCGCACGACCACCGCCGTGATGAGGAACCAGATCGCGGCGGCGATCCCGTAGTTGAGGATCACCGAAAGCTTGGCCTCGCTGTACTGGAACAGGTTCGACAGTCCCAGGTCGAACGTGTCCGCCAGCTCCGCGACGGTCTGGGCGAACGTGTTCGCCGGGTTGGCCTCCAGCACGACGAGCAGGATGTGCACCACGAGCACCGCGACGATCAGCAGGCCGACGATGCGGAGGAGGCCGGCGAACATGTCGATGCCCCGCCTGGCCGTGGTGCCGACTGCCATGACGTTCTCCTCGAGGCGCAACGACCTGGTCAGGCCCATCCTGGCATGATCGCGGGACGGACGCCGACCGAAGCCACATCCGCTGATCGGGTGACGTCCGTGCGGGGGTGGGTTGCGTGGCCGCGCGGGGATGGGTCTACCCTCGGCTCCGTGCGCGACATCTGGGGTGCTCTTCTCCTTCGCCGCCGCGGCGGGGTCTGACCGACCGGCCCCTCGTCGCGGGTTCAGGCGTGCGCCGGTCGAAGTCCCTGATCGGCACACAAGAAGGAGCCAATCCCCGTGAACCCGCCCGACGCATTCGTATCCGCCGCCAACAGCCGTCTGCGCAAGCCCTCCGGCCCCGTCCCGGCCGATCAGCCGGCGTGGAACCGCCAACGCGGCTCCCATATGCCGATCCACCGGTACAAGCCGTTCCACGAGCTGGTCCAGCCGATCTCGCTGCCGGACCGCACCTGGCCGGACAAGCGCATCACCACGGCGCCGCTGTGGTGTGCGGTCGACCTGCGTGACGGCAACCAGGCGCTGATCGACCCGATGAGCCCGACGCGCAAGCGGCGCATGTTCGACCTGCTGGTGCGCATGGGCTTCAAGGAGATCGAGGTCGGCTTCCCGGCGGCGAGCCAGACCGACTACGACTTCGTCCGCGAGATCATCGAGGACGACGCGATCCCGGACGACGTCACGATCCAGGTCCTGACGCAGGCCCGCCCCGAGCTCATCGAGCGCACCTTCGAGGCCTGCGAGGGCGCACCGCGCGCGATCGTCCACCTGTACAACTCGACGTCGATCCTGCAGCGGCGGGTCGTGTTCCGGCAGGACAAGCCGGGCATCACCAAGATCGCGACCGACGGCGCGGAGGACGTGCTGCGGTTCAGCGAGAAGTACCCGAACACCGAGTGGCGGTTCGAGTACTCGCCCGAGTCCTACACGGGCACGGAGCTGGAGTACGCCGTCGAGGTGTGCAACGCGGTCAGCGCGATCTGGCAGCCGACCCCCGAATCGCCGATGATCGTGAACCTGCCGGCGACGGTGGAGATGGCCACACCGAACGTGTACGCCGACTCCATCGAGTGGATGAGCCGGCATCTGGAGCGCCGCGACGCGCTGATCCTGTCGCTGCACCCGCACAACGACCGCGGCACCGCGGTCGCGGCGGCCGAGCTGGGCTACATGGCCGGCGCGGACCGCATCGAGGGCTGCCTGTTCGGCAACGGCGAGCGCACCGGCAACGTCGACCTGGTGACCCTGGGCATGAACCTGTTCACCCAGGGCATCGACCCGCAGATCGACTTCTCCGACATCGACGAGATCCGGCGCACGGTCGAGTACTGCAACCAGCTGCCCGTCCACGAGCGTCACCCGTGGGGCGGCGACCTGGTCTACACCGCGTTCTCCGGTAGCCACCAGGACGCCATCAACAAGGGCTTCGACGCGATGCGTGCGGCGGCCGAGGAAGCCGGCGTCGACGTCGACGAGTTCCCGTGGGAGGTCCCGTACCTGCCGGTCGACCCGAAGGACATCGGCCGCACGTACGAGGCCGTGATCCGGGTGAACTCGCAGTCCGGCAAGGGCGGCGTCGCCTACGTCATGAAGACCGAGCACCAGTTCGACCTGCCGCGCCGGCTGCAGATCGAGTTCTCGCGGGTGATCCAGGAGATCACCGACAGCGAAGGCGGCGAGGTCACGCCCAAGGAGATGCGGGACATCTTCGAGACGGAGTACCTGACCCGCCAGACCCCGCTCAAGCTGATCCGCCACCGCCTGACCAGCGACGGCGAGGGCACCGACGAGATCGTGGCCACCGTGCGGGTGGAGAACGAGCTGCACGAGATCGTCGGCAGCGGCAACGGCCCGGTCGCGGCGTTCGTCGACGCGCTGGCCAGCATCGGCTACGACGTCCGGGTGCTCGACTACCAGGAGCACGCGATGTCCTCCGGTGACGACGCCCGGGCCGCGGCCTACGTGGAGTGCACCATCGAGGACCGCGTGCTGTGGGGCGTGGGCGTCGACTCCTCGATCGTGACCGCGAGCTTGAAGGCCGTCATCTCGGCCGTGAACCGCGTGATGCGCTGAGGGCTTCGTCGACGAACGGCACTTTCGTGAGCACCATTGCTCACGGGAGTGCCGTTCGTTGCTCTCGGGCCGGGGTCAGCCCTCAGCCGCCCGTTCCCGGCCCTCGGCGAAGAACGCGGCCAGCACGCGGTGGTCGGCCACCTGCTCCATCGTGCGCACCGCCCCGAACGGCACGTTCCAGAACTCCCCCTCGCGCGGCGTCCACGGTCCCACGTAGGCGTACGGGTGCGGGATCGCGCTGTCGCCGGGCGACACGCCGTAGTTGACGCCGTCGAGCGAGATGGCCAGGTCGAAGTGCTCCGGCCACAGCACGGGGCCGATGTCGGGCGCGAACGTGCGCAGCGCGGAGTCGCCGCGGGCGAACCACTCGGCGATCAGGCCCGCGGCCGCCTCCTCGACGACGAGCTCGTCGTCCGGGCCGAGGTCGGCGCCGTCGTGGTAGAGCCCCTCGGGTGCGCCGACCTCGACGCCAGCGGCCTCGGCGAGCGCGCGGCAGGTGCCGGCCAGCGGACTGCGCCCGCCGGGCCGGACCAGGTCGGTGCCCTCCACCCGCAGCGACGAGCGGACGGCGCCGAAGCCGCCGGGGGTGGCCTGCAGCCGGATCGTCCCGACCGCGCGGTACTGCGGGCCGGCGATCACCAGTTCGGCCACCGCGTGCAGGGACCGGCGAGTGCGTGTGATCCGCGCGTCGTCCACGGGGCGATGGTCTCAGCTCGGCAGGTCGAACTCACCCGCCGCGGCGCCGGCGAGGAACGCTGCCCACGCCTGCGCCGAGCACTCCTGCTCCACGGCCCGGGCGGGATCCTTGGTGTCGCGCACGACGGCGGACCCGTCGTCGCGCAGACCCACCTCGACACATGCTCCGCTGCAGCAGAAGCTGCTGACCCGGTACGTGGTCACGCCGGTCGACCCTCCGCGTGGGACTCGTGGATGTCTCGGAAACGATCGATCTCGGCCAAGGATGCGGTCGCGTCGAGCGAAGCGAGGAGCAGCTCGCCGAACACGGCGCGGTACTCCTCCACATCGCCGGGTCCGTCGAGGTGGGTCAGCCCGGTGTGCCCCTCCAGGTAGGCGACGTCGCTACCGGCCCCGGGCAGGAACTCGATCACGCCGAACGCGCCGGCGTGCCCGCGCCGCGCACCCCCGGCGAAGGGCAGGACCCGCACGCTGACGTTCGGCCGGCGCGCCATCACCGACAGGTGCTGCAGCTGCTCGGCCATGATCGCGGGCGACCCGACCACGCGGTGCAGCACCGACTCGTCCAGCACGAGCACCAGCTCCAGCGGCGAGTCGGCGCGCAGCAGCGCCTCCTGCCGGCGCCTGCGCAGCTCGACGAGCCGGTCGATCTCCCCGTCGTGCTCGACCCGGCCGGTCGCGGCGAGCACGGCCCTGGCGTAGTCGGGGGTCTGGAGCAGGCCGTGCACCCACACGATCTCGAACGCGCTCACGCGCAGCGCGTCGGACTCCAGGGCGGCGTGCCGGGCACTCAGGTCCACGACCGTGTCGTGCGGCAGCCCGTCCAGCAGCGGCTCCCACCAGCCGTGCTCCCGGCTGTCGTGCACGAGCCGCAGCAGCATCTCCTGCTCGGTGTCGGACGTGACCCCGTAGATGCGGATCAACTCCCGCACGTCGGGGAGCTTCGGGATGCCCTTGCCGGTCTCCAACCGCGAGATCTTCGACGTCGAGCAGGTCAGCTGGGCCGCGACCTCGTCGAGCGTCAGTCCGGCGCGGGTGCGCAACCGACGCAGCTCGGCACCCAGCCGACGCCGGGAACCGAGGGGAGACCGGGAAGTGGGCATTGCTCCGTCCGGGGCGCTCGGGCAGCTCTGCAATTGCATGATGCATCTGCGTCAGGCAATCTCATCACCAGGCGCGGTGTAACGGAAGTCACCACGCCGCACCTGCCTTCGCCTCGGCGCCGCTGGGCCAACCCCATCCGGCGCCGCTCGCCCACAACGGGGCACCACGGACGTCCGGCAACCGCCGGTCGGCAACAGGGGGAAGGGAGGGTGATCGAGATGATCACCTACTTCGCGATCGGGATCGGGTTCCTGGTCGTCGTCGCCGTGGTCGTCGGGATCGTCGACGCGGCACAGGCGGCTCGCTGGCGCCGGATCGCCCGCGAGCGGCGCGAGCGCTGGGAAGCCCGCCAGCGCCGCCTGCACGCGTACTCCGGCCGCTCCGGGTTCACCGAGTACGACGACTACGACGAGGAGGACGAGGACTGATGCCTCGCCCCCTCAGCGCTCCGATCCGGTCGTCGCGCGCCTGAGCGCTACAGGGCGCGGCGGCCGGAGAGGGCGCGCCCGAGCGTGAGCTCGTCGGCGAACTCCAGGTCGCCCCCCATCGGCAGGCCCGACGCCAGCCGGGTCACCGTCAGCCCGGGGAAATCGCGCAGCAGCCGCACCAGGTAGGTCGCCGTCGCCTCACCCTCGGTGTTGGGATCGGTCGCGATGATCACTTCGGCGATCTCGGTCTCGTCCGCCGCCGGGCCGGTACCGCCGAGGCGGGACAGCAACTCCTTGATCCGCAGCGCCTCCGGGCCGATCCCAGCCAGCGGGTCCAGCGCGCCGCCCAGCACGTGGTAGCGGCCCTTGAACTCACGGGTGCGCTCCACCGCGAGGACGTCCTTGGGCTCCTCGACGACGCACAGGATCGTCGGGTCGCGCCGCGGGTCCGCGCAGTAGCGGCACCGCTGCTTCTCCGAGACGTTGCCGCAGACCTCGCAGAACACCACGCCCTGCTTCACGCGCTGCAGCGCGTCCTGCAGGCGCGTCACGTCGGCCGGATCGGCGGCGAGGAGGTGGAACGCGATCCGCTGCGCGCTCTTCGGTCCCACACCGGGCAGCCGCCCCAGCTCGTCGATCAGATCCTGGACCGGTCCTTCGAACACCGCTCAGCCCAGACCGGGGAACCCACCACCGAGTGCGCTGGCCAGCGGTCCCATCTTCTGCTGCTGCAGCTCGGCCGCCTTGCGCGCCGCGTCCTGGAACGCGCCGACGACGAGGTCCTGCAGCGTCTCGACGTCCTCGGGATCGACCACCTTCGGGTCGATCGCCACCGAACGCACCTCCTGCGCAGCGGTCATCGTGACCGTGACGAGCCCGTTGCCCGCCTGCCCGGTCACCTCCGCCTCCGCCAGCTCCGCCTGAGCGGCCAGCAGCTGCTGCTGCATGACCTGCGCCTGCTGCAGGATCGCCTGCATGTCGGGCCCACCCGGTTGCACCTGCGGTCTCCCTCACCCTCGTCACCGGGACGCGTGCGCGCACCGGACTCCGCCGTCAGGGTAGCCGTGCGAGGGTGGTGACGTGCGTCGTACCACCCACCGACCGCTGCTGGCGGCGATCGCGGTGACCTGTGCGGTGGCGTGCACCGGCGCCGCACCCGCCCCGGCGCCCGCCGGTGCACCGGCCGCGCTCACACCGACCGCCGCCGCGCCCGCCCCCGCCGAGCAGCGGGTGGTCGTGCTCGATCCCGGCCACAACGGGGGCAACTACGCCGCCCGCGCCGAGATCCGCCGGCAGGTGCCTGACGGCCGCGGCGGCACCAAGGCGTGCAACACCGTGGGCACCCAGACCGACGCCGGGTACCCCGAGCACGCGTTCACCTTCGACGTCGTGAAGCGCATCGAGGCCCGGTTGGTCGCCGCGGGGGTCACGGTGGTGCTGACCCGGCAGGACGACACCGGCGTCGGGCCGTGCGTCGACCAGCGGGCGGCCGCCGCCGAAGCGGCCGACGCCGACCTGCTCGTGTCGGTGCACGCCGACGGGGCCGCCCCGGCCGGGCACGGCTTCCACGTCGCCCACGCCGATCCGCCGACGGACCCGGCGCTGGGCGGCCCATCGGTGGCGCTGGCCACCGCACTGCGCGACGCGCTACGAGACGCCGGGTTCCCCACGTCGACCTACCTCGGCGCGGATGGGCTGATCGGGCGAGGCGACCTCGCCGGGCTCAACCTCGCCCGCCGCCCGGCCGCGCTGGTGGAGTGCGCGAACATGCGCAACCCGGCCGAGGCCGCGGTGCTGTCCACGCCGGAAGGCCGCGAGCGCTACGCCGCGGCCATCGCCACCGGGATCCTGGCCTTCCTACCCCGCTGATCAGCGCGGATCGATCGGCTGCGCGCCGAGGGTGCTCGACAGCAGCCGCAGCGCCTGCTCCTCCGGACCGTCGCGCTCCGGCGGGGGCATGTCGGGCGGGGCGGCCTCGTCGGTCAGCGGATCGACTGCGTACTCGTCGTCCTCCGGCGGCTCCTCGTCCTCCGGGGGCTCCGGCGGGGGCGGCACGTCGTCGACGGGCTCCGGCGGCGGGGGCGGCGGGGCAGGGCGCTGCGGCTGCGACGCAGCCGGTGGCGGGACCGGCCGGTGCTGCGGCGGCTCGGAGCGCGGCGGCGTCTGCCGCGCAGCGGCACCCGACCGCGTCGCGGCCGGGCCGTCCCCGGCCTCGCAGCGGACCCGCCAGCGCACGCCCAGCACCTCGTACAGCGCCGCGGAGACGATGTCGGCGTTGCGGCTCTCGGACAGCCGCCGGGCGAGCGACGGCGCCCCGATGGAGAGCACCAGCTCGTCACCGTTCACCGCGCGCACGGTGGCGTTGACCAGCATCGCCTCGATGCTGCGGCTGCGGGTGCGCGCGGCGGCCAGCACCTGCGACCACGCGCGGCGCACCGCGGCGGCGTCGAGTTCGGAGCCGCCACCCGGCGCCGGGGGCTGAGCAGGCGCGGCCTCGACCGCCGCAGGCGGAGCCGCCGGCCGCTGCGGGGGTGCGGCGACGGTTCGCTCCACGGGCCGCTCGGCAGGCCGGGACGACGGCGGCGCGGCCGGTCGCTCCGGTGCCCGCGGCGGCGCGGCCGCGGTCGGTTCGGCCGGCGGCGGTGCGACCGGTGCGGGGGGCGGTGCGGCCTGCTCGGGTGCGCTCTGGCTCGGCCTGCGGAAGGTCCGCTTGCCCGGCACCCCGGCGTCGGCGCCCGCGTCCGCGGCGGTGGCCGGGCCCGCAGCGACGCTGCGCCGCTCCAACCGCTCGATCCGCTCCAGCAGCCCAGCCTCGGTCGGGGACGCCGCGGGCAGCAGCATCCGGGCGCAGAGCAGCTCCAGCAGCAGCCGCGGCGCGGTCGCCCCGCGCATCTCGATCAGGCCGGTGTGCAGGATCTCGCAGTAGCGGGTGAGCGTGGCGGTGCCGAGCGCGTCGGCCTGCTCGACCATGCGCGCCAGCTCGTCCTCGGCGACGTCGACCAGCCCGCGCGCGGCGGCGTCCGGCACGGATTGCAGCAGCAGCACGTCGCGCAGGCGCTGCAAGAGGTCGGAGGCGAACCGACGGGGATCGTGGCCGGCCTCGACGACCCGGTCGACGGTCTCGAACACGGCGGCGCGGTCGCCGGCCGCCAGCGCGTCGACGATGTCGTCGATGAGCGCCCGGTCGGTGACACCGAGCAGCGCCACGGCCCGCTCGTAGGTGACGCCCTCCGGGCCGGCACCGGCGACCAGCTGGTCGAGCACCGATAGCGTGTCGCGGGCGGAGCCGCCGCCCGCGCGCACCACCAGCGGGTAGACGGTCGGTTCGACCTGCACGCCCTCCTCGGCGCAGATGCGCTCCATGAGCCTGCGCAGCGTGCCGGGCGGGATGAGCCGGAACGGGTAGTGGTGGGTGCGCGACCGGATGGTGGGCAGCACCTTCTCCGGCTCGGTGGTCGCGAACACGAAGACCAGGTGCTCCGGCGGCTCCTCCACGATCTTCAGCAGGGCGTTGAAGCCCTGCGTGGTGATCATGTGGGCCTCGTCGACGATGAACACCCGGTAGCGCGACTCGGCCGGCGCGAAGAACGCCCGGTCGCGCAGCTCGCGGGTGTCGTCGACACCGCCGTGGGAGGCCGCGTCGAGCTCGGTGACGTCGATGTTGCCCGGCCCGCCCGGCGCGAGCGAGATGCACGAGCGGCACTTCCCGCACGGATCGGGGGTGGGCCCCTGCTCGCAGTTCAGCGAGCGCGCGAGGATCCGCGCGCTGGAGGTCTTCCCGCACCCGCGTGGCCCGCTGAACAGGTAGGCGTGGTTGATGCGGCCGGACTCCAGCGCGGTGCGCAGCGGTTCCGTGACGTGTTCCTGCCCGACGACCTCGGCGAACTTCGCCGGGCGGTACTTGCGGTACAGCGCCAGCGCCATGTCTGTCCGCCCCGTCTCCCGCGTCTTCTCATCGGCCCTGTCGGGAGGCTACCCACCGGCTGCGCGGCGGCGTCCGCCCACCCGCGGCTACCTGCGGACGAGCCCGCGGTCGGCCCCACGACCGACGCCGCGGTCGACGAGGTAGTACGCCACCTCGACGAGCGCGGCCGCGACCACCGCCACGACGAGCGCGGTCGTCACCGTGGGGACGTGGCCGGTGTCGAGCTGCCAGAAGTCGCGCCCGAAGAACAGGGGCACGGTCGCCGCCCAGGTGAACGCGCCGATCGAGGCGCAGATCATCACGATCTTCCACCAGGCGTACGGGCGCGCCACGACCGCGAGCACCCACACCGCCACCAGGTAGAGCGTCACGACGGCAGCGGTGCTCTGCTGGATCGGGGTGGCCGTGGTGTCGGCCCTGGCGAGCAGGTAGGTGGTCACCGTGGCCGCGCCCGCGACCAGCCCGGACGGCACGGCCAGCCGCAGCACCCGGCGCACGAACCCGGTGCGGGCCCGCTCGTGGTTGGGCGCGAGCGCCAGGAAGAACGCCGGGATGCCGATGGTGAGCGAGCCGATCAGCGTCAGGTGCCGCGGCAGGAACGGGAACGGCACGGCGATGAGCCCGATCGCGATCGCCAGGAACACCGAGTAGACGGTCTTGGTGAGGAACAGGTTCGCGACCCGCTCGATGTTGCCGATGACCCGCCGGCCCTCGGCGACGACGTGCGGCAGCGTCGCGAACGAGTTGTCCAGCAGCACGATCTGCGCCACCGCGCGGGTGGCCGGGCTGCCCGAGCCCATGGCCACGCCGATGTCGGCGTCCTTGAGCGCGAGCACGTCGTTGACGCCGTCGCCGGTCATCGCGACGGTGTGCCCGCGTGCCTGCAGCGCTCCGACCATGTCGCGCTTCTGCGAGGGCGTGACGCGGCCGAACACCGTGCCGTTCTCCAGCGCGTCGGCCAGCCCGTCCCGCTCGGCGGGCAGCTTGCGGGCGTCGACGGGGGCGTCGGCGCGCGGCAGGCGCAGCGACTGCGCGACCGCGCCGACCGAGCGCGCGTTGTCACCCGAGATCACCTTGACCTCGACGTCCTGCTCGGCGAAGAAGGCCAGCGTGCCGGCCGCCTCGGGACGGATCCGCTGCTCCAGCACCACGAGCGCGGCCGGGACGGCGGTGGTCAGGTCGATGGCGGGGTCGACGGTGGCCGCGACCCGCACCAAGAGCAGCACGCGCAGACCGCCCGCGCCCGCCTCCTCGGCGGCCAGCCGCTCCGGGGTGTCGTCGGGGAGCAGCACGTCGGGGGCGCCGAGGATCCAGTGCTGCGGGCCGTCGGGCGAGGTGAAGCTCGCGCCGCTCCACTTGCGCGCCGAGGAGAACGGCACGGTCGCGGTGACCGTCCAGCCCGGGTCGGGGCAGCGTTCCCCGACGGCAGCGAGGCTGGCGTTGGGCCGCGGATCGGCCGCGCACAGGGCGCCGAGCACACAGCGCAGCTGCGCCTCGTCGTGGCCGCCGAACGGGCGCACCTCGGCCAGCCGCATGCCGTTCTCGGTGAGCGTGCCGGTCTTGTCGGCGCACACCACGTCGACGCGGGCGAGGCCCTCGATCGCGGGCAGCTCCTGCACCAGGCACTGGCGGCGGCCGAGCCGCACGACGCCGACCGCGAACGCGATGCTCGTGAGCAGCACCAGCCCCTCGGGCACCATCGGCACGAGCGCAGCGACCATGCCGACCAGGGCTTCCCTGATGTCCGACCCCTGGGTGCGGATCTGGCTCCAGATGATCAGGATCGCGGCCGGGATCAGCAGGTACTGGATGACCTTGAGGATCGTGTTGATGCCGTTGCGCAGCTCGGAGTTCACCAACGTGAACCGGCTGGCCTCCTCCGCCAGCTGCGCGGCGTAGGCCTCGCGGCCGACCTTCGTGGCCCGCTGGGCGCCGGTGCCGACGGTGACGAAGCTGCCGGAGAGCAGCTGGTCGCCGACCTGCTTGTGCACCGGGTCGGACTCGCCGGTGAGCAGCGATTCGTCGACCTCCAGGCCGTCGGCGGCGACCACCACCCCGTCGACGACGATCTTGTCGCCGGGGCCGAGGTCGATGATGTCGTCGAGCACGACGCCGCTGGGGGCGAGCTCCACCACCTCGCCGTCGCGGCGCACCCGCGGGCGGGCCTCACCGACGATCGCCAGGCGCTCCAGGGTCCGCTTGGCCCGCAGCTCCTGCACGATGCCGATCAGCGTGTTGATGATGATGACGAAGCCGAACAGGCCGTCGCGGATGTCACCGACGACGAGGATGATCGCGAACAGGACGCCGACGATCGCGTTGAAGCGGGTCAGGACGTTGGCCCGGACGATCTCGCCGACGGTGCGGCTGGTGCGCGCGGGTACGTCGTTCGTCTGCCCCGCGGCGACCCGCTGCGCCACCTCCGCCGCGGTCAGCCCGCGGAGGACGTCGACGCGCTGCTCAGTTGTGGCCACGGCCCCGGAGGGTACGCAGTCGGGGTGTACGGCCGTCAGTCGCTATCGGGGTAGGAACACCTGACCGTGGGATCGGCCCCGGACGTGAGGGGACCCCGCGCACCCGCCAGAGCCCGCTGACCCTTGCTGCCTTCCGGCCCTGGGGGAGTTCACAGGATGGACGCCGCGCGGGGTCCGGGGTTCAGTGTAGTGGGGTCGCAAGCCGCGCGAGGCACCCGGCTATGCTCATCCGCGGAGGATTCGCCTAGTGGCCTAGGGCGCACGCTTGGAAAGCGTGTTGGGAGCAATCCCTCAGGGGTTCGAATCCCCTATCCTCCGCCAGGTCGGGCGGGGTGCCGCGGATCGCGGCACCGCCCGTCGGCTCCTCTCGACCAGCCCGCCAGGTTCACCCGGTCGGCGCAGGCTCTGCTGGTCGGCCCTCGCCGAGCCGAAACCACGCGGAAACCTCCGGCGCGTACGGTCGCCACGGCCCGAGTTCAACGAAGCACGGCCAGCTCCTGGCCGGGAGAGCGGACACCTCCGGGCGCACCACCGTCTGCACCGAAGGAGCCGTCGTGACCACGTTCCAGGTCCCCGTCGTCGACATCAGCCCCTACACCCGCGGCGGCACCGCTGAGGAGCGCGCGGCCGTCGCCACCGCCGTGGACGCCGCCTGCCGTGAGGTCGGGTTCATCCAGGTCCTCGGCCACGGGATCCCGCCGGAGCGGGTCACGGGCCTCACGGAGGCGATGGACGCGTTCTTCGCGCTGCCCCTCGAGACCAAGCTGCGGTGGCGCCGGCCAGCGGCGGAGAACCGCGGCTACACCCCGCCCGAGAGCGAAGACCTCGCGCTGAGCGCCGGCGTCGCGTCCGCGGCGCGGATGAAGGACTTCTTCGAGGCGTTCAACGTCGGCACCGCGGTCTCCGACCACCCGGGCGTGGACCTGCTGGCGCACCACTACGCCGAGAACACCTGGCCCGACGTGCCCGGGTTCCGCGAGCGGGTGAACGCCTGGCGGGCCGAGGCCGGGCGGGTCGCCCGCACGATGGTCACGATCTTCGAGGACGCCCTCGGCCTGGCCCGCGGCACGATCGCGGGCCTCGCCACCCATCCGATCGAGGTCCTGCGGATGAACGACTACGCCCTGCCCGAGGGCACCCGCGTCGAGGTCGGCGAGGACCTCACCGGCATGGGCGAGCACACCGACTTCGGCATCGTCACGGTCCTGTGGGCCGACCAGGAGAAGGGCCTGCAGGTGCTGCACCGCGAGCGCTGGCACGACGTCAGCCCGGTCGACGGGGCGCTGCTGATCAACCTCGGCGACCTGACCACCCGGCTCACCAACGAGCAGTGGCTCTCCACGCTGCACCGGGTGAAGCCGCCCGTCGTGGGCGGCACGATCCGGCGGCGGCGCTCGGCGGCGTACTTCTTCGACGGCGACGCCGAGGCCGTCGTCGGACCCCTCGACGCGTTCGTCGACGACGAGCATCCCCGCCTCTACACCGACGTCACCGTCGCCGAGCACATCGCGGCCAAGCTGGCGGGGTCCCGTGCGGGCGTGCTCAACACCGCGGCCGAGCGGGAGGCCGCCCGAGTGCTCTCAGCCGGGCACTGACCGGTTCCCCGGGCGGCGACGCTCGGCCGGCGCAGCCCGTCCGGCGGACGCGTGCGCATCCTCGGCCGACTGGCTGCACCAGCGCCGCGGACCACCCGCCGAACGTCAGTCATGATCGACCTCACACGTCACACGTCAGCCGCGGGGCGCGTACATGATCACGGCGACGCCGATGAGGCAGATCAGCGCGCCGATGTAGTCGAACCGGTCGGGCTCGAAGCCGTCGACGACGATCCCCCACAGCAGCGAGCCGGCCACGAACACCCCGCCGTACGCGGCGAGGATGCGGCCGAAGTTCGGGTCCGGCTGCAGGGTGGCGGCGAAGCCGTAGAGGCCGAGCGCCACGATCCCGGCGCCGATCCACAGCAGCCCGCGGTGCTCCCGCACGCCCTGCCACACCAGCCAGGCGCCGCCGATCTCGGCGAGCGCGGCCAGCACGAACAGCGCGACCGATCGGACGACGTCCACGGCCGGGAGCCTACGGAGACGAGGGAGCTGCGCCGACGGCCTTCGCGAACCGCAGCACCCAGCGGCGCTGGAACGGCGTCTCGACGGCGCGGCGGCGGTAGACCGCCCGGGTCCACGCCACCGCGTCGGTGGCGGGATGCCCGGCGAGCACGGCCATGCAGGCGATCGCGGTGCCCGTCCGTCCCGTGCCGCCACCGCAGGTGATCTCGACGCGGTGGCCGGCCCGCGCGGCCTCGTACGCGGTGCGGATCGAGGCGACGGCGGCGTCGAGGTCGCGCGGTACCCGGAAGTCGGGCCAGTCGATCCGCTCCACCGGCCAGTCGGGCAGCGGGTGTGGGCCGGGATCGCCCAGGAACAGGCCCAGCTCGGGGAGCGGGCCACCGGGCAGCGGTTCCCGCCGGCCCCGACCGCGCACCGGCGTTCCGTCGGGGAGCCTGATCGCACCGGCCAGGACGTTCACGGTTCCATCAAACCGGAGATATCAAACCGGAGATGATGTCCCCGTGGGCGTACGGGTGACGGTGCTCGGCGATTCCTACGTCCCCGGGGTGGGTGATCCGGCGCACCTCGGCTGGGTGGGCCGGGTCGCCGCGGCCGGGCCGCAGCCCGTGACCGTCGACAACCTCGGCGTCCGCGGCGACACCGGTGCCGACGTAGCGGCCCGCTGGGCGCGGGAGGTCGCGCGCCGGGCACCCGGCTGCGACGACGGCTGGTGCCCACGGTCGTGATCAACGACACCGCGATGGTCGGCGACGCGTGCCGCGTCGGCGCCGCGGAGAGCGTCACGCACCTGCGCACGATCCTCGTCGGCGCCGCCCGGGCCGGACTGACGACGCTGGTCGTCGATCGCCGCCGGTGGCCGAGGCCGACCACGTCGCGCGCACGCGCCGGCACGCGGCCGCCTGCGCGGCGCTCGAGGTCCCGTTCGTCGACGTCGTCGACGGGTTGGCCGCCGATCCCGCCTGGACGGCCGAGGTGGCCACGGGCGACGGGGCGCAGCGGGGTGCGCCGCGTACGCCCGGCTGGTGCTGCCGGCCTGGCGGAGCTGGCTCGAGCGCGGACGGCCGAGCTCACCCGCCGCGCCGGTACGTGATCGCGGGGCAGACCTCCGCCCACCCCGGGGCGCAGCGTCGATCAGCGTGCGGCCGGCGTCGAGGCCGGATCGTCCTCGGGTGCGGTGGTCCTCGGCCGCCTGGTGGTCGAAGTCCTGCCGGATGCCGTGCACCGCTCCGGCCGCTCTGCGCCGGCCGGCACGTTCGGCTGATCAGCGGCGTCCGCCCCGTCGACGCGGTGGGAGGATCGGCCCATGACACGCAAGGTTCGCTGGGCCGACATGACGGGACGGCAGCGCGCCGCGGCGGTCGTCGTCGCCGGGGTGCAGTTCGGGCTCCTGGCCGCGGCGCTGGTCGACATCGCCCGTCGCGACCCGGCGGAGATCAACGGCTCGAAGCTGCGCTGGGCGCTGATCTGCCTGGTGAACTTCGTGGGGCCGGTCCTCTACTTCGCGCGCGGCCGCCGTCGCGCGAGCTGATCGCGCCCCGAGAGCCACCCGCCGGCCACCGCCGCAGCCTGCGCGGCGAGGCCGTCGAGCACCACCGTGTGCCCCGGCGGGACCTGCGCGTCGACGACGACCCGGCCGTCTGCTGCGGACACGTCGAAGGCGAAGAACGAGCAGCAGCTGCTCTCCCGGGCGGCCAGCTCCCGGGCCCGCTCGGCGACACCGCCCGATTCGGCCAGCACCAGCCGCAGCCGGGTCGGTGCCGGCCGGTCGATCGCGACCGCCGACCGGAACAGTTCGTCGAACTCCGCCACCCGCAGCGGTTGCTCGGCGGTCGGCAGCCGGCAGGCCGCAGGAACCCAGGTCCGTCCATCCCACCAACGCTAGGCCCGCCCACCGGGCCCGGGTTTCGATGTCGCCCACGTCACAGTGACCGAACGCCAGAACGCCGGGCCCCACACGGAGACCCGGCGTCCAGTGGCGGTAGCGGTGGGATTTGAACCCACGGATGCTTGCACATCACGCGCTTTCGAGGCGCGCTCCTTCGGCCGCTCGGACACGCTACCGCCAACAAGTCTACAAGAGGCCCCTCACGCTCCTCCGCCCGGGCGGACGCGCCAGAATGCGCTGGTGAACCGCCGCGCCCGCCTCGTCGTCGCCCTCCTCGCCGCCGTGCTCGGCACCGCGCTCGCCGCCTGCGCCCCCGTCCCGGAGCCCGAGCCCGCCGACTCCGCCGCCGGCTGCCCGAAGGGGGACCTGCCCACCCTCACCCCGGGTGTGCTCACCATCGCGACCGATCAACCGGCGTACGAGCCGTGGTTCACCGACGACGACCCGACCACGGGCAAGGGCTTCGAGAGCGCGCTGGCCTACGCGATCGCGAACGAGCTCGGCTACGGCAAGGACCGGGTCAGCTGGGTGCGGGTGCCGTTCAACGCGGCGATCCAGCCGGGGCCGAAGTCGTTCGACTTCAACCTCAACCAGTTCTCGATCAGCGAGGAGCGGCGCGCGGCCGTCGACTTCTCCTCGCCCTACTACGACGTCAAGCAGACCGTGATCACGATCGCCGGCAGCCCCGTCGCGGACGCGACGACGATCGCGGAGCTCAAGCGGGCGCGGCTGGGCGCACAGGTCGGCACGACGAGCCTGGACGCGCTCAACGAGCAGATCGCGCCGACCACCAAACCCGCTGTGTACAGCACCAACGACGACGCCAAGCTGGCCCTGCAGAACGGGCAGATCGACGGCATCGTCGTCGACCTGCCGACCGCCTTCTACATCACGTCCGCGGAGCTGGAGAACGGCAAGATCGTCGGGCAGCTGCCCGCATCGCCGGGCACGCCGGAGCAGTTCGGCGCGGTGCTGCACAAGGGCAGCCCGCTCACCGGCTGCGTGTCGGCCGCGGTCGACCGGCTGCGCACGTCCGGCGCGCTGGCCGCGCTGGAGAAGCAGTGGCTGGCGTCCGCAGGAACGGCCCCCGAGCTGCGGTGACCCGGGAGTGCCTACCGAGGGAGCGGGATTGATCAAGGACGTCCCGCTCAGCCCGCTGGCCGCCGAACGTGCGGCGTTCCGGCGCTCGCGGGCCCGCCGCTCCACGGCGGTCGCGTTCGTCTCCACGCTCGTGTTCGCGGTCGCTCTGTGGTGGGCGGTGACGAGCGCGCCCGGCTGGCCCCGGGTGCAGGCGACGTTCTTCGACCCGGCCAGGGCCTGGGAGTCGCTGCCCGCCGTCCTGGAGGGGCTGTGGCTGAACATCCGCGTGCTCGTCGTCGCCGAGCTCGGGGTGCTCGTCGTCGGCCTGGTCGTCGCGGTGCTGCGGACCCTGCGCGGTCCGGTGTTCTTCCCGGTGCGCGCGCTGGCCACCGCCTACGTCGACCTGTTCCGCGGCATCCCGGTGCTGATCGCGCTCTACCTGATCGGGTACGGGGTGCCGGCGCTGCGGCTGCAGGGCGTGCCCAACGACGTGGTGGTGCTCGGCACCTGCGCGCTGATCCTCACCTACTCCGCGTACGTGGCCGAGGTGTTCCGCGCCGGCATCGAGTCGGTGCACCCGTCGCAGCGGGCGGCGGCGCGCTCGCTGGGGCTGTCCCACGGGCAGGCGCTGCGGCTGGTGATCCTGCCGCAGGCCGTGCGCAACGTGCTGCCGCCGCTGCTCAACGACTTCGTGGCGCTGCAGAAGGACGTCGGCCTGATCTCCGTGCTCGGTGCCGTCGACGCGATCCGGGCCGCCCAGATCGAACAGGCCCGCTCGTTCAACTTCACCCCGTACGTGGTGGCGGCGCTGCTGTTCGTGCTGCTGTCGGTGCCGACCGGCCGCATCGCGGACGCCGTCGCCGCGCGGGGGAACCGGCGCAGGAGCGGCCGATGACCCCGGTGCTGCAGGTCGAGGGCCTGGTCAAGCAGTACGGTGGGCGGCCGGTGCTGCGCGGGATCGATCTCGCCGTCGCCGAGCACGAGGTGGTGGCGCTCATCGGGGCTTCCGGTTCCGGCAAGTCGACGCTGCTGCGCTGCATCGACCTGCTCGAGGAGATCGACGACGGCCGCATCCTGCTCGACGGCGTCGACGTCTCCGATCCGCGGGCCGCCACCCGCCGCCGGCGCAACCGCCCGGGCGGCGCGGTGGCTGCACAGAAGTCGATGGCCATCGTCTTCCAGGCGTTCAACCTGTTCCCCCACATGACGGCGCTGGAGAACGTCGCGCTGGCGCCGCGGGTGGTGCACGGGCTGGCAGCGGGGGCGGCCGACGAGCGGGCGCTGGAGCTGCTGTCCCGGGTGGGGCTCGCCGACCTGGCCGACGCCCACCCCGATCGGCTGTCCGGCGGGCAGCAGCAGCGGGTCGCGATCGCCCGCGCGCTGGCCGTGCAGCCGCGGCTGCTGCTGCTCGACGAGATCACCTCGGCGCTCGATCCCGAGCTGGTCGGCGAGGTGCTCGCGATCGTGCGGGACGTCGCCCGCAGCGGCGCCACGATCCTCATGGCCACGCACGAGATGGGGTTCGCCAAGCAGGTCGCCGACCGCGTCTGCTTCCTCGACGGCGGCGTGCTGCTCGAGGAGGGGCCGCCGGAGCAGGTGCTGGGCGAGCCGCGGGAGGAGCGGACCCGGCAGTTCCTCGCGCGGATCATCGCGGCGGGGCGGCTGGGCTGAGCCCGCGCTCCGCCCCCTCGGCCGCGACGAACGGCACTCTGGTCCACCCGGAGTGGACGAGAGTGCCGTTCGTTGCATGATCGCGGGCGTGCGGACCCGCGCACGCCAGAGAGCGGCCGCCGCCTACCGGTGACCGGCGAAGAAGCCCTCCATCAGGGCCGCGGCCTCGTCGGCGAGGACGCCGGCCACCACCTCGGGGCGGTGGGTCAGGCGCCGGTCGCGCAGCACGTCCCACAGCGAGCCGGCCGCGCCGGTCTTGGGCTCCCACGCCCCGAACACGACCCGGGCGATCCGGGCCAGGCCGATGGCGCCGGCGCACATCGTGCAGGGTTCGACGGTGACGACGAGGGTGGCGCCCTCCAGCCGCCACTCCCCCGTCACGGCAGCGGCGGTGCGCAGCGCGAGGATCTCGGCGTGCGCGGTGGGGTCGGCGAGGGCCTCACGGGCGTTGCACGCCGCGGCCAGCTCCTGCCCCTCGGCGTCGACGATCACCGCTCCGATCGGGACGTCACCGGTGCGCGGAGCGGTCGCGGCCACGTCGAGCGCGCGCCGCATCAGCGCCTCGTCAGCGGCGGTCCAGCGGGTCAACGCGCGGAGACGACCTCGGCGAACGCGTCGCCGAACCCGCAGCGGCGGGCGATGGCGAGCAGCTGCTCGTCGGGGTAGAGATCCAGCTCCGCGGCCAGCACGGCGAGCTCGTCGGCGGGCAGCCCCAGGTCGGCGAGGATCGCGAGATCCCCCTCCGGCCAGGGATCGTCGAGCAGTTCCTCGTCGGGCGGCAGCTCGACGCGCAGCAGGTCGAGGACATCGGCGGCCACGTCGTAGTCGAGCGCGGCGGCCGCGTCGCTGATCATCAGCGAGACCCCGCCGGGGATCGGGCGCAGCAGGACGAAGAACTCGTCGTCGACGTCGAGCATCCCGACCACGGCCCCGGTGGAGCGCAGCGAGCGCAGCTCGGTGATGGCCGTGTCGAGATCGACGAGCGACTCCTCGTCGATGCGCGCGCAGCGCCAGCGGCCCTCCTCCCGGATCGCGGCGACGGCGAATCCGGGCAGGGCCTCCGCCCGCACGTCGGCGGGAGACGAGACGCTCTGCACGGCCATACGGATACGGTAAGCCCGAAACGCCCTGTGGCCCAAACCACACCCGGAAGTCGCCCTGCCCGTCACCTGTTGGAGGTGCCAGGATCAGCGGGTGCTTCCCGACCTCCTCGCCGCCGCGCGGGCGGTGCAGCCGCGCACGGTCGCGCTGCGGCGGGCGCTGCACCGCCAGCCGGAGATCGGACTGAGCCTGCCGCGGACCCGGGACGCGGTCGTGGCGGAGCTGGCCGACCTGCCGCTGCGCGTGCACCTGGGCAGCGGCGTCTCCTCCGTGGTCGCGGTGCTCGACGGGGCCCGGCCCGGCCCGACGGTGCTGCTGCGCGGCGACATGGACGCGCTGCCGCTGCACGAGGACACGGACCTGCCGTTCGCCTCCCGGGTGGACGGGGCGATGCACGCGTGCGGCCACGACACGCACACGGCGATGCTGGCGTCGGCGGCGCGGGTGCTGGCCGCGCTGCGCAGTGAGCTGGCCGGGCGGGTCCTGTTCATGTTCCAGCCCGGCGAGGAGGGCTTCCACGGCGCCCGTCACATGCTGGAGGAGGGCCTGATCGATCCCGACGGGCCGGCCGGGCGCCCGGACGCGGCCTACGCGCTGCACATCTCCGCGACGCTGCCCTGCGGCGAGGTGCAGACCCGCCCCGGGCCGATCATGGCGGCCGCCGACGTGGTGACGGTCGTGGTGAACGGCCGCGGCGGGCACGCGTCGGCCCCGCACGACGCGCTCGACCCGATCCCGGCCGCGGCGGCGATGGTGGGGGCGCTGCAGACGGCGGTCACCCGGCGCGTCGACACCCACGATCCGGTGGTGCTCACGATCTCCCGCATCACCGCCGGCACGACGAACAACATCATCCCCGAGACCGCGCACATGGAGGGCACGCTGCGGACGTTCTCGGCCGCGGCCCGCACGCAGATGCACGAGGAGATCACCCGGGTGTGCACACACGTCGCGCTCGCCCACGGGTGCACGGCCGAGGTCACGATCAGCGCGGGCTACCCCGTCACGGTCAACGATCCGGGGGCGGCCGACCGGGTCGGCGAAGTCGCCGCGAGCGTGCTGGGCCCGGAGAAGGTCACCGAGATGCGCACCCCGATCATGGGCGCCGAGGACTTCTCGTACGTGCTCGCGGAGGTGCCCGGCGCGATGACGTTCCTCGGCGGGGCGCACCCCGGCGCGGATCTCGCGACGGTCGCGCCCAACCACTCCAACCGCGTGGTGTTCGACGAGGCCGCGCTGCCGTCCGGGGTGGCGCTCTACGCGGCGCTCGCGCTGCAGGGGGCGCCGTAGGTGCTGCGTTCCCTCGCCGCCCGGCTGGCCTCCGGCGAGCTGGATCCGGTGGCGCACGTCCAGGAGGTGCTGGAGCGGCTCGCCGCCGATCCGTTCAACGCGGTCGTCGCGCTGGACGCCGATCGCGCGCTCGCCGAGGCGGCCCGTCCCCGGCCCGGGCCGCTGTCCGGGGTACCGGTCGGGGTGAAGGACCTCATCGACGTCGCGGGCCTGCCGACCCGCTGCGGCTCGGCCGTCCTGGCCGACGCTCCGCCCGCGGCTGCC
>Ga0065720_1002723_pt1 | contig 140813 bp, 124 predicted proteins | sample Thericmetagenome_FD_59107 | JGI IMG/M metagenome (GOLD analysis project Ga0065720, IMG submission 59107) | Thermophilic microbial communities from the Joint Bioenergy Institute, California, USA of rice/straw/compost enrichment - eDNA_2 v2... | ecosystem: Engineered > Solid waste > Grass >...
GGCCGTGGCGTCGACGTGGATGATCTTCAGGCCCATGTTTTCGGCGAAGGTCTGCATGACCTGTTCGGCTTCGTTCAGCCGCAGCAGGCCGTGGTCAACGAAGACGCAGGTGAGCTGGTCGCCGATGGCCTTGTGGATCAGGGCCGCGGCCACGGAGGAGTCAACGCCGCCGGACAAGCCCAGGATGACTTCGTCGCTGCCGACCTGCTGGCGGATGGCCTCGACCGCTTCGCTGACGTAGTCGGGCATGTTCCAGTCGGTGCCGCAGCCGCAGATCTCGTGCACGAAGCGCGAGAGGATGGCTTGCCCCTGCACGGTATGGGTGACTTCGGGGTGGAACTGCACGCCGTAGTAGCCGCGCTCGACGTCGGCCATGCCGGCGATGGGGCACGAGGCGGTGGACGCCATGAGCTTGAAGCCCGGCGGCAGCTGGGTGACTTTGTCGCCATGGCTCATCCAGACCTTGAGCATGCCGTGGCCTTCGGGCGTGGTGAAGTCTTGGATGCCGTTGAGCAGCGGGGTGTGGCCATGGGCGCGCACTTCGGCGTAGCCGAATTCGCGGTGGTCGCTGAAGCTGACCTGGCCGCCCAGCTGCATGGCCATGGTTTGCATGCCGTAGCAGATCCCCAGCACGGGCAGGCCGGATTCGAACACGGCCTGCGGGGCGCGCATGGAGGCTTCGTCGTAGGCGGAGGCGTGGCTGCCGGAGAGGATGATGCCTTTCAGGCCCTTGGCCTGCTGTTCCCGGATGAAGTCGTCGGAAACGTCGTACGGATGGATTTCGCAGTAGACCTGCGTTTCGCGCACGCGGCGGGCGATCAGTTGGGTGACTTGGGATCCGAAGTCGAGGATGAGTATGCGATCGTGAGACATAGGCTACCCGAGCGAGTCGCCGGGCCGACCCGCGACGGGCGTGAAGCGCCGCCGGGGAGGCCGCGAACGCGGAGTGGAAAGGGGAAGGACTGGATTAGTCCATCCGGTAGTTCGGCGCTTCCTTGATGATCTGGACGTCGTGCACGTGGGATTCGCGGATGCCGGCCGAGGTGATCTGGACGAACTGGCTCTTGGTGCGCATTTCGTCGATGGAGGCGCAGCCGCAATAGCCCATGGAGGCGCGCACGCCACCCACCAGTTGGTAAATGATGCTGACCACGCTGCCCTTGTACGGCACGCGCCCTTCGATGCCTTCGGGCACGAACTTGTCGGAGTTGTTGGTCGGGTCTTGGAAGTAGCGGTCGGCCGAGCCGTCGGCCATCGCGCCCAGGCTGCCCATGCCGCGGTAGGCCTTGTAGGAGCGGCCTTGGTACAGGACGATCTCGCCCGGCGCTTCGTCGGTGCCGGCGAACATGCCGCCCATCATGACGCTGTACGCGCCGGCCGCGATGGCCTTGGCCACGTCGCCCGAGTAGCGCACGCCGCCGTCTGCGATGAGGGGAACGCCCGTGCCTTCCAGGGCCTGGGCCACGTTGGAGATGGCCGTGATCTGCGGCACGCCCACGCCGGCCACGATGCGGGTGGTGCAGATGGAGCCCGGGCCGATGCCGACCTTGACGCCGTCGGCGCCGGCCTCGACCAGCGCGCGGGCGGCTTCGCCCGTCGCGATGTTGCCGCCGATGACCTGCAGTTGCGGATAGTGCTTCTTGATCCAGCGCACCCGGTCCAGCACGCCCGCGGTGTGGCCGTGGGCCGTATCCACCACGATCACGTCCACGCCGGCGGTCACGAGTTTTTCCACGCGCTCGTCCGTGCCCTCGCCCACGCCGACGGCGGCGCCGACGCGCAGCTTGCCGTGCTCGTCCTTGCTGGCGTTGGGGCTTTCGGTGTTCTTGATGATGTCCTTGACGGTGATCAGGCCGCGCAGCTCGAAGTTGTCGTTGACGACCAGCACGCGCTCCAGGCGGTGCTTGTGCATCAGCGCCTGGGCCTCTTCCAGCGAAGCGCCCTCGCGCACGGTGATGAGCCGCTCGCGCGGCGTCATGACGGTGCGGATGGGTTCGTCGTAGCGGTCTTCAAAGCGCAGGTCGCGGTTGGTGACGATGCCCACCACCTGGCGCCCTTCCACCACCGGCAGGCCGGAGATGCCGTGCTGGCGCTGGAGCTCGATGACTTCGCGCACTTTCATGTGCGGGGCGATGGTGATCGGGTCGAGCACGACGCCGGCCTCGTAGCGCTTGACCTTGGCGACTTCGCGCGCCTGTTCGTCCGCCGTGAGGTTCTTGTGGATGATCCCGATCCCGCCTTCCTTGGCCATGGCGATGGCCAGGCGCGATTCCGTAACGGTATCCATGGCGGCGGACACCAGCGGAATGTTCAGCGAGATTTCACGGGTCAGACGGGTTCGAAGACTGGTATCGCGGGGCAACACCGCGGAATATGCGGGCACCAACAACACGTCATCGAAAGTAAGCGCTGTTTGTACGAGACGCATCGTGCAACCCCCTGCCGCAATACAAATTAAACCTAGTATTGTACTGGAGAGCGGCCCCTTTCGCCGTTCTCCCCCTGCTGTCAAGAGGGCTTATATGCGGGAAAACCCACAGGCGCCCTCGCCCTCGCCCGCCGCGCCGCGCCTTGCTTAGCCGCCGCGCGCGACCTGGGCCCGCTGCCCGGCCGCGGCCTTGTGCGCCGCCCGCCGGCGGCGCGACTCCTTCGGGTCGAAGACCAGCGGGCGGTAGATCTCCACCCTGTCGTGCGGGTGCAGGACGTGCTCCAGCGGCCGCCGGCGGCCGTACACGCCCGTGCCGCTGCGGGTGGGATCGACCTCGGGAAATTCGCGCCGGAACCCGCTCGCCTCGATGGCGTCGGCCACGGTGGAGCCGGCAGGCAGGCTGAGCTCGCGCTGCCAGATGCGCCCCACGTCGGCGTAGCACACCGACACCGGGATGGCTTCGGCCGGGGCGCCCGGCCCGCCGCCCTGCTCCGGACGGCTAGCCATAACAGGCTTCGGCGCGCTGGGTGAAGGCATCGATGAAGCTGGTGGCGATGCGGTTGAACACAGGGCCGACCAGCGCCTCGAGGGCGCGGCTGGAGAACTGGTACTGCATGGTAAAGACGACTTTGCAGGCGTCGTCGGCCAAGGCGTGGAATTCCCAGACCCCTTCGAGCATGGAGAAAGGCCCATCCACCAAGTCGAGCTGGATGCGGCGGGGATAGTCGTGCGTGTTGCGCGTGGTAAAGCGCTGGCGCAGGCCGGCGAACTGGATCACGACGGAAGCCCGCATGCCGTGCTCGTCACGCTCGTGCACCTCCGCCCCGCCGCACCAGGGCATGAATTTGGGGTAGTCCTCGACCTTGGCCACGAGATCGAACATCTGGGCCGCGCTGTACGGGACCAGCACCGAACGTTGCACTTTATGCATGCGTAGATGAACCGCCAGGGCAAATTGCTAGAATGGCTGATTTTACGGCACCGGGAAACCTGCCCGCAGCACGCACCATGCCCGGCCGACGGAGTACATTGACGTAATGAGCATTATTGAAAACCGCAAGGCGTTTCACGATTACTTCATCGACGAGCGCTTCGAGGCCGGCCTGGTACTCGAAGGCTGGGAAGTGAAGGCGATCCGTGCCGGGCGCGTGCAGCTCAAGGAAAGCTACGTCATCGTACGCGATGCCGAGCTGTACATCATCGGCATGCACGTCAGCCCGCTGGAGACAGCCTCCACCCACGTCAAGGCCGACCCCACGCGCACCCGCAAGCTGCTGCTCCGGGCCGAGGAAATCCGCAAGCTGATCGGCAAGGTGGAACAACGCGGTTTCGCGCTGGTGCCGCTGAACCTGCATTACAAGAATTCCCGCATCAAGCTCGAATTCGGCCTGGCGCGCGGCAAGAAGCAATACGACAAGCGCGACAGCGAGCGCGAGCGCGACTGGCAGCGCGAGCGGGCGCAGATCCTCAAGCACGACACGCGGCGGCGGTAAGCCGCGGCGGCTTGCGTTGCGCCAGCCCCACGTGCCGCCGGGCACCCGGGCGGGCACCGCCGTGGAACGAGGTACGAGGAGAACCATGACAATACGCCGCATCACCCTCCACCGCATCGCCTTGCCCTTTGAAATCCACGGCTCGCGCACCGTGATCCGCCCGGAGGCGCAAGCGTGGAAGTCGATGGAATGCCTGCTGGTCCGGGTCGACACCGACGACGGCCTCACCGGCTGGGGCGAAGCGTTCGGCCATTTCGTGAACGCCGGCACCCAGGCTGTCTTGCGCACGCTGGTCGGCCCGTGGTTCATCGGGCAAGCCGTCGCCGACATCGCCTCGACCATGGCGCGCGCCCACCGCGCCTTCTACGGATACGGCCGCAGCGGGCCGGTGATGTACGCCCTCTCGGCGATCGAGATCGCGCTGTGGGACATCGAAAGCCAGCGCGCCGGCAAACCCCTCTACCGGCACCTGGGCGGCAGCACGGGCACGCTCGAGGGCTACGCGAGCCTGATGCGCTACGGCGGCGACCCGGCCGCGGTGGCCGCCAATGTGGAGCGCGCGCGCCAAGCCGGCTATCGCCTCATCAAGCTGCACGAAAACACGCTGCCCGCGATCGAGGCGGCTCGCGCGGCCATGGATGGCGCGGGCGAGGTCGCGCTCGACGTCAACGTCGCATGGAGCCCCGACGAGGCCCTTTCCATGATCGACGCGCTGGATTCGAACGGCTACGCTTGGCTGGAGGAGCCGATCTGGCCTTGCGAGGATTTCGAGCGCCTCGCCACGCTGAGGACGGGCAAGATCGCCATCGCCGGGGGCGAGAACATCGGCACGCCGCTGGAGTTCCGCCGGGCCTTGCAGGCCGGCGCGTTCGACGTCATCCAGCCCAGCATCACCAAGATCGGCGGCTTCCACGTCATGCGGGAAGTCGCCGCCCTCGCCCGCGGGTTCTCGGTGCGGCTGGTCCCCCATTGCTTCTATTGGGGGCCGGGCTACCTGGCGACGGCGCACTTCCTCGCGTCGCTGCCCGAGGCGGTTCCGCTGGAGACGGCTTTCATCGACTTCGAACGGCCGCCGCACGACCTATTCCACCCCGGGCAGGCCACGCTTACCTTGGGCGAGCGGCCCGGACTCGGCTTCGAGGCCGACTGGGATTACCTCGGCCATTACACGCTCGCCACCGAGCGCATCGGCGGGTAGCTGGCGCGGTTGCGCGACGGGCCGCCAGTGCGGCCCGTTTCGCCCAGGGAGACTGCAGCCGCCTGGTCAGTTCGGTGCCTTGGGCGTGCCCTGCGTGCCCTTGACCACGGTCATCGCCGAGGCGATCAGCCCGCTGATGTCGCTGACGTTAGCAGGCACGATCAGGGTGTTGTTGGTGCGGGCCAGGTTGCCGAACGCATCCACGTAGCGCTCGGCCACCTTGAGGTTGACCGCCTCCATCCCGCCGGGTTGCCTGATGGCTTCGGCCACCTGCAGGATGGCCTTGGCCGTGGCTTCGGCCACCGTGACCACGGCCGTGGCCTCGCCCTGGGCCTTGTTGATCTGTGCCTGCTTCTCGCCTTCCGAGCGCGCGATGGCGGCCTCGCGCTCGCCGGTGGCGATGTTGATTTGCTCCTGGCGCCGCCCTTCCGAGGCCGCGATCAGCGCGCGCTTTTCGCGCTCGGCCGTGATCTGGGCCTGCATGGCGCGCAGGATTTCGGCCGGCGGGGTCAAGTCCTTGATCTCGTAGCGCAGCACCTTCACGCCCCAGTTCAACGCCGCTTCGTCCAGCGCGCTGACGACGCTGCTATTGATCTGTTCGCGCTCTTCGAAGGTCTTGTCCAGCTCCAGCTTGCCGATGACCGAACGCAAGGTGGTCTGCGCCAGCTGCGTGATCGCCACGATGTAGTTGGACGAGCCGTACGAGGCGAGCATGGGGTCGGTGACCTGGAAATACAGGATGCCGTCGACCTGCAATTGCGTGTTGTCGCGTGTGATGCAGATCTGGCTCGGGACGTCGAGCGGGATTTCCTTCAGCGAATGCTTGTACGCCACGCGTTCGATGAACGGGATCACGAAGCCTGCCCCCGGCGACAGCACCCGGTCGAACTTGCCCAGCCGCTCCACCACCCAGGCATGCTGCTGGGGAACGATGGCGATCGACTTGACGACGATGAGGATGGCCAGGGCCAGGATGACCAGCAGGACGATGGTAGATTCGGTCATGGTGTTTCCTTGGTGATGCCGGGACGGGAAAAGCGGGCCGCCGGGGCCTTAGCGGGCCGGCGACAGGACGAGGCGGTTGCCCCGCATCTCGGTGATGACGTGGAGCCCCGCCGCGGGTTCGGCGCCCGCCGCGAGCTCGGCCTGCCAGTGCGCCCCACGATACCAGACCCGGGCCGTGCGGTCCTCGTTCCAGGCATCGACGCGGACGGTCTGGCCGATGTCGATATTGAGGTTGGCGTTGGTGGACGGAGGCGCGCCGCGCTTCTTGAGGACGTTGAGCCGCTTGAGCAGCAGCATGGCGGCAATGACGGAAACCGCGCACAGCACGAGCTGCCAGGCCAGCTCGACGCCCAGCCACGCCGCGATGCCGGCGATCGCGAAGCCCACCGCGACCATCAGCAGGTAGAACGTGCCGGTCATCACTTCGCCGATGAGGGCCAGGGCCATTAATCCGAACCATACCCAGGCGGGGTTCATCGTTGCCTCCTTCTCGATACGCGGGCGCTCGGCCCGCAGGGTGATGCATCCGCCACTATTATGCCTGGGCAACAAAAAAGCGGCGCCCCGGGGAACGCCGCTTTTTTCCCAAGCGCCGCAGGCGACCAGGCCCGCGGCGATCCAAACTTGGGTCACGCGCCTCGGCTTACTCCGCCAGCTTGCGCCAGGTGTCGACGACCGTGTCCGGATTCAGCGAGATCGACTTGATGCCTTGGTCTTTCAGCCAGACGGCGAAGTCGGGGTGATCGGACGGGCCCTGGCCGCAGATGCCTACGTACTTGCCGGCCTTCAGGCAAGCCTGGATGGCGCGTTGCAACAGCGCCTGCACGGCCGGGTCGCGCTCGTCGAAGTCGCTGGCCAGCAGCTCCAGGCCCGAGTCGCGGTCCAGGCCCAGTGTGAGCTGGGTCAGGTCGTTCGATCCGATGGAGAAGCCGTCGAAGTATTCGAGGAATTGCTCGGCCAGCACGGCGTTGGACGGCACTTCGCACATCATGATCAGGCGCAGGCCGTTTTCGCCGCGCTTGAGCTTGTTCTCGGCCAGCAGGTTGACCACGCGCTCGGCTTGCTTGAGCGTGCGCACGAAGGGAACCATGATCTCGACGTTGGTCAGGCCCATTTCTTCGCGCACGCGACGCAGGGCTTCGCACTCCATGCGGAAGCACTCGGCGAACTCTTCGGCGATGTAGCGGGAGGCGCCGCGGAAGCCCAGCATGGGGTTTTCTTCCTCGGGCTCGTAGCGCGAGCCGCCGATGAGCTTGCGGTATTCGTTCGACTTGAAGTCGGACATGCGCACGATCACGGGCTTGGGATAGAACGCCGCCGCGATGGTGGCCACGCCTTCGGCCAGTTTGTCGACGAAGAAGGCGCGCGGGCTGGCGTAGCCGCGGGCCACGGATTCCACCGCTTTCTTCAGCTCGCCGTCGACGTTGGGATAGTCGAGGATGGCCTTGGGGTGGATGCCGATGTTGTTGTTGATGATGAACTCGAGGCGGGCCAGGCCCACGCCCCCGTTCGGGATCTGGGCGAAGTCGTAGGCGAGCTGGGGGTTGCCCACGTTCATCATGATCTTGACCGGGATCTCGGGCATTTCGCCACGGCGGACTTCCTCGACTTCGGTCTCGAGCTGGCCGTCGTAGATGCGGCCTTCGTCGCCTTCGGCGCAAGACACCGTGACCATGGCGCCTTCCTTCAGCACTTCGGTGGCGTTGCCGCTGCCCACGACTGCCGGGATGCCCAGCTCACGCGCGATGATGGCCGCGTGGCAGGTGCGGCCGCCGCGGTTGGTGACGATGGCCGAGGCGCGCTTCATGACGGGCTCCCAGTTGGGGTCGGTCATGTCGGTGACGAGCACGTCGCCCGGCTGCACCTTGTCCATTTCCGCGACGTCGGCCACCAGGCGCACGGGGCCCGAGCCGATCTTCTGGCCGATGGCGCGGCCCGTCACGAGGACGTTGCCGGTGGCCTTGAGGCGATAGCGCTGCTGCACGTCATTGCCGGCCTGTTGCGACTTGACCGTCTCGGGACGTGCCTGGAGGATGTAGATCTTGCCGTCGATGCCGTCGCGGCCCCATTCGATGTCCATGGGGCGGCCATAGTGCTTCTCGATGATGACGGCATAGCGCGCCAGCTCGATGACGTCTTCATCGGACAGCGAAAAGCGGTTGCGCAGCTCGGGGGGGACGTCCACCGTGCGGACGGAGCGGCCGCCCGTGCGTTCCGGGTCGAACTCCATCTTGATCAGCTTGGAGCCGATGCGGCGGCTGACGATGGGATAGTGCCCGGCGGCGAGCGACGGCTTGAAGACGTAGAACTCGTCGGGGTTGACCGCGCCCTGCACCACGGTCTCGCCCAGGCCGTAGGACGACGTGATGAAGACCACGTCGGGGAAGCCCGATTCGGTGTCGATGGTGAACATGACGCCGGCCGAGCCGGTATCCGAGCGCACCATGCGCTGCACGCCCGCCGACAACGCGACGTCGGCATGGGCGAAACCCTTGTGGACGCGATACGAGATGGCGCGGTCGTTGTAGAGCGAGGCGAAGACGTGGCGGATCTTGTCCAGGACGTCGTCGATGCCGACGACGTTCAGGAAGGTTTCCTGCTGGCCGGCGAACGAGGCGTCGGGCAGGTCTTCGGCGGTTGCGGACGAGCGCACGGCGAAGGAGCCTTTGCCGTCGGCGTCCAGCTTGGCGAATGCTTCACGGATTTCTTTCTCGAACTGGGGCGAGAACGGCGCTTCGATGATCCATTGGCGGATTTCTGCCCCCGTTTCGGCGAGCGCGCGCACGTCTTCCGGATTCAGCGAAGCCAGACGTTCGTTGATGCGCTTGTCCAGGCCTGCGTCCTTCAGGAAGTCGCGGAAAGCCTGGGCCGTGGTGGCAAAGCCCCCCGGCACCCGAACCCCGGCGCCGGTAAGCTGGCTGATCATCTCTCCAAGTGAAGCGTTTTTGCCTCCTACCGAGTCAACGTCCGTCATCCGGAGTTGCTCGAACGGTACGACATAAGACATGGAAGTCCCCTATTACAATGGCAAGAAAGCATGTTTGGCGAGCACACGCGAACCTGCTTGGGCATCCGGATGCCTAAGCCGCCGTGCACCTTCCGATGGGATCCAGGATGTGCTGGCCAAACCCGCCTTCGCCGCTGCCCGGGCTTCGAGCCCAGGGCGATTGCCATGCGTAACCGGGGCGTAATCCCAGATTGTACGCTGGCCGGCCATGTTTCTGCACGACCGGTCTTTGTTACCTGTTTCCACCCCTCCGGATCACCCTGTTTGCGAGGACTCCATGCCCCAAAACGACGCTACGCCGAATTCGTACCTCAGGACCGTATTCGTGGTCTCGGACGGTACCGGCATTACCGCCGAGACGTTCGCCCATTCGGTCCTGGCCCAATTCGAAAACGTGCGTTTCCGTCATGTCAGGCTGCCTTTTATCGATTCGGTCGATAAAGCCGCCGCCGTGGCCGCCCGCATCGACGCTGCCTTTGCTGCCGACGGGCAGCGCCCCATCGTCTTCAGCACCCTGGTCAATTCCGAGATCAACACCCGCGTGCGGCAGGCCAACGGCCTGTTCCTGGACCTTTTCTCCACCTTCGTGGAACCCATCGAACAAGAGCTGAACATCAAGTCCAGCCACTCCATCGGCCGCTCGCACAACGTGGCCAATACCAAGCAGTACCAGAACCGCATCGAGGCCATCAACTTCAGCCTGGCCCACGACGACGGGCAGTACATCAAGGGGCTGGAGCAGGCCGACGTCATCCTGATCGGCGTTTCCCGCTGCGGGAAGACCCCTACCAGCCTCTACCTGGCGATGCAGTACGGGGTCAAGGCGGCCAATGTGCCGCTGGTGCCGGACGATTTCGAGCGCAATGCCCTGCCCTCGTCGATCCTGCCGTACCGGAACAAGCTGTTCGGCCTGACCATCCAGCCGGAGCGGCTGGCCGAGGTGCGCAACGAGCGCCGGCCCGACAGCCGCTATGCGTCGCTCGAGCAATGCCGCTACGAGGTGGCCGAGGCCGAAAAGCTGATGCGCCGCGAAGGCATCCGCTGGCTATCCACCACGACCAAGTCCATCGAGGAAATTTCCACCACGGTGCTGCAGAAAATCGGCCTGGAGGGCCGGTTCTACTGAGCAGGCCGCAGGCGGGGCGGCTCCCGAAGACTGAAGCACCGCTAGGCGTACAGGTGCCGCCGCCGGTGCTCGAACAGGCACACTGCCACCGCCGCCCCGACGTTGAGCGATTCGGCGCCCGGCGCCTGGGGAATCCGCGTCCGCAAGGCGGCGGCAGCCTGCAGCCCGGGGCTCACGCCTTGCCCTTCGTTGCCAAATACCCAGGCGCAGTGCCGCGGCAACGCGGCCTGGTAGAGATCTACCGCATCGTCCAGCGTCGTGGCGACCAAGGGCACGTCTAGGCGCGGCAGCAACCCGGCCAGGTCGACCCGCTCATAAATGGTCAAGGCGAAATGCGCCCCCTGGCCGGACCGCAACACCTTGGGCGACCAGGCAAAGGCGGTTTCGTCGGACAAGAAGACGTGCCGCACACCGGCGGCCGCGCAGGTGCGCAGGATGGAGCCGACATTGCCGGGATCTTGGACCCGATCGAGCAGCACGCAGCTTTCCCCGATCCGCTCGGGCAGCGGCGGCGCGGGGGTATCGATGACGAAGACGACACCCTGCCCTGCCGGCACGTGCTCGAGGTCCCCGATCAGGTTGCCCTCGAGCCAAACCTGTCGTTCGGCGGGGATCGCCTCGCGCAAGGCCTGGATTTCGGGGTTGGCGCGCTCGCCCTCCAGGCGCTGGGCATCGAATACCGCCTGCCGAGGCAGCCCCTGCCATTCCAGGTAGGCTTGGCACAGGTGCACGCCCTCGAGCAAGGACGTGCCAGCCAGGCGCCGCGCCTGCGAGCTCTGTGCCAGCTTGCGCAGCGACTTGAACAGGGCGTTGTCGCGCGAGGCGATGCGTTTCATGAGCGTTCCCCCGCTCCGGGTTCGCGTTCATCGCGCCGCCTTTCGGCGCGGCGGCGCGTGCGCGCCCGGGCCGGGGGCGCCTCCAGGTCGGTCCAGAGCAGTCCCGGCGCGGCGGCGGGCTCGGCCCGCGCCGCGGCATCTGGGGCCGGCATGCCCCGCGCGGCCAGGGCCTGCCGCACCGGTTCGAAGCTGCGCCGGTGTTCCGGACACGGCCCGTGTTCGACCAGGCAGCGCAAGTGATCGGGGGTCCCGTACCCTTTGTGCCGGTCAAAGCCGTACATGGGATAGATTTCGTGCAGCCGGAGCAGCTCGGCGTCGCGCGCCGTCTTGGCCAGGATGGAGGCCGCGGAAATGGCGGGCACGAGGGCGTCGCCCCCGATCACAGTCTGCACGCGGCAGGTCAGCGCCGGCGCCCGGTTGCCGTCGACCTGTACCAGGTCGGGCGCGAGCCCCAGGCCCTCGACGGCGCGGCGCATGGCCAGCATGGTGGCGTTGAGGATGTTCAACCGGTCGATTTCTTCGACGCTCACGCTCGCCACGCACCACGCCAGCGCCCGCTCGCGTATCTGCGGCGCCAGCGCGTCGCGTGCGCGCTCTGAGAGCGCCTTGGAGTCGTTCAGCCCTTCGATGGGACGATCCGGATCGAGCACGACCGCCGCGGCATACACCGGCCCAGCCAGCGGCCCCCGCCCTGCTTCGTCCACGCCCGCGATCCGCATCGCGCGCAGGGCGGCAGCGTCTATCGTCTGGAGCAGGTCGGCGCCGGCCGAATCGACCGCGGCCCAACCAAAATCGGTCTGCACCCAACCCTTCTCACCCACGTCCCGCAACCTCCAGGATGGCCTGGCTCGCCAGGGCCGGCGTATCGCGCACCAATTCGTCGTGCAAGGCCGTGAAGCGCGCCTCCAGCCGCTGGATCGCGGCCTCGTCGGTGAGCGCCTTCCAGGCGGCGTCGGCCAGCGCCCGGGGCGTGGCCTCGTCCTGGAGCAGCTCCGGCACGACGGTGTCCCGGCACAGGATGTTGGGCAGGCCGACCCAGGGCAGGTAGGCCTGCCGGCGCATGATCCACCAGGAAAGGCGTGGCAGCACGTAGGAAATCACCATCGGCCGCTTGAAAAGCGCTGCTTCCAGCGTGGCCGTGCCGCTGGCCACCAGCACCGCGTTGCACGCAGCCAGGACGTCGTGCGTGCCGCCCACGACGGTATGCAGGTTCTGCAATCCGGCCACGCCCGCCGCGTGGGCGAGGAATTCGCGCTCGCGCTCGGCATTGGCCATAGGCGCCCAGAGCTGCAAGCCGGGATCCCGCAGCTGCAACAGCCTGGCCGCTTGCAAAAAGCGCGACGAGAGGTGCCGCACCTCGCCCGCGCGGCTGCCGGGCATCACGGCCAGCACCCTGGCATCTTGCTCAATGCCCAGGCGGGCCCGCGCCCCGGCGCGGTCGGGCACGCGCTCGACGGCCCGTGCCAGCGGATGGCCGACGTAGGTCACGGGCACGCCCGCATCGCGATAAATCCGCTCCTCGAACGGAAATACAACCAGCATGTGCGACACCGCCTTGCGGATCTTGTGGATGCGCTCCCCGCGCCAGGCCCAAAGCGACGGCCCGATGAAATGCACGGTGGGAATGCCGCCCTCGCGCAAGGCCTGCTCCAGCGAGAAGTTGAAATCGGGCGCATCGACGCCGACGAAGGCCGCCGGACGCTCTGCCAGCCAGCGGTCTCGGATGGTGCGCCGGATGGCCAGCAGCTCGGGCAGGTGCGCCAGGACGTCGGCGTAGCCGTTGACGGCCAGTTTCTGCATGGGATACCAGGCGTCGAAGCCGTGGGCCAGCATCTGGGGGCCGCCTATGCCCGACAGCACGCAACCGGGGGCGCGGTCGCGCAGGGCCTGCACGACGGTGGCGGCGAGCAGGTCGCCCGAGGGCTCGCCCGCCACCATGCCGATGGACAGCCGATCTTCGACCGGCACGCCGGCCTCCGTCAACGCACGATACCGCGGGTGGCGGTATCGAGGAAGTCCAGCAGCATCGACAGCGACGATTCGAGTTCAGGCGATTCGGCCCGCTTCGCTTGGAGCGCGGCGCGCGCTTCGTCCAAGGTCAGGCCCTGCCGATACAAGGTCTTGTAGGCGGCGCGCAGGCCCGAAATCTGGGCCGGCGTGAACTGGCGGCGCCTGAGCCCTTCAGCGTTGATGCCGACCGGGCGCGCGGGACTACCGGCGCAGGTGACGAAGGGCGGCAGGTCTTGCAGCAGCGTGGCATGGACGCCCGTCATGGCGTGCGCGCCGATCTTCACGAATTGGTGCACGCCCGTCATGCCGCCCAGGATGACGTAGTCGCCGATGTGCACGTGCCCGGCCAGCTGCGTGCCGTTGGCCAGGATGATGTGGCTCCCGAGCTGGCAGTCGTGCGCCACGTGCACGTAGGCCATGATCCAGTTGTCATTGCCCAGGCGCGTGACGCCGGCGTCCTGCACGGTTCCGGTGTTGATGGTGCAGCACTCGCGTATCGTATTGTCGTCGCCGATTTCCAGGCGGGTCGGCTCGCCGGCGTACTTTTTGTCCTGCGGCGGTGCGCCGATGGAGCAGGACGCAAAGAAACGATTGCGGCGGCCGATCGTCGTATGGCCGTCGATGACGCAATGCGGGCCGATTTCGGTATCGGCGCCGATGCGGACGTGCGGCCCGATGATGCTGAACGGGCCTACGGTAACCGTGTCATCCAGCTGCGCGGCCGGATCGACGATAGCGGTGGGATGTATCCTCGCCACGGGACCTTTCCGTCAAGACTCGAGCACGCGCATGGTGCACATCAGGCTGGCTTCGGCCGCGATTTGCCCTTCGACCGTCGCCTTGCCGTTGTACTTCCAGATGCCGCGCGCGGTACGTTCGACCTCGACTTCGATGCTGAGCTGGTCACCCGGCACCACGGGCCGCTTGAAACGGGCGCCGTCGATGCCGACGAAGTAGTACACGGTGTGGTCGTCAGGCTTCTTGCCTGCCGCGGTAAACGACGTGATCGCTGCCGCCTGGGCCATGGCTTCCAGGATCAGCACGCCGGGCATCACGGGGTGGTGCGGGAAATGGCCCGTAAAGAACGGTTCGTTGATCGATACGTTCTTGATCGCGCGAATCGATTCGCCGGGCTTGACGTCGACGACCCGATCGATGAGCAGCATCGGGTAACGATGCGGCAAATGATCGAGTATCCCCTTGATGTCCATTTCCATAGAGATTTCCAATCATTGACGGGCAGGCGGGCCGGATACGCCCGCTCGCCTTTATTTTTTTTCCAGCGCCTTGATCCGCTTGGCCATCGTCGCCAAGTGCCGCACCGCGACCGCGTTCCGCTCCCATTGGGCGTGTTCGGTCATCGGGAAGAAGCCGGTGTACTGCCCGGGCTTGTCGATGTTGCTGTGCACTGGCGTGGCGGCCGAGATGAATACGTCGTCGCCGATCTTCAAATGCCCCCCGATCATAGCCGCACCGCCGATGGAGCAGCGCTGCCCGATGGTAGTCGACCCGGCGATGCCGACACATGCTGCCATGGCGGTGTGGTCTCCGATCTGGCAGTTATGGCCGATCATGATCTGGTTATCGATCTTGACGCCATTGCCGATCACGGTGTCGTCCAGGGCACCGCGGTCGATCGTGGTGTTGGCGCCGATTTCGACGTCGTCGCCGATGCGCACGCCGCCGAATTGGGGAATCTTGCACCACGCGCCCTTGGCGCGCGATGGGTCTGGCGCAAAGCCAAAGCCATCTTCGCCGATCACAGCGCCCGACAGGATGATGCACCGGGCGCCCATGACCACGCCGCGATACAGGGTGACGCGGGGATGCAGCACGGAATCGGCGCCGATGCGGCACCCTTCGCCCACGTAGCAACCGGCGCCGATGCGCGCGCGCGGGCCGACCTGCGCGCCTTTTTCGATGACCGCCAGCGGGCCGACGTGCGCGCTCGGATCGACCTCGGCGCCGGGATCAACGACCGCCGAAGGGTGAATGCTGCCTGGCGGCTGGGGGTGGATCTGCTTGTCGAACCACTGCCCTATCCGCGCGAACATCAGGTAGGGTGAATTGCAGACGACGAGCGTGAGCGCATGGTCGAGGCGCCCGGCTTCGCGCAGCGATTCGCGGTAGGCTTGCGCGACCTCCGGAGTGACCAAGACTGCCGCCGCGCGCGCGTCGGTCAACTGCGATTGATACCGCGGATTGGCGACGAAACTGATTTCCTGCGGGCCCGCGCGCTCGAGATTGGCAATGCCCGCGACCCGGATTTCCCCGGGGGGAAGCGCCTGCGCCCCGCCCGGCTCGATCGTCCACGTCAAGCCGCTGGTATCGGTTTCGTCGAGCAGCCTCTGCAGTACCGGAGCGTTGGTCGTATCAAGCAGGATAGGCATGCGGAGCTCGCGCGGACGAAATCGGAGAACAGCGGCGCAATTACTTCGCGCCGTTGTTCAACGCCTTGAGGACCTTGTCGGTGATGTCTACGCGCGGACTCACGACAACGGCTTCCTGGAAGATCAAGTCGTAATTCTCTTGCTCGGCGATCTGCTTGATCACGCGGTTGGCGCGCTCCAGGATCTGCGAGAGCTCTTCGTTGCGGCGCTGGTTCAAGTCTTCCTGGAACTCGCGGCGCTTGCGCTGGAAGTCCTTGTCGAGGTCGCTCAATTCACGCTGGCGGCGGATCCGGTCGGACTCCGACAGGACGGCGCTGTCTTTGTCGAGCTGCTCGGACAGGGTGCGCAGGCGATTCGCCATGTCTTGCAGCTCGGCGTCGCGCTTCTTGAAATCGGCCTCGATCTTCGCCTGGGCGGCCTTGGCCGGCGCTGCGTCGCGGAAAATGCGCTCGGTGTTGACGAAGCCGATCTTGATCGGAGCCTGGGATGCTTGGGCATGAGCCGCGCCGACAGCGGCACTTGAGAGCACCAACGCCGCCAGCACCCGGCCGGCACTCTTGACTGCAGAGGAGGCGGTCAGATTGGCAGCAGATGTCGAAAACATGCGGATCATTTATTTCTCGCTAGGAAGGTAGTCTTGTATTTTGCCACTAATGGCGCAGCCCCGGGCAAGCGACGGCGCCCCGGGCAGTAATTGGTTGTAGCAGAAAACGACCACGGGCGGCGCCGCGGCCGCCCGCCAGGCATCAGAATCCCGTCCCGATCTGGAACTGGAACATCTGCGTCCTGTCCTGTGGCTTGGCGTTGAGGGCCTTGCCGAAGGAGATCTTGAGCGGCCCGATCGGGGACTGCCAGCTCAGGCCGATGCCCGCGGAATAGCGCAGTTGGCCGAGGTTGATGCTTTCTTCGTCGGAATAGACGTTACCCGCGTCGGCGAACACGAACCAGCGCAAGGTGCGGTCCTGCTGGGTGCCGGGGAACGGCAGCAGCAGTTCCGCGTTCGCGATCACGCGCTTGGCGCCACCCAGGCTGTCGCCGTTCTTGCTGTCGCGCGGGCCGAGCGAGCCGCCGTCGAAGCCCCGCACCGACCCGATGCCACCGGCGTAGACGTTCTTGAGCAGCGGATACGGGCGCCCGCCGAAGCCCTTGCCGTAATCCACCTGGCCGTTGAGCGCCAGCGTCAGGCTGCGCGAGATGGGCCAGTAGTATTGGTGTTGGTAGCTCGCCTTGTAATAGCGCAGGTCGCCGAACAGCGACGTTTCGCCGGCCGCCCGCTGGTACGTGCCGCGCGTGGGCGCTAGGGCGCTGTCGCGCAGGTCGTTGCTCCAGCCCACCGAGAAGATGACGGCGTTGCTGCGTGCGCCGAAGGTGTTGACGTAATCGATGTAACGCTGCGGACTGCTTTCGTAGATGTCGATGTCGTTGGCTTCGAGCGCGGCGCCGAAGAACACGCGCTGGGTTTCCGTAAACGGCACCCCGAAGGTCAGGCTCGCACCCATGGTCTTGATGCGGTAGTCGCCCGTGTTGATCGAGAGCGGCCGCAGGGTCCGGTAATACACGCTCGTGGACCGGCTGATGCCGTCCTGCGTGAAGTACGGATTGGTTTGCGTCACCGCGATGGTACGGTAGGTTTTACCCGTATTGAGCTCCAGGCCCGCCGTGGTGCCACTGCCGAAGATGTTGTCCTGGTTGATGCCCGCGGACAACACGATCTTGTCGGTACTGCTGAACCCAGCGCCCAGGTTGATCATGCCGGTGGGCTTTTCCTGCACGTTGACGTTGACGTCGACTTGGTCGGGCGTGCCCGGCACCGGCGAGGTTTCGATCGCAATATCCTGGAAGTAGCCGAGGCGGTCGATCCGGTCGCGCGAAAGCTGGATCTTGCCGGCGTCGTACCACGCGGCCTCGAGCTGGCGCATTTCCCGCCGGATGACGACATCGCGGGTGCGCGTATTGCCGCCGATGTTGACGCGGCGCACATAAACGCGGCGGTTCGGGTCGACGAAGAAGGTGATGGATGCGGTTTTCTTCTCGCGGTCGACCTGCGGCGCGGCATTCACGTTGCTGAAGGCGTAGCCGAGCTTGCCGAGGTAATCGTTGATGGCCTTGCTCGACGCGTTCACCCTCTCGGCCGAGAACGTTTCGCCGGGCTTGACTACGATCAGCTTGTTCAGTTCTTCGTCGAGCCCCAGCAAGTCGCCGGCAAGCTTGACGTCGCCGACCGTGTATTTCTCGCCTTCGGTGATCGAGAGCGTGATGAAGATGTCCTTGCGGTCGGGCGAAATGGTGACCTGCGGCGCATCGACGTTGAACTCGAGGTAGCCGCGGTTCATGTAGTACGAGCGCAGGGTTTCGATGTCGCCTTGTAGCTTTTGCCGCGAATATTGGTCGGCCTTGGTGTACCACGTCAGCCAGCCCGGTGTCGTCAGCTGCATCTGGTCGAGCAGCTCGCTCTCGGGAATGGCCTTGGCACCGATGATCTTGATGCCGGCGATCTTGGCCACCTCGCCCTCGAAGATATCGAAGGTAATGCCCACGCGGTTGCGCTCGAGCGGCGTAACGGTCGACACGATTTCGACGGAGTACTTGCCGCGCGCCAAGTACTGGCGCTTGAGTTCCTGCTCGGCGCGTTCAAGCAAGGCGCGGTCGAAGATGCGGGCTTCCGCGAAGCCTACTTCGGCGAGCGACTTCAACACGTTGGCCGATTCGAACTCGCGCATGCCGTTGAATGAAATGGAAGCGATGGCCGGCCGTTCGTCGACGATGACCACCACCACGTCGTCCTCGACTTCGATCCGCACGTCGCGGAAAAAACCCGTGCCGTACAGGGCGCGCACCGCCTGGGTGGCCTGCTCTTCAGTGAAGCGCTCGCCCACTTTGACCGGCAGGTATCCGAACACCGTTCCGGCCTCGGTTCGCTGGATGCCTTCCACACGGATGTCGCGGACGATGAAAGGCTCGAAGGCGTGGGCCAGGGGGGTGACTGCCATGGCCAGCAAAATGGACAGCAGACGCGGCATGCGCCGGGTGCGATTGGTCATGCGTAATCCCGGAGTTTCTTTAATGGGGTGAAATGCGAAAGAGCGGCGTGCGGCGCGTCCCGGCCCCGCCAGCACCGGCTCGAGACGCAAGGACGGTGGGAAAGACGGCGCTCATTTATCTTAGGTCAGCAGTCGCGTAAAGTCGTTGAATAAGGCAACGGCCATCAGCACCATCAGGATGCCGAAACCGGCTCGCTGCCCCACTTCCATCCAGCGTTCCGGCGGCGGACTGCCCCGGATGATCTCGACGAGATAATACAGCAGGTGCCCACCGTCCAACATCGGAATGGGCAGGAGATTGAGCACGCCGAGGCTGACGCTGACCAGGGCGAGAAAGGCGATGTACGCCTCCAGGCCCATGCGGGCGGTCTGCCCGGCATAGTCGGCGATGGTGACCGGGCCGCTCAGGTTGCTCAGGGAAACGCTCCCCACCACCATCTTGCCGAGCATGCGCAGCGAGAACCACGATACGTCGGCCGTGCGCTCCACTCCCATCCAGAGGCTTGCCAAGGGCCCGTGGCGCACCGTGATGAGCTGCACGTCGCCTCCGATCTGGGCCCCGATGCGCCCGATCACCCTGCCGTCCGGCTGCCGCTCTTCCCGGGGAAGCACGTCGACGGACAGGCGCGTGTCGCCGCGCATGATCGCCAGCCTGAGGGGCTGGCCAGGATGCTCCTGGATCAACCCGATGAGCTCGGACGCCGACAGGTCGGCCTTGCCGCCGGCGCCGACGATGCGGTCTCCGGCCTGCAGCCCCGCCTGGGCCGCGGCGCTATCGGGCAGCACGCCGCGCACGACAGGCCGGGGGGCGGCCAGCGCGAATCCCTCCCTGCCCAGGAGGTCCCCCTCCATCTGGCCCAGCTCGGCGCCCGAGAAATCGACCGTGCGCAGGCGGCGCTCGCCCGACGCGGCCTGCACCTCGATGGCGGCCCGCCGCTTGTCCGTCAGGCTCTTGAGCAGCAGCCAGCGTGCGTCGCTCCAGGTCTTCACCTCGCTGCCATCGACGGCCAGGATCCGGTCGCCCGCCTCCACGCCGGCGACGGCCGCTGGCGAGCCCGCCGGCGGCGCGCCGAGCACGGGAGCGGGCTCCTTGACCCCCATCATGTTCAGCGCTGCATACAAGAGCGCCGCGAGCGCAAGGTTGAACACCGGGCCCGCCGCCACGATGGCGATGCGCTTGCCCACGGGCTGTGCGTTGAAGGAGCGGCTGCGCTCCTCGGGCGCGACCGTCCCTTCCCGTTCGTCCAGCATCTTCACGTAGCCGCCCAGCGGAATGGCGGACAACGCCCACTCGGTGCCATGGCGGTCGGTCCGCTTGCACAGCACCTTGCCGAAACCGACGGAAAACCGCAGGATACGCACGCCGCATGCGCGCGCGACCAGATAGTGGCCAAGCTCGTGGATGACGACCAGGATGCCCAATGCGACGGCGAAAGCCGCCAAGGTCAACAACATGCAAGCCTCCTTGCTTCGGCGTCGCGCCTCGCGCACCGAACCGACGATTTAACACCGAACCGCGCCTGGGTGGCCGGACGGAACGGGTGATTCCGGTAAGCGGACATGACAGGATTATGGGGTAAACGCCGCGCGACCCACTTGCGCGAGCGGCGAGCCCACCTAGAGCAACCCTCGCCTACGCGCCCGCAGCACGTCGCAGTGCTTCCCGGGCCCGCATCCGCGCTTCGCGGTCCAGGTCCAGCAGCCCTTCCAGGCTGTCCAACCGGCCGCCGGTTTGCTCCTGCGCCTGCAACACCGTATCGATGATAGCCGCGATGGCCGTATACGGCGCCGCCCCCTGGAGGAAGGCCTCCACCGCTACTTCGTTGGCGGCATTCAAGGCCACGCAGGCACCCTGCCCCGCGCGCAGCGCCTCGAACGCCAGCCGCAGGCAGGGAAAACGCGCGAAATCGGGCGCCTCGAAGTCCAGCCGGCCGAGCCGGGCGAGGTCGAGCGGCCCGACGCCGGCGGCGATGCGCTCGGGGAAAGCCAGCCCGTAGGCGATGGGCGTGCGCATGTCCGGCTGGCCGAGCTGCGCCAAGACCGACCCGTCGTCGTATTCCACCATGGAATGAACGACGCTCTGGGGATGGATCAACACGTCGATGCGATCAGGCGGCATGGAGAACAACCAATGCGCCTCGATGACTTCCAAGCCCTTGTTGAGCATGGTGGCCGAATCGACCGAGATCTTGCGGCCCATGGACCAGTTGGGGTGGGCGCAGGCCTGCTCCGGCGTCACGCTGGCCAGTTCTGCCAGCGGACGGGTCCTGAAGGGCCCGCCCGAGGCGGTCAGCAACAGCCTGCGCACGCCCGGCGCGGATTGCTGCGCCCCATTGGCCCGCGTGCCGTGTGGCAGGCATTGGAAAATGGCGTTGTGCTCGCTGTCGATCGGCAGGAGCTCGGCCCCGCTCTCCCGCACGGCGTCCATGAACAGCCTTCCGGCCACCACCAGCGCTTCCTTGTTGGCCAGGAGCACGCGCTTGCCCGCGCGTGCGGCCGCCAAGGCCGAAGGCAGTCCCGCGGCCCCCACGATGGCGGCCATGACCGTGTCGCTGGCCGGATCGGCAGCAGTCTCGACCAAGGCCTGGGCGCCGACCCGGATTTCCGGCATGGGCGCCCCACCCCGCCAGGCTTGCACGAAACGGTCGCGCGCCGCATCGTCGGACACCACGACCACTGCGGCGCGGCAGGCCGCCGCCTGCTCGGCGAGCCGGTCCATGCGGGTATGGGCGCTGAGCGCATGGACGCGGTAGCGCTGCGGATGGCGGGCGATGACGTCCAGCGTGCTCACGCCGATGGAGCCCGTGGCGCCGAGTATGGTGACGGTACGACGAGTCATGACAGCAATACAGCGAGCGGCAGCACCGGGATCAGGGCGTCGATCCGATCGAGCACCCCGCCGTGGCCGGGCAGCAGGCCGCTGGAATCTTTGACGCCGGCGCGGCGCTTGATCAGCGATTCGAACAAATCCCCGGCGATGGACAGCGCCGCCAGCACCACGGCCAGGGCGAAGGTCCCCCCCCACCCCCAGCGCGCCACCAGTGCCGCCCCGAAGGTGCCGGGAAAGACGGCGCAGGCCAACACGAACGCCACGGCGCACACGATTCCGCCGACCGCTCCCTCGCGGGTCTTGCCCGGGCTGATATGGGGCGCCAGCTTGTGCTTGCCGAGCGCTCGCCCGACGAAATAGGCAGCGATGTCGGCCACCCACACCAGCGCCATGAGGGTCAACAGGAACACGACGCCGCGCCCGAAAGCCGTGGCCAAGGCTGACCAGGCCGCCAGCAGGGCGAACGGCGCCAGCGCCGTGAGCCACGGGTTCCGGGGCTCGGCCTGCGCGCTGGCGCGAAACAGCATGGGCACCAGCACGAAAACCCAGACTAGGGAAACCGCGACCCAAAGCCCGATCCAGGCAGCCCCGCCGGCATCGGCGGTGAGATCGCCGCCACCGCCGAGCCCGCGCCAGGCAGCCAACGCCGTGCCGAGCGCTGCGCCGGCCAGGATCGCCGGCACGCAGGGGCCAGCGGCCTCCCCCCGGCGGGCAAGCGTGAGCCGCCACCATTCCCACAAGGCGCAGCCCACGAACAGCGCCATGAGCAGCTCGAAGGGCCGTGGGTCGGAAAGCGACAGCGCGCCAACCAGGATGAGCAGCAGGACGGCGGCGGTGGCGATGCGTTGTCCGAGCATGAAGGTCAGCCGTTGCCGTTCGGCGTGGACGTCGTCGCGGCGGCCTCGGGCGCACGCACCTGCGCGCTGGTGCGCCCGAAACGGCGTTCGCGGTTGCGATAGGACTTGCAGGCCAAATCGAGCTGTTCGGCGTCGAAGTCGGGCCAGTAGCAGTCGGTGAAATAGAGCTCCGTATACGCGAGCTGCCAGATCAGGAAGTTGGAGATCCGCTGCTCGCCGCCCGTGCGGATGAACAGGTCGGGTTCGGGCGCATAGGACATCGACAGATACGGCGTCAACGCCGCTTCGTCGATGCGCTCCGGGTGCTGCGCCAACTCGGGGCGTTCCGTGATCAGCCGGCGCATGGCTTGGAGGATATCCCAGCGGCCGCCGTAGTTGGCGGCGATGGTCAGCGTCAGGCGGTCGTTGTCGCGCGTGCGCGCCTCGGCATCGGCAATGAGCTCCTGCAGGCGCGGCTCGAACACGCTGGTGTCGCCCACGACCTTCAGCCGGATGCCGTTGCGCGCGAGGCGGGTCACCTCCCGCTCGAGCGCATGCACGAACAAGTGCATCAGCAGGGACACTTCGTCCGCCGGACGGCGCCAATTCTCGGAACTGAAGGCGAACAGCGTGAGGAACTCGACCCCCCGGACGGCGCAGGCTTCCACCACGGCGCGGACCGCATCGACGCCTTTCTTATGACCGGCCACGCGCGGGAGAAAGCGCTGGGTCGCCCAGCGCCCATTGCCGTCCATAATGATTGCCACGTGCCTGGGCACGGCGTCGGTATGAGGAACGCCGAGGGTGGAACTTAGGACCATATAAGCTCCGTAGGCCGCCTGCGGGCCCTCTGATCGGATAATGGAAAGCCCGGGGGGCGGCGGTTGAACATGGGCGGCATTAAACCGTCATGATCTCCGCTTCTTTCTGCGCCACCAGCTTATCAATTTCGGCCACGAAACGGTCGGTCAGCTTCTGGACGTCGTCTTGCGAACGGCGCTCTTCGTCTTCGGAGATGGCCTTTTCCTTGACCAGCCGCTTGAGCTGCTCATTGGCATCGCGCCGCAGGTTGCGCACCGCAACCTTGGCATCCTCGCCTTCGGCCTTGACCACCTTGGTCAGCTCGCGGCGGCGCTCTTCCGTAAGCGGCGGCATCGGCACGCGGATCAGCTCACCCATGGACTGCGGATTCAGGCCGAGGTCGGATTCGCGGATCGCTTTTTCGACCACCGCGGCCATCTTCTTTTCCCAGGGCTGGACGCTGAGGGTGCGGGCGTCCAGCACGCTCACGCTGGCGACTTGGCTCAGCGGCACCATGGAACCGTAATACTCGACCTGGATGTGGTCCAGGATGCCGGCATGGGCACGGCCCGTGCGGATCTTCGCCAGACTGGCCTTGAGAGTCTCGATGGACTTGCCCATCTTCGTCTCGGCGGTTTTCTTGACGTCGGAAGCGCTCATTGCGGTCTCCTAAATGCGAATATCGATCAAACGTGAACCAGCGTGCCCTCGTCGTCGCCGGAAACGACGCGCCGCAAGGCGCCGGGCTTGTTGATCGAAAATACCTTGATCGGCAGCTTCTGGTCTCGGCACAGGGCGAACGCCGTGGCGTCCATCACCTCCAGCCGGCGGACGATGGCTTCGTCGAAGCTGATGCGGCTGTAACGGGTGGCGGTGGGATCCTTCTTGGGATCCGCCGTGTAGATGCCGTCGACCTTGGTTGCCTTCAATACGATCTCGGCACCGATCTCGGCGCCGCGCAGGGCGGCCGCCGTATCGGTGGTGAAAAACGGATTCCCCGTGCCGGCCGCGAAGATGACGACCTTGCCCTCTTCGAGGTAACGCAGGGCCTTGGGGCGGATATAAGGCTCGACCACCTGCTCGATAGTGAGCGCAGACTGGACGCGTGCATCCACGCCGCGGCGCTTGAGCGCATCCTGTAGCGCCAGCGAATTCATGATGGTGGCCATCATGCCCATGTAATCTGCCGTGGCGCGGTCCATGCCTTGGGCGCCGGGCGCGACGCCGCGGAAAATATTGCCGCCGCCGATCACGATCGCCAGTTCCACGCCCAGGCCGGCCACTTCGGCGATTTCTTCCACCATGCGGCCGATGGTCGTGCGGTTGATACCAAACGCATCGTCGCCCATGAGGGCTTCGCCCGACAGCTTGAGCAGTACACGCCTGTACGCCCCCGTTCTTGCTTCAGATGCGTTTATTTCTACCGTCATACATGCTCCCGCGCAATCGGCCTATCAGGCATTCCAGCCCCTGCTCGCACATCGGCGAACGCCCCGGCAAGGGGCGGAGGAAGCCCGGGGCGCCCGGCATTCCTCTTGATGCGAAACCGTCCGCCTACCGCGACGGACGGGAACTGCCGCCAGCGGCCGCACGACGCCTCTGGGGCGCGCTGGATTGGAACCATCCCCGCGCCTCGAACTGCGACGCCCGAAACTCGCTGGCCCGGAACGGAACAGATGCCTTCCGCTCCCCAAGCCGGCCCCGGCCGGCAGGCGCTTGCGCCTATGCTAGCCGGGACGGACAGGCCAAGAAATCAGCCCTTGGCCGCAGCGGCCTGGGCCGCCACTTCGGCGGCGAAGTCGGTGACCTTCTTCTCGATGCCTTCGCCGACGACGTACAGCACGAACTGGTGAACCGTCGTGTTCTTGGCCTTGAGCACCTGCTGCACCGTTTGCTTGTCGTCTTTGACGAACGGCTGCGACAACAGCGTAACCTCTTTCAGGTACTTCTGGATCGAGCCTTCGACCATCTTGGCAACGATCTCGGCAGGCTTGCCGGACTCGGCCGCCTTCTGTTCGGCCACCGAGCGCTCGCGCTGGATGTCTTCCTGCGACACGCCCGAAGCGTCGAGCGCCTTGGGCTTGGTCGCCGCCACGTGCATGGCGATGTCCTTGCCCAGGACGTCGTCGCCGCTGTACTCGACCAGCACGCCGATGCGGCCGCCGTGCACGTACTGGGCCAGCTTGTTCTCGGTGACGATGCGCGTGAAGCGGCGGATGCTGATGTTCTCGCCGATCTTGCCCACCAGGCCGGTGCGCACGCTTTCCACCGTGCCGTCGCGGAACGGCAGTTCCGCCAGCGCGGCGACGTCGGCAGGCGCGGCCTTGGCGATCAGCTCGGCGACTTCGTTGGTGAAGCGCACGAAGTCGTCATTCTTGGCCACGAAGTCGGTTTCGCTGTTGACCTCGAGGGCAACGCCGGTCTTGGCGTCGTCGGTCACGTACAGCGCAACCAGCCCCTCGGCCGTGACGCGGGCGGCGGCTTTGCTGGCCTTGCTGCCCAGCTTGACGCGCAGGATTTCCTCGGCTTTCGCCATATCGCCGTCGGCCTCGGTCAGCGCCTTCTTGCACTCCATCATGGGGGCGTCGGTCTTCTCGCGCAGTTCCTTGACCATTGCTGCGGTAATTGCGGCCATGATTACTCCTGACTTTTTCCGCCGCCGGAGCGCGGCGAAAATTAATGGTTTGACTAAAAAGAAGGGGCGCTAGGCCCCTTCAGACAATCGGCAGAGGGGGGAAGAAGCCCACCCCCTAGGCGCTACGCGCAGGGAAGATCAAGACTCCTCGACTTCCACGAACTCGTCGTCGCCTTCGGACACCGCATCGACCACGCCTTGCAGGGCCTGCTCGCGACCTTCCAGCACAGCGTCGGCGACGCCGCGCGCGTACAGGGCGATCGCCTTGGACGAATCGTCGTTGCCGGGGATGACGTGGGCCACGCCATCGGGCGAGTGGTTGGTGTCGACCACGCCGACAACGGGAATGTTAAGCGCTTTGGCTTCGCTGACGGCAATTTTGTGATAGCCGACGTCGATGATGAAGATCGCGTCCGGCAGGCCGTTCATGTCCTTGATGCCGCCGATGGACTTGTTCAGCTTTTCGAGCTCACGCTGGAACATCAGCGCTTCTTTCTTGCTCATGCGCTCGAGGGCGCCTTCGGCCTGCATGGCCTCCATGTCCTTCAGGCGCTTGATGGAGGTCTTGACCGTCTTGAAGTTGGTCAACATGCCACCGAGCCAACGGCTGTCCACGTAAGGCATGCCGCAACGCTGGGCTTCCTCGGCGATGATTTCGCGAGCAGCGCGCTTGGTGCTGACGAACAGGATGGTGCCGTTGCGGGCAGCCAGCTGGCGCACGAACTTGAGCGCCTCCTGGTACATGACCAGCGTCTTCTCGAGGTTGATGATGTGGATTTTGTTCCGATGGCCGAAGATGTAGGGGGCCATCTTGGGGTTCCAGAAGCGGGTTTGGTGGCCGAAGTGGACACCGGCTTCCAGCATTTCGCGCATGCTAACGGACATATTGACTCCGAGGGTTAGGTCTTGCACCGCATCAGCACCCGGCGAACATTCCGCCCGGCACCCTGGACGACACGGCGCGCTGTTGATAAAACTTGCCTCAGCAGCCTGCTTGGTGACCTACGCGGCCAACCGGCCAACACCTCGGCCAACACCTATGAGGCGCCAAAGCAAGGCTTCCAAAATCAAAGAAAGCCTATAATTCTACTATTTTCCGACCCACCTGCTCAAGCCAGGGCACCACGCCCGCACCGCGGCCACCCGGCATACGCCACCCAACGGTTACAAATCGATGCAAAGATCGGCGCCGGGCCGGCGCCTTTCCCACGGTTTCTCACGATGCCGGCGCCGCGGCCAAGAGCGCTATGATGACACCACGGTGAATGAGCTTGGCCGCCGATTCGACCGTCGTCGACGGCTCGGGGCCGCCTCCCCGCCTCCCACCGGGAAGGTTGCCGCACCGCAACAAACCTGAGAGAGCATGAGTATCACCATCAAGACAGCCGAGGAAATCGAAAAAATGCGTGCGGCCTGCCAGGATGCCGCCAAAGTCCTCGATTTCATCGCTCCGTACGTCAAGCCCGGCGTCACCACCGGGGAACTGGACCGATTGTGCCTGGAATACATGACGGACGTGCTGCACGTCAAATCCGCCACCATCGGCTATGCCCCGCCGGGCTACCCGCCCTTCACCGGCGCGATCTGCACCTCGGTCAACCATCAAGTCTGCCACGGGATTCCCGGGAACAAGGTCCTCAAGAATGGGGACTCCCTCAACATCGACGTCACCATCATCAAAGACGGCTGGCACGGCGACACGAGCCGGATGTTCTTCGTAGGCGAGCCCTCCCTCCTCGCCCGCCGGCTATCCGAGGTCACGTATGAGTGCATGTGGCTGGGCATCGAGCAGGTCAAGCCCGGCGCCCACCTGGGAGACATCGGCCACGCCATCCAGAAGCACGCGGAGAAGCACGGTTACAGCGTGGTCCGGGAATTCTGCGGCCATGGCATAGGCAAGGTGTTCCATGAGGATCCGCAGGTCCTGCACTATGGCAAGCCCGGCACGGGCGTCGAGTTGCAAGCCGGCATGATCTTCACCATCGAACCCATGATCAACGCCGGCCGGCGGGAAATCCGCGAGCTGGCCGATGGCTGGACGATCGTGACGCGCGACCACAGCCTTTCGGCGCAATGGGAGCACACCGTGCTGGTGACGGACACCGGTTACGAGATCCTGACCGTCTCGCCCGGCATGCCGGCCCCGCCCGCCTTCGTCACCGCCCAAGCGGCCTGATACGCCCACTTCCGCCAGCGACCATGTCTACCGCCCAGCTGACTTCGCCCGCCATGGACGGGCTCCAGGACCTGCGCAACGCCATGCGCGCGGCGCGCGAACGCGCCATCGCCAACTATCGCGCCAACCTGCGCCCGGACGCCCTGCTAACGGAATTGCGGCGGATCGTCGACCGCACCCTGGTGGCCCTGCTCGAGCGTCATCCCCTGCCCGAGGGTGCCGCGCTGGCGGCCGTGGGCGGCTACGGCCGCGGGGAGCTCTACCCCCATTCCGATGTTGACGTGCTGATCCTGCTGCGCCAGGCGCCGACGGAGGAAGACGAGGCACGCATCGGCGCGTTGATCACCGCGCTGTGGGACATCGGGCTGGAACCCGGGCACAGCGCGCGCACCGTCGATGAGTGCATGGCGGAAGCGGACAAGGACATCACCGTGGAAACGGCGCTCTTGGAAGCCCGCTTCTTGGCGGGTAGCCGGGCCCTGATGCGGCAGTTCGAAGCGGCCATGCGCAAGCGGCTGGACAAATGCGCCTTCTTCCATGACAAGCAGCTGGAGATGCAGCAGCGGCATACCAAGTACCACGATACGCCGTATGCCCTCGAGCCCAACTGCAAGGAATCGCCCGGCGGGCTGCGCGACTTGCAGGTCATCCTGTGGATGGCCCGCGCCGCCGGCTTCGGCAAGACCTGGAACCAGGTCGCGCGCGCCGGGCTGCTTACCGCTGACGAGGCGCGCCACCTGCGCCGTGCCGAACAAGCCTTCAAGCGCCTGCGGATCGAGCTGCACCTACTCACCGGCCGGCGAGAAGACCGGCTGGTATTCGACGTCCAGCCTGCGATGGCCAAGGTGTATGGCATCCCCGAGGGCGGCACCCGCCGGCCCAGCGAAGTCCTGATGCAGCGCTATTACTGGGCCGCCAAGCTGGTCACGCAGCTCAACACCATCCTTGTCCAGAACCTCGAGGAGCGCCTGTTCCCGCGCGAGGGCGAGGAGGCCCAGCCCATCGACGAGGACTTCCGCATCGTGCGCGAGCGGCTAGACATGTACCGCGACGACGCCTTCGAACGCAATCCCACGCTGCTGCTGCGCGCCTTCCTGGTCATGCAGCAGCATGCGGAGCTCAAGGGGATGTCGGCGAGGATGCTGCGCGCCATCTGGCACGCCCAGCGGCGCATCGACGCCCAGTTCCGCCGCAACCCGGTCAACCGGCACTTGTTCCTGTCCATCCTGCAGCAACCGCGGGGCATCGTGCACGAACTGCGGCGCATGAACGACCTCAGCATCCTGCCTCGCTACCTGCTTCCCTTCCGCCGCATCGTCGGGCAGATGCAGCACGACCTCTTCCACGCCTACACCGTGGACCAGCACATCCTGATGGTGGTGCGCAACCTGCGCCGCTTCACGATGCCGGAACACGCGCACGAATACCCCTTCTGCAGCCAGCTCATCGCCAACTTCGACCGCCATTGGATCCTGTATGCGGCCGCCCTCTTCCACGACATCGCCAAGGGGCGCGGGGGCGACCACTCCGAACTGGGCGCGGTCGAAGCGCGGAAGTTCGCGCGCGAGCACGGCCTGGAGAAATCCGATGCGGAATTGCTGGAGTTCCTGGTCCGCCATCACCTGACGCTTTCCTCGGTGGCCCAGAAGAAAGACCTCAGCGACCCGCGCGTCATCCAAGACTTCGCCCAGCTCGTGGGAGACACGCGCCGCCTCACGGCGCTCTACCTGCTCACCGTGGCGGACATCCGCGGCACCAGCCCCAAGGTCTGGAATGCCTGGAAAGGCAAGCTGCTCGAAGACCTGTACTTGAAAACCCGGCAGGCGCTCGGCGGCGAGGTGCCGGACCCGGGTGCGGTGCTGGAGAAGCGCAAGGAAGAGGCGCTGGGGGCGCTGCGGCTCGCCGGCCTCACGGAAGATGCGCACCAAGCCCTCTGGAAGCAGCTGGACGTGGCCTATTTCCTGCGCCACGAAGCCCAGGACATCGCCTGGCAGACCCGCCACCTGTACAACAAGGTCAACAGCGAAACGCCTGTCGTGCGGGCGCGCGTGGCAACCATAGGCGAAGGCCTGCAGGTCATGGTCTACGTCAAAGACCAGCCCGATCTTTTCGCGCGCATGTGCGGCTACTTCGACGAACGCCGGCTCAGCATCCAGGACGCCCGGATTTATACGACCCGCCACGGCTGGGCCTTGGACAGCTTCATCCTGCTGGCCCCGGGCACGCCCAGCGAGCAGCGCGCGCTGCTTAGCTTGGTCGAACACGAACTGGCCGAAAGGCTGGCCGCGCCGGCGGGCGGCCCGACTTCGGCCACCCAGGCCGTTCCGCTCGGGCCCCGGCAGTCGCGCCAGTCGCGGATGTTCCCCATTACGCCGACCATCGAGCTACAGCCTGACGAGCGCGGCCAGTCGTGGATATTGAGCGTCACCGCCTCGGACCGCACCGGCCTGCTGCACGCCATCGCCCGGACCTTCGCCAAGCACGGCATCAACCTGAGGACGGCGAAGGTGATGACCCTGGGCGAGCGCGTCGAAGACACCTTCTTGATCGACGGATCCGCCCTAGACAACTCGCGCAGCCAGATCCAGTTCGAACAGGACCTGCTCGAGGCGCTGAAGTAGCCAATCGTATGCCGCCGCACACAGGCCACACAGGCTTAACGAATTGAAAATGCGGCTTGCGCGATGCGCTGCTCGATAGCAACAATAGGCTTGCATTGCCCGGCGCGGTGGCCCCGAGGGGCCGCCGCGGCACTTCGCCCGCGCTCCGGCGCTAGGCGGCATGCCCCGCGCCGCGGAGCGCCGCAACAATGGGAGCCCAGCACGTGTCCGCATCCGCACCGCAATCGCCCCCCGACGACGATCGGACTTCCTTTTCCAAAGAAAGCCTCAAGCGCGCCTTTTTCGACCACCTGTTCTACACGATAGGCAAGTTTCCCAAGATCTCGGGCAAGAACGACTTTTACGTCGCCCTGGCCCACACCATACGGGACCGCAGCCTGCACCGCTGGATCAGCAGCACGGCGCAGTACAACCGAACGGCGCCGCGCATGGTGGCTTATCTGTCGGCAGAGTTCCTGATGGGCCCGCACCTGGGCAACCACCTCATCAACCTCGGCTTGGCCGACCGCGTGCTCGAGGCGCTCGAGGAGCTGGAACTCGACTACAACGAGATCCTGCGCCAGGAAGAAGAGCCGGGACTGGGCAACGGCGGCCTGGGCCGGCTGGCCGCGTGCTTCCTGGATTCGCTGGCGACCCAGCAGATCCCGGCGTTCGGCTACGGGATTCGCTACGAGTACGGCATTTTCTTCCAAGCCATCATCGACGGCTGGCAGGTCGAAAAGACCGACAAATGGCTGCGCTATGGCAACCCTTGGGAGATCCAGCGCGCCGAATGGGCGGTGGAGATCAAATTGGGAGGCCATACCGAGCAATACACCGACGACGCCGGCCATTTCCGCGTCCGCTGGGTGCCCGAGAAAACCGTGGTCGGCGTCCCGTACGATTCGCCCATCCCGGGCTACCACGTCAACACCACCAATACCCTGCGGCTATGGCGCGCGGAGGCAACGGAATCGTTCGATTTCTCCGTATTCAACCGGGGGGACTACCTGGGCGCCGTCAGCAAGAAGGTCACGTCCGAAAACCTGACCAAGGTGCTCTACCCCAACGACGAAACCACGCAGGGCAAGGAACTGCGGCTGGAGCAGCAATACTTCTTCGTGTCGTGTTCGTTGCAAGACATGATCCGCATCCACCTCGTGCGCGGCGGCTCGATCACGACCTTCCACGAGAAATTCGCCATCCAGCTCAACGACACCCATCCCGCCATCGCCATCGCCGAACTCATGCGGCTGCTGGTCGACGAGCACCTGCTGCCTTGGGAGCAAGCCTGGAACATCACCACGCGCACCTTTTCCTACACCAACCATACCCTGCTGCCGGAGGCCCTGGAACGCTGGCCCTTGCCGCTATTCCAGCGCATCCTGCCGCGCCACCTGGAAATCATCTACGAGATCAATGCGCGCTTCCTCAATGACGTGCGCATTCACTTCCTGGGGGATGAATCGCGCATCGCGCGGCTCTCGCTGATCGACGAGACTGGCGAGCGCTACGTGCGCATGGCGCACCTGGCCTGCGTGGGCAGCCATGCCATCAACGGCGTCGCGGAACTGCATTCGGAACTGCTCAAGAAAGGCGTGCTCAAGGACTTCTACGAGATGTGGCCGGAGAAGTTCCATAACATCACCAACGGCGTGACGCCCCGCCGCTGGCTCGTGCTGAGCAACCCGCGGCTGACGGAGCTGGTGACCCGCACCATCGGCGACGCCTGGGTGACGGACCTCCCGCGCATCCGGCAGATCGAAAATCACATCGACGATGAGTCGTTCCGCCAAGCGTGGCGTGCCGTCAAGCGGGCCAACAAGGCGGACCTTGCCGCGCTGATCCAGCGGCGGACGGGCGTGCAGGTCAACCCGGATTCCATGTTCGACGTGCTGGTCAAGCGCATCCACGAGTACAAGCGCCAGCACCTGGCCGTGCTGCACATCGTGACGCTATACCATCGCCTGAAGTCCGGGCGCGCGCGGGACCTGCAGCCGCGCACTTTCATCTTCGGTGGAAAAGCCGCGCCCGGTTACCACATGGCCAAATTGATGATCAAGCTCATTACTTCCGTGGGCGACGTCATCAATCACGATCCCGACGTACACGACCTGCTCAAGGTGGTCTTCATCCCCAACTTCAACGTCACGCTCGGCCAGTGCATCTACCCCGCCGCCGACCTCTCGGAACAGATTTCGCTGGCAGGCAAGGAGGCCTCCGGGACGGGCAACATGAAGTTTGCGATGAACGGCGCGTTGACCATCGGCACCATGGACGGGGCCAACATCGAACTGCGCGAGCAGGTCGGCCCGGAGAACTTTTTCCTGTTCGGGCATACCGCCGAAGAAGTGCAGGCGCTCCGGGACGCTGGCTACCAGCCCTCCGACTACTACCACAGCCACAGCGAGCTGCGCACCTGCATCGACCTGATCCGCAGCGGATTCTTTTCCCGCGGCGACGCCGGTCTATTCCGCCCGCTGGTGGACAACCTGCTGTACCACGATCCGTACATGCTGCTGGCCGACTACCAGTCTTACATCGAGTGCCAGGACCTGGTAGCGCAGGCCTACCGCGACACGGACGCCTGGACGCGCATGTCGATCCTGAATACGGCGCGCTCGGGCAAGTTCTCGTCGGACCGCAGCATACGGGAGTATGCAGAAAAGATTTGGAAAGTGGACCCGGTGCCGGTGGAGCTGTACGACGAATCCGAGCTCGAGGGGTCCTTGCGGCCACATGCCATGCGGTGAGGAAGCGCCGGGCCCGGTTGTGTCCGCGACACACACTTGCCGTGCGGCAGTGAGAGAATAGGCGCTTTCCACGAGGAGAACCACGACACCATGAAGCTCTACTACACGCCCGGCGCTTGCTCCCAAGCGCCACACATCACACTGCGCGAAGCCGGCATCGACTTCACCTGGGAGAAAGTCGACCTCAAGGCCAAGGTCACCGAGAGCGGCCAGGACTATCGCCAGATCAATCCCAAGGGCTACGTCCCCGCGCTGGAGGTGAGCCCCGGCGTGGTCATGACCGAGCTGGCCGTCCTGCTGCAATACCTCGCCGACCGCGTGCCCGAGCGCAAGCTGGCGCCGCCGCCCGCCAGCCCCGAGCGCTATGAGCTGCAAAGCTGGCTAGTCTTCATCTCCACCGAAATCCACAAAGGCTTCTCGCCGATGTTCAAGCCGATTTCTGACGACGCCAAGGAGGTCTTCAAGCAGATCCTGGCGACCCGGCTGGATTACGTCGAAAGCCAGCTGTCCAAGCGCGAATACCTGCTGCCCAGCGGCTTCTCGGTGGCCGACATCTACCTGTTCGTGACCACGGGCTGGGCGCCCCGCCTGAACATCGACCTCTCGCGCTGGCCGTCGATCGTCGCCTTCCGCGAGCGCATCGCCCAGCGTCCCGCCGTGCAGGCCGCCCTCAAGGCCGAAGGCCTGTTGAACTAATGCGGTAACCGCCGGCCCCGCCGGGCCGGCGTGCTAGGCTCCCCCGCTGGCCGAACAGCGGCCGCTCACCAGCTCTGCCAGGATGCGATGCACGTTTTTCATGCTGTCTTCGACCACCACGTGCATGCCTTCCACCGAAATCTGGTCCACGCTCGCCCCTTTGCCGGCGGCGTCGTTGGTAACCAGGCATAGTGCCGCATAGTCCAATTCCAGTTCGCGCGCCAGTGCCGCTTCCGGCATGCCGGTCATGCCGACCATGTCGCAGCCGTCGCGCGCCATGCGGCGGATCTCGGCGGCGGTTTCCAGGCGCGGCCCGGGCGTGCAGCCGTAGACACCGCCGTCGACCACCTCGATGCCGCAAGCCTGCGCCGCCGCGAGCAGGTCACGGCGCATGGCGGCCCCATAGGGCTGGGTCATGTCAACGTGGGTGACGGGCTGGTCTTCCCCGTCGAAGAAGGTACGCGGCCGGTCCGTGGTGTAGTCGATGATCTGGTCCGGCACGACGATCGCCCCCGCGGACAAATGGGGGGCGATGCCGCCCACCGTGGCGACGGACACGACGCGTCGCACGCCGACCTCGTGCAGCGCCCAGATATTCGCGCGATAGTTGATGCGATGGGGAGCCAGGGTATGGCCGTAGCCGTGGCGCGCCAGGAAGACGATTTCCGGCCCGCCATCGATGCGACCGTAGGTCAGCGCCCCCGAAGGTTCGCCGTAAGGGGTCCGCACGACCTGCCGACGCGTCACGACGAGCCCCGTCAGCTGGTAAAGCCCCGTTCCCCCGATGATTGCCTGCATGCTATACCTCTTGCGGGCGCTCCACCCGCTCTTTCACGACTGCAACAACGCTTTCAGGCCGTCTTCGTCGAGCACCGCGATGCCCAGCTCCTGCGCCTTGGCGAGCTTGCTGCCCGCATCGGCGCCGGCGACGACATAGTGCGTCCGCTTGGAAACCGAGCCCGTCACCTTGCCTCCGGCGGCGCGAATCAGCTCGGCGGCTTCCTCGCGCGTCATGGTCGGCAGCGTACCCGTGAGGACGAAAATCTTGCCTGCGATAGGGCCGGCCGTGCGATCGACCACGGCCTCGGTGCCCGGCGTGACGCCGTTGCGCAACAGCGCCTCCACGACCTCCCGGTTATGCGGCTCGGCAAAGAAGCGGTAGATGGAGGCGGCCACGACGGGCCCAACGTCGGGCACCGCGAGCAGTTCCGCTTCGCTGGCGTTCATCACCGCCTCCAGGCTTCCGAAATGGCGCGCCAGGTCGCGCGCCGTCGATTCCCCCACGTGCCGGATGCCGAGCGCGAACAGGAACCGCGCCAGCGGCGGCGTGCGGCTGGCACGGATGGCCTCGACCAAGTTGCGTGCCGACTTCTGGGCCATCCGGTCCAGCCCGGCCAATTCCTCTTCGGTCAAGGTATAGAGATCCGCCAACGTGCGCACGCGGCCGCGCTCGACCAGCTGGTCGATCAGCTTCTCGCCCAGGCCCTCGATGTCCAAGGCCCGCCGCTGGGCGGCATGCCACAGCGCCTGCTTGCGCTGCGCAGCACAAAAGAGGCCGCCCGTGCAGCGCGCAATGCTCTCGTCCTCCGGCCGCTCGATGGCCGACCCGCAGACGGGGCAATGCGTCGGCATGACGAACTTGCGCGCGTGGGGGGGCCGTTTGTCGAGCACCGGGGTGACGACCTCGGGGATCACGTCTCCGGCCCGCCGCACGACCACGGTGTCGCCGATGCGCACGTCTTTGCGCTCGATTTCATCCTCGTTGTGCAGCGTTGCGTTGGTGACGGTCACGCCGCCCACGAACACGGGCTTGAGCCGCGCCACGGGGGTGATCGCGCCGGTCCGCCCCACCTGGACCTCGATGTCAAGCAACTCGGTCGTAGCTTCTTCGGCCGCGAACTTATGGGCCACCGCAAAGCGCGGCGCGCGGGAGACGAAGCCCAGGCTGCGCTGCGACCCGATGGCGTTGACTTTGTACACCACCCCGTCGATGTCGTAAGGCAGCGAGGGGCGCAGCCCTTCCACGCGGCGATAGAACTCGAGGAGTCCCGCCGCACCCTTGGCGAGGCGCCGCTCGCGGTTGACCGGCAGGCCCAGTTCCTGCAACCAGTCCAGCATGCGCATGTGCGTATCGAACGGCGGCGCGTCGGCATCGGCCTGCCCGGCACCTGGCAGGCTGCCGCGTATCTCGCCCCAGCCATAGGCAAAGAACCGCAGCGGCCGCTTGGCGGTGATGCGAGGGTCCAGCTGGCGCAGGCTGCCTGCCGCGGCATTGCGGGGGTTGATGAAGACCTTCTCCCCCGCCTCCCGCTGCGCATCGTTGAGCCGCTCGAAGTCCTTGCGGAACAGCAAGACCTCGCCGCGCACTTCCAGCACTTCCGGCACCGGCCCCATGAGCGTCAGCGGAATCGAGCGTATCGTGCGGATGTTGGCCGTGATGTCCTCGCCGACCTGGCCGTCGCCCCGCGTGGCGGCACGCACGAACCGGCCCTGCTCATAGCGCAGGCTCACGGCCAGGCCGTCCAGTTTCAGCTCGCACGCATACTCGATTTCGGCGTCGGTCTCCAGCCCTTCCCGCACGCGCCTATCGAACGCGACGACGTCTTCCTCATCGAAGGCGTTGTTCAACGAGAGCATGGGCACGGCATGGCGCACCGTGCCGAAGGCGGCGAGCGGCGCGCCCCCCACGCGCTGGGTGGGGGAATCCGGCGTGGCCAGCAGCGGGAACTCTTGTTCGAGCTTGACCAGTTCCGCGAACAGCGCATCGTATTCGGCGTCGCTGATCAGCGGATCGTCGAGCACGTAGTAGCGGTGGTTGTGGAGGGCCAACTCCTGCCGCAGCTCGGCAGCGCGGCGCTTGGCCTCGTTTTCCCGGTCGATATCAGACGTCATCGAAGCCCCGGCACCCGCCTTAGCCGAATACCCGCAGCGCCCGCACCGAACCGGCCTTCAGGCCGGACTGCTCGAGCTTGGCGTACAACAGCTGCAGCTGCTTATCGATGGCCGCCTCTGCGCCGTCGGCAAGGGGACGACCGTTGTCGTCCACCACCGTGGCTTCGAGGCGGGCAGCCAACCCGCGGGCGACTTTCGCCATCTGGGTAAATGCGTGCTCGTTGGCGGGCGCCCGCGGCACGTCCAGGATCACGCTGAGCTGGCCGATGGTGGCCGGCCCGGCAGAACCCAGCGAGACGCCGTCGCTGCGGCCAAGCGTGAAGCGCACGGCACCGTCCTGGTCCACCCACGGCAACCGGCCGTCCTGGATGGACGAGAAGCCGGCCTCGCGCGCAGCCGTCAGCACATCCCCCGAAGACCAGCGGCGGCTGCTGGCGACCAAGGTCAAGCCCACCTGTGCGTCCAGCGCGGCGCAAACGGCGTCCAACTTATTGGCGCAATCGAGCACGGCCTGCGTGTCGGTGGCCTCCACCGTGCCGTCGAAGCGATCGGCCAACACCCGCGCGCGCGACAGAGCCTCGGCCCATTCGCCGGCCGTGAGCGGACCACTCCGGTTGGCGAGCAGCACGGCGACTTGCACCGACGCGTAGTTCTCGCCGTTGCGGATGGCGGCGCGATGCAGCCCGTCCGTGGTTTCGGCAAAGACGCGCAGCGGTTTCTGGCCGGCATGGCGTATGCCCTGGGTAAAAGCCGCGAGCTCCTCGCCAGGCACCGGCTCGAGGAACGAGACATCGATCACGGTTTCGCAGGCCTCGTCGACCTCTTCCTTGTCGTGATCCGCCGTGACGGATTCGGCCTGGGCCTCGATGCCGCCGACGACATTAGCATCGCCGTCCTGGCCGCCGGCCAGGCTGCCCAGGGCAGGCTCCCTGCGCGCGCCCGACGGCAGGCTGGGCTCTGCACCATGGAGCAAGGGATCCTTGCCGCTGCTGGCAAAACCGTCCTGGATCTGCTTGCGGGCACGGCGGTCCTGCCACCAATTCAGTCCAAGCACGACGACGATGGCCAAAACGCCTAGGGCGATGAGACCGATTTGTAGATCACTCATGAGTGTGTTCCCGATGACGGGCGTGATGGAAAAGATGCCTGCTGGGCCGGCGGCTCATCAGGCGGCCTCGGCGGCAAGCTGCATGGCCGAATCGATGTCGACCGCCACGATACGCGAAACGCCCTGCTCCTGCATGGTCACGCCCACTAGCTGGTGCGCCATTTCCATCGCGATCTTGTTGTGCGAGATGAAGAGGAACTGCGTCTGCTCGCTCATGCGGCGAACCAGATTGGCATAGCGCTCGGTATTGGCATCGTCCAGCGGTGCATCGACTTCGTCGAGCAGGCAGAACGGCGCCGGGTTGAGCTTGAACATCGCGAACACCAGCGCAGTCGCCGTCAAGGCCTTTTCACCACCGGATAGCAGGTGGATGGTGCTATTGCGCTTGCCTGGGGGCTGGGCCATGACCTGGACCCCCGCATCGAGGATTTCTTCGCCGGTCATCACCAGCTTGGCCTCCCCACCGCCGAACAGCGAGGGGAACAGTTCTCCAAAGTGGCGGTTGACGGTGTCGAACGTTTCCTGCAGCAATTGGCGGGTCTCTCGGTCGATCTTGCGGATCGCGTCTTCCAGCGTATCGATGGCCGCCTGCAGGTCGGCATGCTGGGAATCGAGATAGGTCTTGCGCTCGCGTGCGGCGTTCAATTCATCGAGCGCGGCCAGGTTGACCGCCCCCAGGGCATCGATCTCGCGCGAGAGGCGCTGCAGCTCCGATTGCAGCCACGACGGGCGCTGCCACTCCTTGGGAAGCGCGTCGAGCTGTTCGCCCAAGGCCGCCAGGTCCAGCTCCTCGCCTGCCAGCTGCTCGGCGTACTGCTCCTGGGCCAGCCGCGCGGCCTGCTCCTTGAGCTGCAGTTCGGTAATGCGGCTGCGCAGGGGTTCGAGCGAACGCTCCAGCGTCATGCGGCGCTCATCGGCCTCACGAAGCTGAGCGGCCAGCGTATCCATTTCGATGCGGGCGAGGTTGAGTACCTTCTCGCGCTCGCTGCGCAGTTCGAGCGCAGCCTGCAAGCCGGCCTGCGCCGCGGCGTCGTCCAGCACCTGCAGTTCCTGCTGCACCCGCTCGGCTTCGGCCGCCGCCCGCTGGCTTTGCTCGCTGGCGAGTTGCATGTTGCGGCGCAGCTCATCGATGCGGGCGCGCAGGCCGCGCTCGGCGAAACTGGCCTCCTGGGCGGCGCGTTCGAGCTCGCGCAGGCGCTCGCGCGCGCGCTGGACCTCGAGTTCGCGCTGCTCTTGCGCCATTTGCGCCTCTTCGAAGGCGGACTGTTTTTCGCCCAGTTCGGCATCCAGGGTCTCGAAGCGGGCTTCCGCCTCTTCCTTGCGGATGCGGATCTCTTCTTCCTGGGCTTCCAACTCCGCGCGCTCTTCCTGGATGCGGGCGGCACGTTCTTCCATCTGCGCCGCTTGTTGGGCGAGGCGGGTGTGCTCGAGCTGGATGGCATGCAGGCGTTGCGTGACCTCGGCCAGGCGCTGGCGCGAGGCGGGCAAGGCTTGGGCCACCTGCTGATAGGCGGCTTCGGCCCTCGCGACAGCCGAGCGTGCCTCATCAGCGATGAGCTGCTGGGCCTTCACCTGGCGCTGGAGGTTCTCGATCTCCTGCTGGCGGGCCAGCATGCCGGCCTGCTCCGAATCGGGAGCGTAGAAACGCACGCAGTTCCGGCCAACGAGGTGGCCTTCCTTGACGACGAAATAGCCGCCCTCGGGCAATTGGGCACGCCCGGCCAGCGCCTGCGATGCGTCAGTGGCGACGTACACGTCGCGCAGCCAATCGTTCATCAGCGCGCGCAGGCCGGGATCGCTGATGCGCAGCAGCGAGGCCAGCGACGTGAGCGCGGCGGGGGCCGCCGCCGGCGCGGACGCGGGCGGCAACTGGTAGAAAGCGAGCCGGGCCGGCGGCGCGTCGTTGAAGAACGCCTTGGCCCAGTCGAGGTTGCTGACCTCCAGGGCGCCCAGGCGCTCGCGCAATACGGCTTCCAGCGCGGTTTCCCAGCCCTGCTCGATGTGCAGCTTTTGCCACAGGCGGCCAAGCTGGGTCAGTTCGTGCTTTTCCAGCCAGGGATGCAGCGCCCCCTGTTTCTGGACGTCTTGTTGGAGGCGCGTCAGGGCCGAGAGTCGCGCCTCGATCTGGGACACGGCAGCCGCTTCCTTCTGCGCCGTTTCCTGGGCCTGGCGGCGCGCGGCATCGACCACGGGCAGCTGTTCTTCCAGGGCCGAGAGCTCCTGCTGCGCCTGAGCGACGCGCTGCTCGGTATCGGCGAGGTCTCCGGTGAGCTGCTCCAGCCGCGCCGGATCGGGGCGCTGCAAATTGCGCTCCTCGGCTTCCAGCCGTTCCCGGCGCTGCGCCAGCGCCTGGAGCTGGCGATCGGCTTCGCGTTGCTCTTGGGCGGTCAGCGCAAGGTTTTGCTCCACCAGCGACAAGGCGCTGCGCAGCTCGGAAAGCCCCGCGGCCGCATCGCGAACCTTGGCTTCGATGTCAGGCAGCTGGGCCTGGGCCTCTTCGGCAACCACGCGCGCCTCTTCGGCGCGCGCCTCGCCCACGGCCAAGTCCTCCTCGGCCTGGGCGAGCTGCTCGCCCCCCGTCTCATGCTGCTCGCTCCACTGCGCGATCTGCTGCTGCAGCTGGGCCAGCTGGGCCTGCATGCGGTTGCGCGCCTCGACCACGTACTTGATTTCGGCCTCGAGCCGGCTCACCTCGGCGTTCGCCTCGTACAGGCTGCCCTGGGCGGCGTGCACGGCGTCGCTGGCGGCATAGTGCGCCTGGCGCGTGCCCTCGAGCTCGGCCTCGAGCTTGCGCAAATTCGCGGTCGCGCCTTCCAGGTCCGCCTGGGCCTGCTCGATGGCCAGCGCATATTGCGCCCGGTCGGCATCGGCTTCGCGCTTCTTGAGCAGCCAGAGGAACCGCTGCTTCTGCTCGCTCTCGGCCTGCAGGCTCTTGTAGCGCTGGGCGACCTCGGCCTGGGCTTCGAGTTTTTCGAGCTGCGTGGCCAGCTCGCGCAGGATGTCTTCCACGCGGGTCATGTTCTCCCGGGTGTCGGAGAGGCGGTTTTCGGTTTCCCGGCGCCGCTCCTTGTAACGCGACACCCCTGCGGCCTCTTCGAGGAATACCCGCAATTCTTCGGGGCGCGCCTCGATGATGCGGGAAATCATGCCCTGGCCGATGATGGCGTAGCCGCGGGCGCCGAGCCCGGTGCCCAGGAAGATGTCGTGGATGTCGCGGCGGCGAACCTGCTGGTTATTGATGAAATAGCTGCTCGTGCCGTCGCGGGTCAGTACCCGCTTGACGGCGATTTCGCTGTACTGGCTCCACTGACCTGCGGCCCGCCCTTCGGAGTTGTCGAACACCAGCTCCACCGATGCGCGCGCCGCCGGCTTGCGGTTGACCGAGCCGTTGAAGATGACGTCCTGCATGGACTCGCCACGCAGTTCGGAGGCCTTGGATTCGCCCAGGACCCAGCGCACGGCATCGATGATGTTGGACTTTCCGCAGCCGTTGGGCCCCACCACCCCGACCAGCTGGCTCGGCACATGGATGGACGTCGGGTCGACGAACGACTTGAAACCTGCGAGTTTGATCTGGGTAAGTCGCACCGGGAAACAAAGCTTCGATTAAAAGGGGCTGGGAAAGGAATCGATAGACGACACCAAAACAGGCGGGCGAACGGGCCGGCGCCACCGCATGCCGGCCCTGGGCGCAGTGGCGGCTGCTATGCCTGGCCACCTGCGCCGCCCTGCCGGCAAGCGCGCGCATGGGACCGCGCGGGCGGCCGATTCAATGCTTCGTATAATACCAAAGGGGCATCGGCAGGATACGCGTGGCGCCGCCGCCGCGGCCTTTTTTTCACTTTCGTTACGTATAGACGCAAGCACATGCCTTCTCAACCCAGCAAGAATCTCGACACCTTCGCCAATCCCAGCCCCGGGAGGGATTTCCAGATCCATATCGAGGTGCCAGAATTCACCTGCCTGTGCCCGATGACCGGCCAGCCGGACTTTGCCGTGCTGGTGATCGACTATATTCCGGACCAGCTCTGCGTCGAGCTCAAGAGCCTCAAGCTCTACACCTGGAGCTTCCGCAACGAAGGCAAATTCCACGAAGCCGTGACCAACGAAATCCTGGACGACCTCGTGCGCGCACTGTCGCCCCGCTTCATGCGCATCACGGCCAAGTGGTACGTGCGCGGCGGCATCTTCACCAACGTCATCGCCGAGCACCGCAAGCCGGGATGGGAGCCTCAACCGGCCGTCCATCTCCAGGAATTCCCCCAAAGCAGCAACATCCGCGGGTAAGTACCATCGGATCGCGCGGGACGCAATCGAAAGCGTCCCTTATCCGCATGCTATAAATCGTGCGCTACGATGCGCGCCACGCATCCTGCCGCAGTGCCCCCTGAGTGCGGCACTTTTGGATCCACTCACAGGCACACGAGTCTCCCCCACCGATGAAACGCGGCTTTTACCTGATCATGGCAGCGCAGTTCTTTTCGTCGCTCGCCGACAATGCGCTTTTCATCGCCGCCATCGCGTTGATCCAGCAATTGGAAGGGCCCGACTGGATGACGCCCATGATCAAGTGGTCGTTCGCCCTCGCCTACGTCCTGCTGGCCGCTTTCGTCGGAGCTTTCGCCGACTCTTTTCCCAAAGGCAAGGTGATGTTCGCCACCAATGCGGTGAAGATCATCGGCTGCCTATTGATGTTCGGGCACGCGAGCCTTGGGCTCGCGCCCACGCACCAGGTCTACACCGTCTGTGCCGCCTACGCGCTGGTAGGCATCGGCGCGGCCGCCTATTCACCCGCCAAGTACGGCATCATCACCGAGCTGCTGCCTCCCGAACAACTGGTCAAGGGCAATAGTTGGATCGAGGGGCTCACCGTCGTCTCCATCATCCTGGGAGTGGTCCTTGGCGGTGCGCTGATCAGCCCCACGGTGTCGGCCTGGCTGCTCTCGCTCGAAGCGAACGTGCTGGGCCCCAGGCTGCAGACGCCGGCCGAGGCGGCCATCATGGCGATTGCCCTGATCTACCTCGTCGCGGCCTTCTTCAACCTGCTCATCCCCTCCACCGGGGTCACCTATCCCCGACAGCAACGCAACCCGGTCAAACTGCTCACGACGTTCAGCTGTTTCGTCGCCACCTTGTGGCGCGACAAGCTCGGGCAAATCTCCCTCGCGGTCACCACGCTTTTCTGGGGAGCGGGCGCGACGCTGCAATTGATCGTGATCGAATGGGGCCGAGTCCAGCTCGACCTGCCGCTGAACCAGGCGTCGATCCTGATGGGCGTCGCCTCCATCGGCACCATACTGGGCGCGGTGCTGGCCGGCAAAGTCCCGCTGCGCCACGCACTGGCGGTTCTGCCCATGGGCGTGGTCATGGGCCTGGTCGTGATGCTGATGCCGCTCGCCTATGAGCCGTGGTTCGTCTATACGCTGCTCATCGCGATCGGGGCCTTGGGCGGGTTCTTCGTCGTGCCCATGAATGCCCTGCTCCAGCACCGTGGCCACGTCCTGCTGTCCGCCGGACACTCCATCGCGGTGCAGAACTTCAACGAACAACTCAACATCCTATTGATGGTGGCCATCTACTCGATCATGCTGGGCATGGAGATGCACATCAACACCATCATCATCATCTTCGGCACGCTGGTGGCCGGCCTCATGCTACTGATCATGGCCTGGAACCGCCACAATCACCGCAAGCATCCCGAGCTCGACCAGGTCATCGGCAGCCGCGCCCACGGCACCGCGCTGCGGCACGATTGAGCTGCGCCGACGCCGGCCGAAGGGGTCACCTCAAGCGCCGCCCACCGACGCGGCAAGCCGCAAGTCTTGCCATGCCTTGATTTTCTCGGCGGGGCTGCGCAGCAGGTAGGCGGGGTGATAGCTGACCACCACTGGCACCGAGCGGCCGTGCAGCGACAAGGTATGCACCTTGCCCCGCAAACTGCCGATGCGCGCATCCGTTTCGAGCAAGGTTTGGGCGGCAAGCCGCCCCAGCACCAAGATCAACTCGGGCTGGATCAATTCGATCTGCCGCATCAGGAAGGGACTGCACCGCGCCACCTCCTCCGGAAGCGGGTCGCGATTGCCTGGCGGGCGGCATTTGATGACGTTCGCGATGAAGACGTCGACCTGCCGCGACCTGGAAATGGCGGCGAGCATGTTGTCGAGCAGCTTGCCCGAACGGCCCACGAACGGAGCGCCTTGCTTGTCTTCCTGCTCGCCGGGCGCTTCGCCGATCAGCATCCAGCGCGCGTGTCGCGGCCCGGTGCCGAAAACCGTCTGGGTGCGCCCTTGGCACAGCCCGCAGGCCGTGCAATGCCGAACTTCCTCTTCCAGGGCCGCCCATGCCTGCTCCGGATCGAGTGCCGCAGGCGCCTCGGCCGCCTCAGCCTCTGTCCTCAGGACGGGAGCCGCAACGTCCCGCATGGGCGATTCGGCGCCTTGCACGGCGCCTGCATCGTCCTGCCCGCCTGCCTGGACAGTTCCCGGGACCGGCGCCTGTAGTACGGGCCCGGGCAGGTTCCACAGCCGCTCGATGCCGAGTTCGCGCAACCACGCCCGGCGGACCGGGCTCATCCCGCTCGGGCTGCGCTCAGCCATGTGCGGGCCCTCCGTCCGGCGCAGCGAGCATCTTGCGCATCACGATGGCGTCCTCCCTGCCGCGCGCCGCGGGATAGTATCCGCGCCGCACGCCGATGCGCTCGAAGCCGGCGCGCTCGTACATGCCCTTGGCGATGAGGTTGGATGGACGCACCTCGAGCAGCAGGCTGCGCGCATGCTGCGCAACGGCGCGCTGTTCCACCCATCCCAGCAGCCGGCGGCCAAGCCCGAAGCCCTGGGCGGCCGGCGCGACGCTGATGTTGAGCAGGTGCGCTTCGTCCAACACCAGCATGGTGACGCAATAACCCAGCAATCGCGTGCCGTCGTGTACCACCCACGCGTCATAGCCCGAGCGCAGGGAGTCGGCGAAATTGCCGCGCGTCCAGGGAAACGAATAGATCTGCCGTTCGACGGCATCGACCTGGTCCAGGTCCGCCTCATCCATGGGCCGGCATGCCTGCGCCCAATCGGCGAGGATTCTCGCCACGTCGACCTCGCCGCGCACCGCGTTCATGGTTGCCCCGCCGGCGCCGAAACGCGCGGGTTGCCGCCCGCCCCGGCCTGGCGTTCCACGGTCGTGAAGGCCACTTTATCGCGCACGTACAGCGGCGCCGCCAGCTCCGGTGCAACGGTCTCATTGCGCAGAAATGCCGCGTGCGCCAGCCGGGCAACCGAAGCCGCCGTGGGCCGCTCGGGTGCGCCCCGCTCATGCAAGGCAAAACCCGAAAAAGCGTGCGGATAGGCGCAGGCCCCATCACCGCACAGCAGCAGCGACGCACCGTCGGCCAGCTGCGCGATTTGCGCGCGAATCCAGGACTCGAGCCCGGCGCAAGCCATCAATTGAGGGGCGATCAGGGTTTCCAGCCGGCCTTCGTCCCGTTTCCGGTATGCGGCCAGGTAAATTTCCTCCATGCGCGCATCCATCGCCACGACCAAGGCGCGCCCGGCATCATCCTCGACCTGCTCGGCCACGGCCGCATGCGACACCACTGGCACCAGCGGCCGGCCGAGGGAAAACCCTAGCCCCTGTGCAACGCCGCATGCCACCCGCAAGCCGGTGAAGCCCCCGGGCCCTTGGCCGAACGCTATGGCATCCAGGGCCGAGCGGGCGATGCCAGCCTCCGCCAAGACCTCTTCCACCATGGGCAATAGCCTGGCCGAATGCTCCTGCACGCCCACGTGCTCCCGGCAGTAGAGGTCGACGGCGCCTGTCTCGTCCGCGCGCAAGAGCGCGACACCGCAACAGGCAGAAGAAGTTTCGAGGGAAAGAATATGCAGCGCCATGGCTTGCGATTGTAAGTCCAGAAGCAAGCCGGCATCGCCCCGGGTGAACGTGACAGCCCAGGCGCAAGCACCACGGGCGGCATCGCCTGCAGGCCAAGGGGAGCCCAAGCCCGGCCGGCGACGGCGACCAGGCGGGAGCTCAGTTTTTCTGCCGGCGATACGGCCCGTACACTTCCTCGGTGGCGCGCTGGATCTCCTGGCGCAGCAGAAGGCGCTCCTCCGAGGACAGCCTCCGCGGCAACTGCAGCCGCTCATCCGCAGCGACGGGCCCGGCCCAAGGATCCATCGAGGCGCGCAGCACGCCGGACGTGCTCTGCGCCTGCGACGCGCTCACCTGGCCGCTCGCCTCCTTGACGGCGTTCTCGACCTGGCTCACCATGGTTCCGGAAATGCGCCGGCCGGATTCCAGGGCGGGCGTGCGCGCGAAGCGCTCACGGACCTGCCCGTAGGCCGCAGCAGCCGCCAAGGCCGTTATCATGACCGCCAATCCGCCGAGCGCTAGCGTCGTGAAACTGGCAGTACGCGTGGAATCGGATAATTTGTTCACGTACTAATCATACGATGGACGCATGACATCATCATAGACGCGGAAGTGTCCAACCGACCATTTATGTAACAACCAATGTCCCTCCCTGGATTGATCGGGGAGCCTCCGTTACATTCGCGCCATGTCATCACCATTCGCGCCATGTCACTAGCCAACGCCCCCAAAAAAATCCTTGTCGTCGACGACGACGTGCGGCTACGCGATCTGCTGCGCCGCTACCTCGCCGAGCAAGGTTTCTCCGTCTGGGTTGCCGAAAACGCCCAGACGATGAACAAACTCTGGCAGCGCGAGAGGTTCGACCTGCTCGTGCTGGATCTGATGCTTCCTGGCGAAGACGGCCTGTCGATCTGCCGTCGGCTGCGGGGGGCGCGGGACAGTACGCCCATCATCATGCTCACGGCCAAGGCCGAAGACGTCGACCGCATCGTCGGCCTCGAGATGGGGGCGGACGACTACCTGCCCAAGCCGTTCAATCCGCGCGAGCTGCTCGCGCGCGTCAACGCGGTGCTCCGCCGCCGCGGACCGGACGAGCACCCCGGCGCGCCGAGCCAGGACAACGAGTCGGTCACGTTCGGCCCTTACGTGCTGAACCTGGCGACCCGCACGCTGACCCGCGACAACGAACCGGTTGCGCTCACCACGGGCGAGTTCTCCGTGCTCAAGGTGTTCGCGCGGCATCCCAAGATCCCGCTCTCCCGCGACAAGCTGATGGAGCTGGCCCGCGGCCGCGAATATGAAGCGTTCGACCGGAGCCTGGACGTCCAGATCTCGCGGCTGCGCAAGCTGATCGAACCGGATCCTGCCAAGCCGGTGTTCATCCAGACCGTATGGGGCCTCGGCTACGTGTTCGTACCAGACGGGGGCAGTTGATCCGCTCCTAGGCATCCATGTCGGTCGCCCTGCGCGTTGCGTCCAGGCTGGGTTTGTTCAGCCGGACCTTTCTTTTGCTCACCGTGCTCATGACGGCGAGCCTGGCCGCATGGCTGCAGGCTTTCCGGAGCATGGAGATAGAGCCCCGGGCGCAACAAGTCGCCCAGCAAATCGTCACCGTCGTCAACATTACCCGTGCAGCCCTGATCCACTCGGCGCCGCAGGAGCGGCGCTACCTGCTGCTCGACTTGGCCACCAACGAGGGCATTCAAATCTACCCGCACGAGAAAGACGACGTCACCGTGCGGCTGCCCGACAGGCAGGTCCTGCAGCGCGTGGAAGAGCAGATCATCGCGCGCCTGGGGCCGGAGACCATCGTCGCCTGGGAGGTCAACCGCATTCCCGGCCTGTGGGTCAGTTTCTCCATCGACGATGACGACTACTGGATGGTCGTCGAACGCGACCGGGCGGAACGGGTGCCCGGGGTGGAATGGCTGGGCTGGGGTGCGGCCGCCCTGCTCCTGTCGCTGCTGGGCGCCGCGGTCATCGTGGGCTTCGTCAACCGGCCCCTGTCGCGCCTTTCCCGGGCGACGCTCGCACTGTCGCGCGGCGAGACGCCGCCTCCGCTGCCCGAGACCGGGCCCGAAGAGATTCGCCGGGTCAACACCAACTTCAACCGCATGGTGGAAGAGCTTGACCGTGCCGAAGCCGACCGCGCCCTGATGCTGGCCGGGATCTCGCACGACCTGCGCACGCCACTTGCGAGGCTGCGCCTGGAAATCGAACTAAGCGGCGTTTCGGAAACCGCGCGCGCGGCCGTGGACGAAGATCTCGCCCAGATCGACCGCACCATCGGCCAATTCATGGAATACGCCCGGCCGGCGAGCGCGCCGGACCGCAATCACAATGTGTCGGAATTGATCGCCGAATTGGTCGAGCGCGAGTGCAGCCACACGGAGACGCTGGGCGGCTCGCTGCAAGCCAGTATCACGCCCAATCTGTGGGCGCGCATCGCCTCGGCCGACCTGCAACGCGCCGTCAGCAACCTGCTCGAAAACGCCCGCCGCTACGGACACAAGCCCGGCGAGCCTCCTCATATCGAATTGACGGTCCGCCAACAGGGCAACAACATACTGATCGAGGTATCGGACCACGGGCCGGGCGTCAAGCCCGAGGATGTGCCGCGACTGCTGCGGCCGTTCACGCGCGGCTCGGACGCACGCACCAATGCGGGCGGCGCGGGGCTGGGGCTGGCCATCGTCAAGAGACTGTTGCAGCGCGCCGGTGGTACCCTGAACCTGATTAACCGGGAGGGCGGCGGCCTGACTGCCCGCATCACCCTGCCGGCTTCCTCACAAAAATCCGCTGACGCCAAGTAGCGGTCCGGCCCTAGCCGGCCGCCAGCGCGCCCGGCCACACTGCGAGGAACGATCATGAAAACCGTCGGTACCAAGCTCGAACCCTTCAAGGTCCACGGCGTCAAGCCGGGCTTCAACGAGCCAGAAGAGAACGGCGCCTCGGCCTTCGAGACCCTGAGCGAGACATCGTTCCCAGGCAAATGGAAGGTCATTTATTTCACCGCCAAAGATTTTTCAGCGGTCTGCGCCAGTGAAATCGCCGCCTTCGCGGCGCTGGCCGACCAGTTTTCCGAACGCGGCGCCGTCTTGCTGGGAGGCTCGCTCGACAGCGAATATGCCAAGCTCGCTTGGCGGCGCGAAAATCCTGCGCTTTCCCGGCTCAATCATTACCAGTTTGCGGACAGCGCCGGCGCGCTGGTGGACCAACTCGGCATCCGCGACCGCACCGAAGGCGTGGCGTTGCGCGCCACGTTCCTGGTGGATCCGGACAACACCATCCAACACATCTCGGTCAATAATCTGAGAGTGGGCCGCAACCCCGAGGAAGCCCTGCGCACGCTCGACGCGCTGCAAACCGGCGAACTCTGCCTCGCCGGGCGCCCCATCGGCCCTCCCACTTCGAAAAAGCCCTGACCATGCACTACGTTTTCGTCTACGGCACATTGAGGCGCGGCGAAATCAACGACATTTACCGCCTCGCGCAACGCCGAGGATTGCCCGCCCCGGCCTACCTCGGCATGTCGTCCGTGCCCGGCCGGATGGTGGATTTCGGGGATTGGCCCGGGCTTATCGAACAGGCCGCACCTGGCCGACGCGTGCGGGGCGAAGTCTACGCGGTGGACGAAGCACTGCTGGCCGCAATGGACGAAGTCGAGGAATACGACCCGGCCCAAGACACGCTGTTCGTCCGCCGCGGAATCGACCTGTGGATCGGCGAGCGCAGCCTGCACTGCCAGTATTACCCCATCAACCCCGGCTTGGTGGGCGAGGCGGTGCCCATCGACCACGATGACTGGGTTGCCTACCGGCTCGCCCGCAACGCCCCCCGCGAACTCGTCACGGGCGCGGAGCCCGGTTAGCGTCGATCTGCTTCCAGCACGCCGGGAACTTCGCGTATGCCGGCCAGCGCCCGGGCGAGGTGGTCGCCGTTGCCTACCTCGGCCGTGAACACCATGCGGGCGATGGCTTGCCGGCTTTGCGTGTTGACGCCGATGACATTGATGCGCTGGCGCGCAAAGACTTCGGAAATGTCGCGCAGCAGGCCGTGGCGGTCATTGGCGAGCACGACGATGTCCACCGGATAGACCGCATCCCGGGTGTCTCCCCAGGCGACGTCGATCACCCGCTCGGGCTCGCGCTTGGCCAGCTCGCGGAAACTCTTGCAATCGCAGCGATGGATGGACACGCCGCGCCCGCGGGTCACGAATCCCGAGATGAGGTCGGGCGGCGCCGGCCGGCAGCACTTGGCCAATTGCGTCAGCAGCGAATCCACGCCCACCACCAGGACGCCGCTCTTGCCCGCGTGCACCGCGCTCTCGGGGCGGCTGTCGCGCGTCAGTGCGGATAGGTCCGGCGCAGCATCTTCGGGCGGAGCCTCAAAGGCGGCCGCAACCTGGCGCAGGCTGAACTCGTCCTTGGCCAGCGCGACGTACAAATCCTCCGTGCACGCGAATCCCAGCTGCTGCGCCAGCAATTCGAGATTGGTGGCGGTCTTGCCCAGCCGCTGCAGCTCTTTTTCGAGCATGGCCTGGCCCTGGGCGATGCGCTCTTGGATGTCGATGGCATTGAACCAGGCGCGCACTTTGGCGCGCGACCGCTGGCTGGCGAGATATCCCAGCTGCGGGTTGAGCCAATCGCGCGACGGCCCGCCGGATTTGGCTGCGATGATCTCCACCGTCTGGCCCGTGACCAGGCGCGTGTTCAGGGGCACCATCACGCCATCCACGCGCGCGCCCCGGCAACGGTGGCCGAGGTCGGTGTGCACCTGGTAGGCGAAATCCACTGGCGTCGCGCCGGGCGGCAATTCGATGACGCGCGCCTGCGGCGTCAGCACGTAGATGTTGTCCGAGAGCGAATTGAGCGCCGTCTGCCCGAGCTGGTCGTCCACCTGCACGTCCGCCTTCCACGCGAGCAGCTGCCGTATCCAGCTCAGCTTGCGGTCGTACTCGGAGTCGGCGCTCACCTGTCCGCCCTTGGCGCCCGCTTCCTTGTAGCGCCAATGCGCCGCCATGCCGAACTCGGCGAACTGGTGCATTTCGCGCGTGCGTATCTGGACCTCGAACGGGCGTCCGTCATGGTCGTAGACCACCGTGTGCAGCGACCGGTAGCCATTGGGCTTGGGGCGGGAAATGTAGTCGTCGAACTCGTTGGGCACCGGGGTCCACAAATGGTGGACCAAGCCGAGCACCGTATAGCAGGTGCGGATGTCGTCCACGATGATGCGCAATGCGCGCAGGTCGTAAAGATCGGCGAAATCCAGCCGCCGGTTGCGCATCTTGTTCCAGATGCTGTAGATGTGCTTGGGCCGCCCCGTGACTTCAGCGGAAATTCCCGCGTTTTCCAGCGCCTGGCGCACGCGCGCGATGGCGTCTGCGATGAAGGCTTCGCGTTCGACGCGCTTTTCCTCCAGCAGGCCAGCGATTTCCTTGTAGCGCGCCGGCTCGAGGAAACGGAAAGCGAGATCTTCCATTTCCCACTTGATCTGCCAGATGCCCAGGCGATTGGCCAAGGGTGCGTAGAGTTCGAGGGTCTCCCGGCCCAGGGCCTCGGGTAGCGGCACCTTGCGCTGGGCATGCCAGCGCAGCGTCTGCAGCCGCGAAGCCAGGCGCATCAACACGATGCGCAGGTCGGCCGCCATCGCGAGGAGCATCTTGCGCAGCATCTCCGCCTGCGCACCGCTGCCGGCCGATGCGTCGCTCGCATCGCGCGTGACCTGGCCCAACCTGATGAGCGCGCGATAGCCATGCACCAGGCGCGCGACCTCGGCACCGAACTGCACCGTGACGGCGTCTTTATTCGAATGATGGGGGTGGATCTCGTGATCGTCCACGGCATACGCCAGCAGCGCCGCCATGCGGGTGTGCCCGTCTACCTGCAGGCCGGCGAGAACCGTCACCACCCCGGCGGCATGCTCGGCCCAGCCTTCCCCATCGGCGATCGCGGGCTCGCGCGCATAGCGCGGGAGCGACCATTCAAGCGCCCTGCTCAATTCCTGGGACGCCTGCTCCGACAAGCCGGCATGGGCCGCCTGCTGCCAGTCAGGGCCGAAAATCGCCGACAACGGGTCGGAAGCGCGAGGGGATTCGTTCATGGTCGTACACTTTGCACCGGCCTGGCTCGACGTCGGCGCCATGCTCCGGCGGGCAAGCCGCCAAGCGGAGATTGTATGTTGGGATGCGCCCCGCTTTCCCGGCGGCGCCACAGCCCCCAGGGCAGCCATCGCTGGCGCGCCCAATCCTGGATTATCGCCCTAAACGCTCCGACCGGTCGCTCTCGCTGATCGCATCGTCAGCAGGCCCGTGCACCGCGGGCGCGCGGCCTCACCAAGCTGGTGCCGACCCGCGGGATCCCATCCCGCCTCCTCCTCTCCGCAAGAAACCTCGCGTTTCCCCGCATCAACCTTCGTCAAATTATGCAGTAGGCTGAATAAATATGATCAGCATACTAACTAATGGCATGTTGTTTGCTTTTTTGCCGTTGACCCTTCACCTCACATCGAGGCCGACCATGACTGTTCATCGCGTTGAGAAGCTAGTGAAATTCGGTTTGGGCGCGAGCTTGCTCTGCTCCGCCATCTTCGCCGTACCTTCTTCGGCGGCGGATGCCGTCAAAGTCAAGCTGGACTGGACGCCATGGGGCGTTCATGCGCCCTTCCACCTGGCCAAGCAGAAAAAGTGGTTCGACGAGGCCGGCCTGGACGTCTCGCTCGAAGACGGCAACGGCTCGGTGGCGACCGTGCAATTGGTAGGCAGCAACGACCAGTTCGACGTGGGCCATGCTGCGCTCGCCAGCATGATGATCGCGCGCGACAAGGGGCTGCCGGTGAAGGCCCTCGCCGTCTACGCTCGCCGCAGCGACGTCGGCATGCTGGTGCCGTCCGACAGCGGCATCAAGGGTCCTGCGCAGCTCAAGGGCAAGCGCGTCGCCTATACCGCCGGTTCGCTCGAGGCGCCGTTCATCGACGCCTTCTTGGCGGCCGGAGGCGTGCAGCGCAAAGACGTGGAGCTAGTCAACGTCGATGCGGCCAGCAAGGCCACGACCTACGCCGTCGGTCGCACGGACGCCGCCTTCTCGACGATCCCCTTCTTCTTGCCTGCGGTGTCGGCCAAGCGCCCCTCCATCGGCATCCCGTTCGCTGATTACGGCCTGCACATGCCGAGCTTCGGGCTCTTCGCCAGTGAATCCAAGCTCAAGCAACGCCCGGAAGTCCTCGCACGCTTTGCCGCCGTAGTCACCCGGGCGTGGAAATACATCTACGACGGCCACCAGGACGAGGCAGTCCAAGCGATCCTGGCCGAACGGCGCCAGGCGCGACTGGATGCGAGCGTGCTGCGGGGGCAGATCGATGCGCTGGAGTCTTTCCTTGCCATCTCTCCCGCCACGCCCGTCGGCTCCCTCATCCCGGAAGAGTGGGACAACGCCGTCAAGACCCTCTCTTCCGTCGGCCTGATCGGTTCGACGAACCCCGGTTCGTCGTTCTACGTCCAGCTCCCCGCCCGATGATCGGCCCACCGGGGGGAAACGCCGCCTGCGGCCCGCTTCCCCCCGTACCCAGTTGAAACGCACGACCGATAGGAGGACTCATCAGTGAACGGCCGCTCGATCATCGAGGCCCAAGCAGTTCGAAAAGTTTTTCCCGGCAAACATGGTGTTACGGCGCTCGAACGCGTTGACGTTGACATTCCCGCCGGCCGCTTCATCAGCATCCTCGGCCCCAGCGGCTGCGGCAAAAGCACCTTTCTTCGCTGCGTCGGCGGCATCGAGCGCATTACCAGCGGCAGCCTACGCGTGCGCGGACGCGAGGTGAACGGCCCGCCGGAGGGCATAGGATTCGTGTTCCAGCGCGACGCGTTGCTGGAATGGCGCAACATCCGCCGCAACCTCCTCCTGCCCGTGGAGTTCGCCCGCAAGCCGCTAGCGCAGTACCGCGACAAAGTCGAGGAGCTGCTGGCGATGACCGGGCTGGCGGACTTCGCCGACCGCTATCCGCACCAACTGTCGGGCGGCATGCGGCAGCGCGCGGCAATATGCCGGGCGCTGATCGACGATCCTGACCTGCTGCTGATGGACGAACCGTTCGGCGCGCTGGACGCGATTACGCGCGACCAGATGAACATCGAGCTGCAACGGATCTGGATGTCCACGCGCAACACCGTGCTGTTCGTCACGCACGGCATTGCCGAAGCCGTTTTCCTGGGAGACGAAGTCATGGTTTTCTCGCCACGTCCGGGACGCATCGCCCGCACTTTGCGGATCGACCTGCCCCGCCCGCGGCCTTTGTCGATTCGCGAAACGAAAGCGTTCGGCGACTACGTCGCCGAGATCCGGGACCTGTTCCAGCAAATGGGTATTTTCAAGGAACGGGACAACGCACCCGCAAGCGGTAACCTCATGGAGGGCAAGGCATGAAGGGAGCCCGCCACGCCCACGCCATCGCCGCCGGCTCCCTTTCTGGCCTGCTTTTCCTCATTGCCTGGGAAGTACTCGGCCGTTGGCTGGAGGTCAAGCCCGTCGTGCTGCCTCTGCCCACCCAGATCCTCGCTGAAATCATCGATGCCCATGACTGGTACCTGGACCATTCCCTGTTCACCTTGATGACCACGTTGGCCGGATTCGCCCTGTCGGTGGTGTTGGGCGTGTTGATCGCCGCCATCCTGGTGAGCTCCCGGCTGTTCGAGCGCTACCTGTATCCGCTCATCGTGGCGCTCAATAACGTACCCAAAGTCGCGATCGCGCCGCTATTCGTGATCTGGATGGGAACGGGCACCGAACCGAAGATCGCGATCGCATTCCTGATCGCCGTCTTCGCCATCATCGTGGACACCGTGCACGGCCTGCGCTCGGTGCCCCCGGACGTCGCCGACCTCGCGCACGTCCTGCGCGGGTCTTGGTGGCAGGTATTCACCAAAGTCAACCTGCCGTGCGCCCTCCCCTCCATCCTGAGTGGAATGAAAATCGCCATTTCGCTCGCACTGGTGGGCGCAATCGTGGGCGAGTTCGTATCTTCGCAGCGGGGACTGGGCTACGTCATCATGAGCGCGCAGGGCATGTTTGACACGGTACGGGTGTTTGCCGCGCTGTTCATTTTGTCTGCGTTGGGGCTGCTGCTATACGCAGCGGTCGTATGGATGGAAGCCCGCTTCACCGCCTGGCGCCCCGCCAAGGAGGAGTAGCCGCGCGAAAGGCCCGAGCCAGTGCTTCGCGCCGGGAAAGCAGGCCGGACCGGCCTGCGCATCGTGCGTGGACGCGGTACGCTAACGGCTTCTCCACCCTGGACGGACTGTATGTTGGGATGGCTGTTTGCCCGCGGCGCCTCGAAAAGCCGCGTGGCGAAAATACAGGCGCGCATCGATGCCGGGCTATGGGCCGATACGCTGACCTCGCATTCTTTCCTGGCACGGCTTACAGAGAACGAGCGCGAGGCATTGCGTGAACGGGTCGCCTGGTTTCTCGCCAGCAAAGCCATGACCGGAGCCGGCGGACAGGTCTTGACGGACTCCATCCGTCTCTCGATCGCCGTGCAGGCCTGCCTGCCCATCCTGAACCTGGATCCCGGCCTTTATGAAGGCTGGTCTGAAATCATCGTCTATCCGGGAGGATTCCTCATTCCGCGCACAGACGTCGACGAGGACGGCGTGGTGCACGAATACGTCGAGGAAGCGGCGGGCGAAGCCTGGGACGGCGGGCCCGTAGTGCTGTCATGGGAAGATGCGGGGCCGGGCGAGGAGCGCCCGCCCGGCTTCAACGTGGTCATACACGAATTTGCGCACAAGCTTGATTTGTACGACGGCGCGGCCGACGGCATGCCCAGCCTGCACGCGCACCCGGAAATCAAGCCCAGGCTGTGGCGCAGCGTGCTGGAACGGAGTTTCGACGCGCTGCTGGAGCGCCTGGACGCGGTCGAGGCGGCGATACCTCCGGACGTGGATCCCGAATCGGCGGAAGCCGACCCGTGGTACGCCCAATTGCCGCTGGATCCGTATGCCGCCACGGACGAGGCCGAATTCTTCGCAGTCAGCTCCGAGGCGTTCTTCGTACACCCGGAGCCACTGCGGCAAGAGATGCCCGAATGGTACGCCTTGCTGGCGCATTACTACCGGCAAGACCCGCTGGGCGCAGGCTTGGCCCTCCCGCGCTGAGGCCGCCTAGGAGCGTCAGACCGCCGCGGTGACGACGATCTCGACCTTGTATTCCGGTGCTGCCAGCTTGGCTTCGACCGTGGCGCGGGCGGGCGTGTGGCCGGCAGGTACCCAGGCGTCCCACACCGAGTTCATCGCGGCGAAGTCGTTGATGTCGGCCAGGAAGATCTGCGCGCGCAAGATGCGCGTCTTGTCGGTGCCGGCGGCAGCCAGCAGCTTGTCGATGGCAGCCAGCACCTGGCGGGTCTGGCCCGCGACATCCTGGCTGGGATCCTCTGCTACCTGGCCGGCCAGGTAGGCGACGCCGCCGTGGACGACCATTTCAGACATGCGTTTGCCAACGCTGAAGCGCTCGATGCTCATGGAAATTCCTCGCTGTAAAACTCACTGGAGCCGCAAGCATAGCAGGCGCTTCGCTGCCGGGCGGGCTAGTTCCCATTGACGAGAAAACGTTCCGCAATCTCGACCTGTGCGTCGGTCATGAACGTCGGCGCATGGCCCACGCCCGGGATCTCGACGCGCCGCGCATGGGAATTGCGTTCCAACATTTGCTGGACCGTGTCGCCGGAAAGCAGGTCGGACTGTTCGCCCCGGACGATGAGAATCGGACATTCGATATTGGCGTAGGCCTGCCATAGCGCCGCTTCGGCCGTGATCGCCGCCGCGGGATCCATGGCCGCAAACGCTTCGGCAATGGCGGGATCGTAGTGCATCACCCAGCGGCCGCCCGGCCCGTCGGGCTGGCGGACCACGTGGCGCGTCAGGGCGTCCCACTGTTCGTCGGTATGATCGCCGAATGAGGCGGACACCGTCCGAACGTATGCCTTGGCCTCGTCGAAGCTGGCGAACGCCGGTGCCTTGCCCACGTATTGACCGATGCGCGCTAACGCCTGGGGCTCGAGGTGGGGGCCGACGTCGTTGAGCACGAGTTTGTCGATGGGCGAAGCGTGGAGCCCGGCCAAGGCCATGCCTATCAGCCCGCCCATCGAGGTGCCGAACCAGTGCAGGGTTTCCGCTTGCACGCGGGCCAGCAGCGGCATCATGTCGGCCACGTATTGCGGGATCGTGTAATACGCGGAATTGCTCAGCCAGTCCGACTGCCCCCGGCCGACCACGTCGGGGCATACGACGCGGTAACGATCGGCCATGCGCCGCGCAAGTACGTCGAAATCTCGCCCGTTGCGCGTCAGCCCATGCGCGCAGACCAGGACCCGATCATTCTCGGGATCGCCCCATTCCCAATACGCCATGCGATGCAGCCCAGCCGGACTCAGACAGGTGACGTACTTCAGGCGTGGCTCGCCCGCATCGGGCACATTGCCTCGTTTCATGGAACAGGACCCTCGGGGAAAAACCGAAAGCGGGATTGTAACGAGAGATGTCTCCGGGCCGCGGCGCGCAGCCGCGCACTTCAAGGGGGCCTCGCATGCCAATACCGTGCCCGGCGCTCCCGCTCTCGCATCGCACGCAGCCCCGAGGCCGCAGAGACGAATACGACCGCGCCGTGGACGTCGGTACGGTGAAACACCGCTCCCGACGACTCCCAGCGCCGTATCGCCAGCGGATGCGGATGCCGGTAGCGGTTCAGGTACCCCGCCTGCGCCACCACGTGCGCTGCGCCGGCCGCGGCGACCAGTGCACGGCTCGATGAGTTCCGCGACCCGTGGTGCGGCGCCGAGACCACGTCGGCGGCAAGATCTGCGCGGCCCGCCAGCACGGCCTCTTGGGCCGCGGCGATATCGCCCGTCAGTAGCGCCGTATGGTGCGCGCCGCGCACCCGCAGGACGCAACTGTGCGCATTGCGTTCGCGCGCGGGGACGCGGTCGGGCAAGGCCTGCGGATGAAGGAAAGAAAACTCCACGCCGTCCAGCGTCCATTGCTGCCCGGCCGCGCAGCGCGAAAACTCTGCCCCCTTGCGCGCCGCCGGGGCGAGCTCGTACGACGCATGCAGCCGCGTCACCGGAAGCACGTCCTGGATCGAAGCCAGGCCACCAGCATGGTCGTCGTCCGCATGCGACACGATGAGGTGGTCCAACTTGCGCACGCCGCGGGCACGCAGGTACGGGACGATGACCCGCGACCCGGCATCGGCCGAATCACCATAGCGGGGGCCGGTATCGAAGAGTAGCGTCGCGCCATGGGTTTCAATCACGATGGCGCTTCCCTGCCCGACATCGAGCAGGGTAAGGCGCCAGCCACCGACCTCCGGCCGCGCCGGCCGGTAAAGCAGCATGGGCAGGAGCAGCGCCAAAGCCAGCCCGCGCCCTGGCAGCCCGCGCGGCTGGAGGGTCCACAGGGCCCCGGCAATCGCCAGCGCGGCGAGCGGCCACGGCGGCGCCGCCACCGCATGCGTGGCGAAGGACGCCTCACCCAGCCACTGCACCGCCTCCATCAACCATGCGAACGCAAAGTGAGCCACCTCAGCCAACAGCGTTCCGGCGCCTTCGAGCCCGGGCACCATGCACAGAGCCAGCGCCCCGAGCGCAAGCGGCGTCACCACGGCGCTGACGACGGGAATGGCGAGGGCATTGGCCAGCGGCGATACCAGCGATATCTGGTGGAATAACAGGGCAAGCGCAGGAAGCATCCCTATCGTGAGCACCGCCTGCGCCCGGGCGCCTTCGCGCACGACCTCCGGTAGCCGCTTACGCCATGCGGGCCGCGCCGCCCCTTCGCGCCGACGCCGCCAGCGCCCACTGCCCGCCACCACCAGCAAGGCCACCGCGCCGAAGGACAACCAAAACCCAGGGGCGAGCGGCGCCCACGGATCGAGCGCACATACGAGCGCCGCGGCGACGGACAACACGCGGGATCCGGATAGCGGCAAACGCAAGACGGCGGCGATCGCCACCGTCGCCAGCATGAAGAAGGTCCGCCGGGCCGGTACGCCCCATCCCGCCAGCAGACAATAGAACCAGGCGACAAGCAGCGCGGCCGCGGCGGCCGTCACCTGCGCGGGCATGCGCTCGGCCAGCCGCACCCCGCGCCAGCGGCAGGACTTCCAGGTCTGCAATACCAGCCCACCGGCCAGCGCGGCGAGCATGGTCACGTGCAATCCGCTGATCGAGACGAGATGCGTGATGCCGGTGCGGCCGAAGGTGTCCCAATCGTGCCGGTCCACCCCCGCCTGGTCGCCGATGGCAAGCGCGACCAGCACCGGACCATAGCGCAGGCTGCCCAGCGCACCCCGCAACGCCTCCCGGCTCGCATGCCGCATGCGCTGTACGAGCACCCCAAAATCCGCGGCGGGGCTATCTTCCAGTAAGCGCGGCTGCCCGCGCAGGGTTCCCGTGGCGCGGAAGCCATGCTCGAACAAGTACGCTTCATAGTCGAAACCGTGAGGATTGAGGTTGCCGTGAGGTTGCTTGAGCACGGCCGCTGCCCGCCAGACCTGCCCGGGCACGACTTGGGCCGGCGCGCCATGCCAGGCTAATTGCACGCGCTCGGGCACGCCGGGGGGCGCCCGCAATACTCGCGCATCGAAGCGCTGCCCGCGGGCCGTGCCGGTCGCCAGGCCGGTTACCAGGAAGTCCAGCCTCAGCGGCACGTTTTCGAGTTCGGGCGCAAGGCAATCCTGCAGGCGAAGGTCAATGCGAACCAGCGCCAGGGCCGCCCCGGCAACCCATCCCGCCACCGCCAAGGCGAGCAAGCAGTGCCCGGCGCGCCGGGCACCCCGCGCCCATCGCAGCCAGCCGGCACAAGCCGCGCATGACGCGACGCCGCCGACCGCCGCGGCCCACGCGGGCGGCACCGAAGGCAAGACGTGCGTACTCGCGGTGCCCGCCACGAACGCCACCAACGCGATGCGGAACATGCCCCCTCCCTGGCCCAAGGCAGCAATGGTAGGCGGGCGAAGGTGGAGGAACAGCTCGCGCTAGGACCTTAGCGACCTAGGCGACCTGGCACGGTCGGCTCAACCGGCCCCGAGCAGCGCCCCCAGGCGCGGCAGCACGCGGCAGGCGTTGGCGGTGGTCGCCGCGGCGATGGCGTCGACGGACACGCCCCGCAGCCCGGCCAGCACCTGCGCCATGCGAGGCAGTTCGGCGGGGGCGTTGCGCCTATCGTCGCGGGGCAGCCATGCCGGCGGGATGTCCGGCGCGTCGGTTTCGAGCACCAAGGCGGACAATTCCATCTCGCCGGCGAGGCGCCGGATGTTGCGCGATCGTTCGTACGTCATTTCGCCCCCCATGCCCAGGGCGAAACCACGCTGCACGAACAAGTCGGCCTGCTGGCGGCTGCCGTTGAACGCGTGGGCGATGCCGCCTGGCACGTCGATGCGGCGCAGATACTTCAGCAACACATCCTGCGAACGGCGCACGTGCAGCAACACCGGCAAACCGAACTCGGCGGCAAGCTTGAGCTGCACTTGATAGAAATGCTCCTGCCGCTCCCGCTCGAGGCCGCTGGCGATCTCCGCCACGAAGAAATCCAATCCGATTTCGCCGACGGCGACAAAGCGCGGATCATCGAACGCGCGCATCACGGCCTCGCGCAAGCGGTCGAGGTCGCCCTCCTGCGCATGCCGCACATACATGGGGTGTATCCCCAGCGCATAGGCGCCGTCGATTTCGTGTGCAAGTTCGCGCACCGCCTCGAAGTTCTCCCGTGCAACGGCCGGAATGACGATGGCCCGCACGCCCGCCTCCCGGGCCTGGCGTGCGACCTCCCGGCGATCCGCATCGAACTCCGCGGCATCGAGATGGCAATGGGTGTCGATCAGCATAAGCGCACTTTACCGCCCAAACCGAACGCACCGGTATCCCCGGCGCATGGACGGCCAGTCAGCCGGCCAACACGCCGTCAGCCATGCGTAACTGGCGGTCTGCCAAGGCAGCGAGCTCGGCGTCGTGGGTGACGATGACGAACGCCATGTCGAGCTGCTCGTTCAAGCGCTTGAGCAAGCCGAAGACTTCGCGCGCGGTGTGGCGATCGAGATTGCCCGTGGGTTCATCGGCGAGCACGCATAGCGGGCGCGTCACCAAAGCGCGCGCCAGTGCAACGCGCTGGCGCTCGCCGCCCGAAAGTTGCCCGGGATGATGCGAGGCGCGGGCGGCCAAACCCACCTGCTCGAGCATTTCCGCCGCCGCCTTGCGCGCCTGGGCACGGTCCATCCGGCGCACGACGAGAGGCATGGCGACGTTGTCCAAGGCCGAAAACTCGGGCAGCAGGTGGTGGAACTGATAGACGAACCCCAGGCTGCGGTTGCGCGCCAGGCTGCGCTGTTTTTCGTTGAACCCGGCCACGGCCTGCCCGTCGAGCAAGACTTCGCCCGACGTAGGGTGGTCGAGCAATCCCAGGACGTGCAGCAGCGTGCTCTTGCCGGACCCCGACGCGCCCACCAAGGCCACCATTTCCCCCTGGCGAACTGTCAGGTCCACGCCACGCAGCACGGTCACCTGGGCCTCGCCCTCGACGTAGGTCTTGGAGATTCCCCGCCCTTCCAGCACCACGCGTGGCTCAGTCATGGCGCAGCACCTCCGCCGGTTGCAGGCGCGAAGCGCGCCAGCTGGGATACAGCGTGGCCAGGAACGACAACACCAGCGACGTCACCCCGATGGAAAGGATGTCAGACAAACGGGGATCGGAGGGCAGCTCGGTAATGAGATAAATGTCGCGCGGCAGGAATTCGATGTCGAGCGCCCGCTCGATGGCGGGCACGATGAAATCGATGTTGTACGCCACCAGGGCGCCGCCCGCCACGCCGAGCAGCGTGCCGATGACCCCGATCAGCGCGCCTTGCACTACGAAAATGCGCGCGATCTCGCCGGGCGTCGTTCCCAGGGTGCGCAAGATCGCGATATCGGCCTGTTTGTCATTCACCGCCATGACCAGCGAAGACAGCAGATTAAAGGCCGCCACCGCGATGATCAGCGTCAGGATGAGGAACATCATGCGTTTTTCCGTCTGCACCGCGGCAAACCAGGTGCGGTTGTTGCGCGACCAGTCGGCGGCCGCGAGGTTCGGCGGCAGCGTCTTCCCCAGCTCGCGCGCAACCTGCGGCGCCTTTTGCATGTCGGCGATGCGCAGCCGCACCCCGCCGATGCCACTGTCGCGGAACAGCCGCGCGGCATCGTCCACGTTCAGGAACACGAGGCTGGAGTCGTATTCGTAATGGCCGGCCTCGAACATGCCAACCACCGTGAACTGGCGCATGCGAGGCGTAAAGCCGGCGGGCGTCACGGACCCTTGGGGCGCCAGCATGAGGATGGGGTCGCCCAGGCCTACGCCCAGGGATTGCGCCAGCGCGCGGCCCAACACCGCGCCGTAGGCGCCAGACTGCAAAGCGTCGAGCGAGCCTGCCACCATCTGCCGTGCCGCGTCCGAGACCTCGCGCTCGGAGTGTGGGTCGATGCCGCGCACTTGCACGCCACGCAGCATCTGGTCGCGGGCGATCATCGCCTGCGCCGCCACATAGGGGGCACCTGCCAGGACTTCGTCGTTCTTCTTGGCGAGCGCGGTGAGCTCTTGCCAGTTGGCCAACGCCGCGCCGCGTTCCCCGCTCACCGGAAAGATTTCGATGTGGGGCAGCACTGACAGCATGCGGTCCCGCACTTCTTTCTGGAAGCCGTTCATGACGGAAAGCACGATGATCAGCGCGGCCACGCCCAAGCCTATGCCGGCCATCGAACTGGCGGCAATGAAGGAAATGAAGCGATCTCGACGCCGCCCGCGGCCGGCGCGCGTATAGCGCCAGCCTATCCAGAGTTCGTAGGGTATTTTGAGCACGCGCGTATTATGGCAGATGGCGGGGCCCGCCATGCGTTGCGCGCCAGCCCCTACAATACCGGCCGTCATCCCGCCCGCAAGGGCGCCTTCCAACCCTTGGCCGAGCCGTGACTGCAAAAACCGCTACGCTGACCCTGCTGCTCCCCGGCTTGCTGACCGAAGCTCGCATCGCGCCAGAACTGGCACCGCAGCTGGCCGGATCGGCGCCCACCCTCAGTGCCTGGCTATCGGCCGCGCGACCGTCCGAAGAAGAATTCGACCCTTTCGAGCACGGCTGCACCGCGCTCGAATACTGGTGGCTGTGGCGGGCCGGCCACGAGCCTCGCGATGGCAAGTTCGGCGCCGGGCTCGCCGCGCTGCTGGCCGAAGATGCCCCGGCGGACGAACCCGTCTGGCTTGCCGAGCTCGCTTACGTCCAGGTTGGCCGCGACGGGCCCGTCCTGACCGACCCGGCGCACCTCGACACGACGCCGGAAGAAGGCCGGGCGCTGCTGGCGGCCGCCCAGCCCGCACTCGAGGCCCACGGTGCCCGCGCCGCCATGCTCGACGAACGACGTTGGCGGCTTGAGCTGCCCGCGGGCGGCGCCCAGCACAGCGGCACGCCGGACGCCGTCGCCGGCTCGCCCCTCGACGCCTGGTGGCCGAGGACGATCGAGACCCGACCCTGGCGCAAGCTCGCCAATGAAATCCAGATGGCCTGGCATGAGTCGCCGGTGAACCAAGCCCGCGAGGCCCGCGGACTGCCGCCAGTCAACACGTTGTGGCTGCACGGCGGCTCCCGGCCATGGCAGCCCACTTGGCCGGACGGACGTCCCGACCTACTAATGGGGGGCCAGGCGTGGGTGCGCGCCCTGGCGCAACGCGCCGGACTGCCTTGGCGCCGCGCGGAAGCGCCACAGCCCGGGGCGCTGGCCGAGCTGTCCGATTTCGCCGCGCCCGAGCGCAACGACGACTGGCGCGCCTGGCTCGATGCCGCCGCGCGCCTGGAGCGGGACTGGTTCGACCCCACGGCGCGCATGCTCCGCAGCGGGGCCCTGCAGCGCCTGACGCTGGTGCTGCCCGGCCGCACCCGGCTGGTAACGCTGGACCTGGACCGGCGGCCGGCGCTGCTGCGTTGGCTGCCGTCACATCGACACGATTGGAAAAGCTGGTGGCTGCCCCGAGAATCCTGACCCGCCGGCCCGACCTGGACGCCTTGCGGCGGCTGGAACGGGCTGGCATCCATCCCCTGTTGGCCCGGCTCTGGGCATCCCGCGGCGTAAGCGCGCCGACGGAAACCGCGCCGGACTGGTCCGCCATGCTCGCCCCGACCTTGCTGACGCATGCCGGGCGGGCGGCGGCGCTGCTGGCCGACGCCATCGCCGCGCGCAAACGGTTGCTGATCGTGGCTGACTACGATTGCGACGGCGCCACGGCCTGCGCCGTGGGCTTGCGCGGGCTGCGCGCCATGGGAGCCCGGGTCGACTTTCTCGTTCCCAACCGGTTCGAGACCGGCTACGGCCTGTCGCCCGCCGTCGTCGAGCTAGCTTGCTCCCACCCTGCCGGCAAGCCCGACATCCTGATTACGGTGGATAACGGCATAGCCAGCATCGACGGCGTGGCTGCCGCGCGCAGCGTGGGCATCGAGGTGATCATCACCGACCACCACCTCCCCGGCCAAGCCCTGCCCGAGGCCCTGGCCATCGTCAACCCCAACCAGCCCGGCTGCGGCTTTCCGTCCAAACACTTGGCGGGCGTGGGCGTCATCTTCTATTTGCTGCTTGCCCTGCGCGCCGAGCTCAGGCAACGTGGTGCGTTCGGGCCCGAGAACGGCCCGCGCCTCGATGCGCTCACGGATCTCGTCGCGCTCGGCACCGTGGCCGATGTGGTCCGTCTCGACGCCAACAACCGCCTCCTGGTGGCCCAAGGGCTCAAGCGCATACGGGCGGGTCGGATGCAGCCTGGCGTGCGTGCCCTATTCGCGGTCGCGGGGCGCAACCCTCGCGAAGCGAGCACCTTCGACCTTGGCTTTGCGCTGGGTCCGCGCATCAACGCTGCCGGGCGCCTGGCGGACATGAGCCTAGGCATACGCTGCCTGACTACCGACGACGAAGAGGAAGCCCTCAAGCTGGCGCGCGAGCTCGATGCCATGAACCGCGAGCGGCGCGAGATCGAGGCCGGCATGCGCGAGCAGGCCTTGGCATCCCTCGACGTGGTTCCCGCAGCTTCGCAGGCCAGCTTGTGTGTATTCGACCCCTCGTGGCACCAAGGCGTCGTCGGCTTGGTAGCGTCCCGGCTGAAGGACCGCTTCTGGTGCCCCACCCTCGCTTTTGCGCCCGCAGGCAACGGCGAGCTACGCGGCTCGGGCCGGTCGGTGCCCGACGTGCATTTGCGCGACGCGCTGGACTTGGTCTCGAAACGTTACCCCTCCCTCATCCGCAAATTCGGCGGCCACGCCATGGCCGCAGGGCTCACCCTGCATGAAGGGGACTTCCCCGCTTTCGTGCCGGCGTTCGATGCCGCCGTGCGCGAGCTGACCGGCCGGACACGGTTCGAACCGGAACTCGAAACCGACGGTTCCCTCGAAACCGAGTACGCCAATGCGGAGGTCGCCGCCCTGCTGGAACAGCAGGTATGGGGGGCGGGCTTTCCCGCACCGGTCTTCGTGGACTCGTTCATCGTGCGCAACCAGCGCTTGGTAGGCGAGAAACATCTCAAGCTGGCGCTGGAGCGCGGTCACCAGCGCTTCGACGCCATTTGGTTCGGTCACGCAGACGCCCTGCCTCCGGCGGTGGACCTGGCCTACCGCCTCACCCTGAACTCCTGGAACGGCATGGTCTCCGTGCAGCTGGTGGTCGAGCACGCGGTTGGCGCCGCTGCCTGACCGTCGTGCGGAGCCGCGCCGCGCGGCATTACTAGGCTAAAATTTCGGGTTACGCGAAAAATCACCGGGATTCAGCATGGAAGCAGAACGCCTCAACCAACTCGAAGCGCAACTCAAGGATCTTTCCGAGAGGACGCAGGCCTTACGGAGGTATCTTTGACTACGACGCCAAAGATCAACGCCTGCAAGTCGTCAACGCGGAACTAGAAAGCCCCGACGTCTGGAACGACCCCAAGCATGCCCAGGAGCTCGGGCGCGAGAAAAAGGCACTCGAGGGCGTCGTCCTGACCATCAACGAAATCGAGTCGAGCCTGCGCGATGCGTCGGAACTGTTCGAGATGGCCGCCGCCGACAATGACGACGCCACGCTCGAATCCATCATCGCCGATGCCCAACGCATCGAAGAGCAGGTGAACGGCCTGGAGTTCCGCCGCATGTTCTCCAATCCGGCCGACCCGCTCAACTGCTTCCTGGACATCCAGGCCGGCGCGGGCGGGACCGAGGCGCAGGATTGGGCCTCCATGCTGCTTCGCCAATACCTCAAGTACGCGGAACGCAAAGGCTTCAAGGCCGAAGTGCTGGAAGAGTCCGAAGGCGAAGTGGCCGGCATCAAGTCCGCCACCATCAAGATCGAGGGCGAGTACGCGTTCGGCTACCTGCGCACCGAAACCGGCGTGCACCGCTTGGTGCGCAAGAGCCCGTTCGATTCCTCCGGTGGCCGCCACACTTCCTTCGCGAGCGTATTCGTTTACCCCGAGGTGGACGATTCGTTCGAGGTCGAGGTCAACCCGGCCGACCTGCGCATCGACACCTTCCGCGCGTCGGGAGCCGGTGGCCAGCACATCAACAAGACGGACTCGGCGGTGCGGATCACCCACATCCCGACCGGAATCGTCGTGCAATGCCAGAACGACCGCTCGCAGCATCGCAACCGCGCCGAAGCGATGCAGATGCTCAAGTCCAAGCTGTTCGAGCTGGAAATGCGCAAGCGCATGGCCGAGCAGCAACAGCTCGAGGACTCCAAGACGGACGTGGGCTGGGGCCACCAAATCCGCTCCTACGTGCTGGACCAGAGCCGTATCAAAGACTTGCGCACCAACGTTGAAATCTCCAACACCCAGAAGGTGCTGGACGGCGATCTTGACGCTTTCATCGAGGCGAGTCTGAAACAAGGCGTCTAGCGACGCCCGGGGATCCACATGAGCGACGCCATCGTGATACTAAGCGGTGCCTCGCGCGGCCTTGGGGCCGCGCTGGCGATGGCAGCGTGCCGGCCCGGCACGCTGCTGGTCACGCTGTCCCGCAGCGAACCCCTGCTCGTGGCCGATCACGCGCGCGAGCACGGGTGCGTCCACGTACACCATGCGGTCGACCTCTCGGACCCGGCGCAGGCGCAAGCCGTCGCCCAGGACATCTTCGCCGGGCTGCCGCGCGACGCCCGCCGCTACCGGCTCATCAACAACGCTGCCACCGTAGAGCCCATTGCCCAGGCCACTGCGCTGGACGCGGCTGTCGTGGCCCACGCGCTCCACTTGAACGTGGCGGCCGCCATGCTGCTTACCGGCGCGTTCCTGGCCGCCGTGCCCGCGAGCGCCGACCGCCGCGTGCTGAACATTTCTTCCGGCGCAGGCCGGCGGCCCATGCCAGGCTGGAGCGTCTATTGCGCCACCAAGGCCGCGCTGGACATGTACACGCGCACCGTCAAACTCGAGCAGCAGGCCTCGGGGCTACGCATCGCCTCGCTCGCGCCCGGCGTGATCGATACCCCCATGCAAGAGCGCATACGCGCCACCCTGCCCGACGCATTTCCCGCCGTCGAGGACTTCAAGGCCTTGCACAGCACCGGCCGGCTTGCTGCGCCCGCCACGACGGCCGCCCGCATCCTCCACTACCTGGAACGCGACGATTTCGGCGAAAACGAAATCGACGACATTCGACACTACTGATTCCCTAGCCATCATGACCGACAACCGGCCCAACGCCAACGAACCCGCGCAAGACGACAACCAGATCATTGCCGAACGACGCACCAAGCTCGCCCGCCTGCGCGAAGCGGGGCCGGCTTTTCCCAATGATTTCGTTCCCGCCGACCGCGCCGCCAAGCTCCACGAGCTCTACGACGCGCAGGACAAGGAGGCCCTCGACGCAGCCGACGTCCAGGCCAGCGTGGCCGGCCGCATGATGCTCAAGCGCGTCATGGGCAAGGCGAGCTTCGCCACGCTGCAGGACGCCACTGGCCGCATCCAGATCTACCTGAGCAAGGAATTGGTCGGCGAAGCCGTGTACAACGCCTTCAAGCACTGGGATATCGGGGACATCCTCGGGGTGCGCGGCAAGGTCTTCAAGACCAACAAAGGCGAGTTGTCGGTCCAGGCCACGGAAGTGCGCCTGTTGACGAAGTCGCTGCGCCCGCTGCCGGACAAGTTCCACGGCATCGCCGACCAGGAGCTGCGCTACCGGCAGCGCTACGTCGATCTCATCATGACCGAATCGACGCGCAACACGTTCGTCGCGCGCAGCCGCACCCTGGCCTCGATACGCCGCCACATGACCGAGGCCGGCTTCCTGGAAGTGGAAACGCCCATGCTGCACGTCATCCCGGGCGGCGCGGCAGCCAAGCCGTTCACGACCCATCACAATGCGCTGGACATGCCCATGTACCTGCGCATCGCCCCCGAGCTCTATCTCAAGCGCCTGATCGTGGGCGGTTTCGAACGCGTGTTCGAGCTGAACCGGAACTTCCGCAACGAAGGCGTCAGCCCGCGGCACAACCCGGAATTCACGATGATGGAGTTCTACGCAGCGTATGCCGACTACCGCTGGCTGATGGACTTCACCGAAAACCTGATCCGGCAGGCTGCCATCGATGCCACGGGCAGTGCCAAGCTCACCTACCAGGGACGGGAAGTGGACCTGTCGCGGCCGTTCGACCGGCTGACCATCGTCGAAGCCATCCACAAATATGCCGACCCCGGCTACACCGACGAGCAGTTGAACGACGAGACCTTCCTGCGCTCGGAACTCAAGCGGCTGGGCGCGGACGTGAACGGTCCGCAGCTGGCCCGGGCGGGCCTGGGCGCGCTCCAACTGGCGTTGTTCGAGGAAACCGCCGAAGCCAAACTGTGGCAGCCGACGTACATCATCGATTATCCGGTGGAGGTCTCGCCGCTCGCCCGCGCCTCCGACACGCGTCCAGGCATTACCGAGCGTTTCGAACTATTCATCGTTGGGCGCGAGATCGCCAACGGCTTCTCGGAGCTGAACGACCCGGAAGACCAGGCCGAACGCTTCCGCAAGCAGGTCGAGGCCAAGGACGCCGGCGACGAGGAAGCGATGTACTACGATGCCGACTACATCCGGGCCCTGGAATACGGCATGCCGCCGACCGCAGGCTGCGGAATAGGCATAGACCGGCTGGTGATGCTGCTGACCGACAGCCCCAGCATCCGCGACGTCATTCTTTTCCCCCACCTGCGGCGGGAAGACTAATCTCGCCAGCGCGAGCGGCCCCGCCTACCACCGCGGGGCGGGCAGCCGCGCCCTTAGCCGCTGCGCGCGGCCTCGATCGCCGCAACGTCGATCTTTTTCATCTGCAGCATCGCTTCAAAGACGCGCTTGGCCGCTGCACGATCCGCCCCCAACAGGGTCTGCGTCAGGACGCGCGGTGCAATCTGCCAGCGCACGCCCCATTTGTCCGCGCACCAGCTGCATTCGATTTCACGGCCGCCGTTGCCCACGATGGCGTCCCAGAGGCGGTCGGTTTCCTCCTGGTCCTCGGTCGAGACATGAAAGGAAAATGCCTCGGTCTGCGGAACACCTGGACCGCCGTTCAAGCCCATGCACGGAATGCCCAGCACGGTGAACGATACTGTCAGGATGTCTCCGGCCTTGCCGGCCGGGTAGTCGCCGGGCGCGTACATCACTTCGCCCACTTCGCTGCCAGGAAAAGTGCGGGCATAAAACCGCGCCGCCTCCAGGGCTTCCCGCTCATACCAGATGCAAACGGTGTTCTTGCTGAGCATGACGTTCTCCCTTGCGACGCGTCAGTCGGGGATATCGGGTTCGACCAGCTTGGCCAATTGGGCGAGCGATTCCTGCCAGCCGAGGTAACACATCTCCACCGGGATGGCCTCGGGGATGCCGGCTTGCACGACGTCCAGGTCGGTGCCGCAGGTCACCTGCCGCAGCGACACGGTGACCTCCATCTGCCCCGGCAGCCCGGGGTCATCGAAGCGATCGGTGTAGCGGATCCGCTCGAACGGCGCCAGCTCGAGATACTCGCCGCCAAACGCATGGCGGCTGCCGGTAGCGAAATTGCGGAACGACATTTTGAATGTCCCCCCGGCTTTCGCATCCAGGTGATGGACCTCGCACGTGAATCCGTGGGGCGCCACCCATTTCGCCAGGGCATCGGGCTCGATGAATGCCCGGTAGACACGCTCGGGCGTGGCGCGCAACACGCGGTGGAGACGGACGGTCCCGCTAGCCATGATGAATCTCCTTATCGTCAGGGTTGTATCCCTACGACGATCCGGAGACTGTGAAATCGACACCGGGAGAGCTAGGGAAAACCCGAGGCCACGATGAACCCTGATCGCCTCCCGGGATATCCCGCCCGCATCCTCCCTCGGTCCGGAGAGCCCGGCTGCACCCTGTTACGCCGAGGACTGCGCGCGAAGATACTCAAGCACCGCCCGCCTGTCGCCCGCAAACACGATCCGCGAACCCTTGAGCCTGCGCTGATAGTCGTACATGGGATCGTAATACTCGAGCAGCAGCGCCCGTATCCAATCCCGATGGAATTCGACGCTTCCACTGCGCGCCTGCTCGGCCAGCGCCGCATCCATGAGCGCGGCCACTCGCCTATGGCGGTCGCCGCCCAAGCGTCTCGCGATGTTGTCGAGGCTGCCGCGCAGGCGTTCGCCGAAGCGCCGCTCGCCCTCCTCTTCTCCGTGCACGGCCGCAAACTCGGCACGCAGGTCGACCACATAGTCTTTCAGGATGCGCTCCACGCGGCTCTCGAGGGCGTCTTCGAGCCAAACCAGCGGCTGGGATTGCATGCGCTGGTAGAGCGCAAACGGAATACTGCAACTGCCGATGGCGTGACTCTCGTCCTCCACGACCAGGCACGCCGTGCCCGCGTCGCGCTTTTTCAGCAAGTCGATGGCCAGGCTGTTTTCGAACCCGATCTGGGGCGGTTGGGCGGTGGCTCGCTTGCCGAAACTGGAACCGCGGTGATTCGCGTAAGCCTCGAGGTCCAGGCCGTTTTCCACCTGCCTCACCAGTTCCGTCTTGCCCGTGCCCGTCATGCCGCCTAGCACGAGGAACCCGCATTGATGCGCCGCATCCTCGATGGCCTGGAGCAGGAAGGCGCGCATGGCCTTGTAGCCGCCGACGACGCGCGGGTATTCGATGCCGGCCTCTTCCCTGAGCCACTGTTGCGCGATTTGCGACCGCAACCCGCCCCGGAAACAATAGAGGCAGCCGTCGGGATGGGCGCGCGCAAAGGACGCCCAGGCTTCGATGCGCTGCGCCTTGATCGCCCCCTGGACCAATCGGTGCCCGAGCGCAATGGCGGCCTCCTGCCCTTTCTGCTTATAGCAGGTGCCGACCTGCTCCCGTTCGGCATCGCTCATGAGCGGCAAGTTGACGGCCCCGGGAAAAGCGCCCTTGGCGAACTCGACGGGCGCGCGCGTATCGATCATGGGCACGCCGCGCAGGAAAAGCGAACGGTAATCGTCGATCTCGCCGCGCATCAGACCACTTCCACCGCGTAAGGCCCGCGGTCGATGAGCTCGCCGATGGGCTCGAGCTCCAAGCCCGACTCCCTAGCCACTTCCAGGAACGCCGGTTCGCCTTCCGGTGCGACGGCGACCAGCAATCCGCCGCTGGTCTGGGGATCGCACAAGAGGTCGATCCGCTCCTGTGAGAGCGGCGCGATCCGCGCGCCGTAGCTCTCGAAATTGCGCGCCGTCCCGCCCGGCACGCAGCCCTGCGCAAGATAATGCTCGACCCCCGGCAGGCGCGGCACCTTGTCATATTCGATGCGCGCGCTCACGCCGCTGCCATCGGCCATTTCCACCAGGTGCCCCAGCAGGCCGAAGCCCGTCACATCGGTCATCGCCTGCACGGCGGCCAATCGGCCGAATCGGCTGCCCGCCCGGTTCAGCTTGCACATCCAGTCCCGGGCCAGGTTGGCGTCCTCAGGACGCAGCCGGGCTCGCTTCTCCGCCGTGGTCAGGATACCTATGCCCAGCGGCTTGGTCAGGTAAAGCTTGCAGCCCGGCGTGGCCGTATCGTTGCGCTTGAGCCGGCCCTGGTCCACCACGCCGGTGACAGCCAGCCCGAAAATGGGTTCCGGGGCATCGATGGAATGACCGCCCGCCAACGGAATGCCCGCTTCATCGCAGGCCGCCCGGCCACCCCGCACCACCTCGCGCGCGACCTCCGCCGGCAATACGTTGACCGGCCAGCCCAAGATGGCGATCGCAAGCAGCGGATCGCCGCCCATTGCATAAATGTCGCTGATGGCATTCGTCGCGGCGATGCGGCCGAAGTCGAAGGGGTCGTCCACGATGGGCATGAAAAAGTCGGTGGTCGAGACCACGCCGCGCTCCTCGTCCAGGGCGTAGACCGCGGCATCGTCGCGCGAGGCGTTGCCCACCCAAAGCCGCGGATCGGCGTTCTGCGCGCCGCTGCCCGCGAGAATCACTTCCAGGACCTTGGGAGAAATCTTGCAGCCGCAGCCGGCGCCGTGGCTGTATTGCGTCAAACGAATGGAATTCATGGTTCGTCCGATGAGCTTGGCCGTCCCATTCTAGAGCAACGGCCTGCCGCTCGCGCCAACGCGCGCGGCGTTCCGGCCAAGCCCGCCCCACCCCGCCGCACCTCGCCCCAGTGCTTGAATTCCATATCTTATGTCTTATATAAGATATAAGAGTATAATGACACCACAGCAGCGCCGGACACGTCGCAACGGCGCACCATAAGTGGTAGATTTAACCGGTTTTCCTTCGGAGCCCATCATGCCGCACAACACGTTCAAAACCCTGAAAGAATTCAAGGTCGGCAACAAAACCGGCTTGTATTATTCTCTTCCGGCACTCGGCAAGGCGCTGGGCGTGAAAGTGGAGCGACTCCCGGTCTCTCTGCGCATCGTCCTGGAATCCGTCTTGCGCAACTGCGACGGCAAGAAAGTCACCGAAGAACACGTCAAGCAGCTGGCCCACTGGAAGCCCAACGCCAAGCGCGAAGAAGAAATACCCTTCGTGGTCTCCCGCGTCGTGCTGCAGGACTTCACCGGCGTGCCCCTGCTGGCCGACCTAGCCGCCATGCGCAGCGTCGCGGCCAAGCTCAACAAGAACCCCAAGGCCATCGAACCGCTGGTTCCGGTGGACCTCGTCGTGGACCACTCGGTCATGATCGACGAATACGGCTCCAAGAACGCGCTGGACCTCAACATGAAACTGGAGTTCAAGCGCAACCAGGAGCGCTACCAGTTCCTGAAATGGGGCATGCAGGCGTTCGACACGTTCGGCGTGGTGCCCCCGGGCTTCGGCATCGTCCACCAGGTCAACCTCGAATACCTGGCCCGCGGCGTCCACAAGCGCGACAATGTCTACTACCCTGACTCCCTGGTGGGCACGGACAGCCACACCACCATGATCAACGGGATAGGCGTAGTCGGCTGGGGCGTGGGCGGCATCGAAGCGGAAGCGGCCATGCTGGGCCAGCCCGTCTACCTGCTCACGCCGGACGTCGTGGGCGTGGAGCTCAAGGGCAAGCTGCGCGAAGGCGTCACGGCCACCGACCTCGTGCTGACCATCACGGAAATGCTGCGCCGTGAAAAGGTGGTCGGCAAGTTCGTGGAATTCTGCGGGCCGGGCACGGCCAGCCTGACGGTCTCCGAGCGCGCCACGATCGGCAACATGGCACCGGAGTACGGTGCCACCATGGGCTTTTTCCCGGTGGACGAGCGCACCATCGAATTCTTCAAGGGCACCGGCCGCACCAAGGAGGAAATCGAGGCCTTCGAAGCCTACTACCGTGCGCAGAAGATGTTCGGCGTGCCCGCCGCCAAGGATATCGACTACACCAAGCTACTGACCCTGGACCTCTCCACGGTCGCTCCGTCGCTGGCCGGCCCCAAGCGCCCGCAGGACCGCATCGAGATCGGCCACGTCAAGCGCACGTTCTGCGAACTGTTCAGCAAGCCGGTCGCGGAGAACGGCTTCTCCCAACCCGCCGAAAAGCTGGACCAGGAGTTCAAGACCGAGAGCGGCATCACCATCCAGAATGGCGACATCCTGATCGCGGCCATCACCTCCTGCACCAACACGTCCAACCCCAGCGTGCTGCTCGCCGCCGGCCTGCTCGCCAAGAAGGCGGTCAAGGCCGGGCTGACGATCAAGCCCCACATCAAGACGTCGCTCGCTCCCGGATCGCGCGTCGTCACCGAGTACCTGGAGAAGACGGGCCTGCTGCCGTACCTCGAGCAGCTTGGCTTCCACGTCGCTGCCTACGGGTGCACCACGTGCATCGGCAACGCCGGAGACCTGAACCCCGAGCTGAACGAGCTCATCACCAAGAATGACCTGGTCTGCGCCGCCGTGCTGTCGGGCAACCGCAACTTCGAGGCGCGGATCCATCCGAACATCAAGGCGAACTTCCTCGCCTCGCCGCCCCTCGTGGTGGCCTACGCCATCGCCGGCACCATGAAGCGGGACCTGATGACCGAACCCGTGGGCCGGGGCACCAAGGGCGACGTTTACCTCGGCGACATCTGGCCCTCCCAGGCCGAGATCGAAAAACTGATGAAGTACGCGCTCAATCCGCGTGCCTTCAAGAACAACTACGCCCAGGTCAAGACCAACCCGGGCGAGCTGTGGGAGAAGATCGAAGGCGTGAGCGGGCAAGTCTACAACTGGCCCAAGTCCACCTATATCGCCGAACCGCCGTTCTTCGAGAACTTCACGATGGAACCGGGCGCGACCAACGCCGTGATCCGGAACGCCCGCGCGCTCGGCCTGTTCGGAGACTCCATCACGACCGACCACATCTCGCCGGCAGGCTCGATCAAGGAGAACTCTCCCGCCGGCCAATACCTGCTGGCCAACGGCGTGATGAAGGCCGACTTCAACAGCTACGGTTCGCGCCGCGGCAATCACGAGGTCATGATGCGCGGCACCTTCGCCAACGTGCGCATCAAGAACCTCATGATCCCGCCCAACCCCGACGGCTCGCGCGTGGAAGGTGGCATCACCATCCATCAACCCAGCGGCGAGCAAATGTCGATCTACGACGCTGCCATGAAGTACATCGCCGAGGGCACGCCTACGGTCATCTTCGGCGGCGAGGAGTACGGCACCGGATCGTCTCGCGACTGGGCCGCCAAGGGCACCCAGCTCCTGGGCGTGAAGGCCGTGATCGCGCGCAGCTTCGAGCGCATCCACCGCAGCAACCTGGTGGGCATGGGCGTGTTGCCGCTGCAGTTCAAGGGCTCGGACAGCATCCAGTCCCTGAACATCACCGGCCGGGAAACCTATGACATTACCGGCCTGGAAAACGGCATCCGGCCCCAGCAGGACGTCACGCTGACCATCCACTACGAAGACGGCACGAGCAAGCAGGTTCCGCTGCTGCTGCGCATCGACACGCCCATCGAAGTGGATTACTACAACCACGGCGGCATCCTGCCCTTCGTGCTGCGCCAGTTGCTGGCAGCCTGAAGGCCGGCCCGCCCCAGGCGGGCCGTCTCGCGCACGAGGCCTGCGCCTGCTGCCCGGCGGCAGCGGCGCGGGCCTTTTCCATGGTGGAGCCCCGCTCGATGAATCTCTCGCGCTTCGACCTGGTCACGCTCGCGCTGTTCGTGGCCGTCGCGCGCCACGGCAGCATCTCGGCCGGCGCACGGCAACTCCACCTCGCCGTCGGCGCGGCCAGCCGCCGCATCGCCGAGCTCGAGGACGCGCTCAATACCTCCCTGCTCTATCGCCGCGCCTCCGGCGTAGAACTCACCGAACCCGGCCAGGCCTGCCTGCAGCATGCCATGCGCATCCTGCAGGACGTCGAGCACATGGCGGGCGCGATGTCTTCGTACTCGACGGGTGCCAAAGGCCAGGTACGCATTGCCGCCAACACATCATCCATCACCCAATTCCTGCCCGAGGACCTCTCCAGCTTCATGGCACGGCACCCCGGCATCCGCATCGAATTGGAAGAACAGAACAGCTCGGCCATCGTTGCCGCGGTGGCCGAGAACCGCGCGGACGTCGGCATATTCGCGGACCGAACCCCGGCCGCCGGCCTCGTCACCTACCTCTATCGCGAAGATGAGCTGGTGCTGATCGCGCCGCGCAAGCACCCACTCGCCCGGCGCAAGACCGTGCGATTCCGGGACACCCTCGCCTATGAGTACGTCAGCCTCCCCGACGCCACGTCCCTGGCAAGCCGCATGCTCGAGGAAAGCAGCCGCCTGGACAGGCCGCTCAAGCTGCGCATCCAGGTAAGGAGTTTCGACGCGATTTGCCGCATGGTGGCCACCGGCATGGGCGTGGGCATCCTGCCCCGCATCGCGGCCGCACCGCACGCGCAGTCGATGGGCCTGAAACTCGTCACGCTGCAAGACGGCTGGGCTCGGCGCAGCCTGCTCCTGGGCGTGCGCTCGCCCGCGGCACTGACTGCGCCCGCAAGGCTGCTGGTGGCCCACCTGCGCGGGGTGCGTGCCTAGAGGCCGTCACTGCCTATGCATAGCTTTCGCGATCGGACAAGACCGCTTTGCCCGATCGCCTATTCCGCTGGCCGGCCATTTGGTCCACACTGTCGTCCCAGTGATGCAACCAAGCGGCGCCAGCCGCCTATCGACGACGAGAACGAGACACCATGCCACGCCAAATCCTCGAAGGCATCCGCGTCCTGGAACTGGGCCAATTGATCGCCGGGCCCTTTGCCGCCAAGACCCTCGCCGATTTCGGCGCCGAGGTCATCAAGATCGAGCCGCCCGGCCAGGGCGACCCGCTGCGCAAGTGGCGCATGCTGCACGAAGGCACGTCGGTCTGGTGGGAAGCCCAGTCCCGCAGCAAGAAATCGGTTTGCGTAGACCTGCGCCAGCCGGAGGGACAGGAGCTGGTCCGCCGGCTCGCGGCCCAGGCCGACGTCTTGATCGAAAACTTCCGCCCCGGCTCGATGGAGAAATGGGGCTTGTCGTGGGAAACCCTGCACACCCTCAATCCGCGCCTGATCATGCTGCGCGTCTCCGGCTATGGGCAGACCGGCTTGAAGCGCGACGAACCGGGCTTTGCCGCCATTGCCGAGGCAATGGCCGGATTGCGGTACCTGACCGGCGAACCCGGCCGCCCGCCCGTGCGCGCGGGGCTCTCGCTGGGCGACACCATCGCGGGCCTGCATGGCGCACTCGGCGTGCTGCTGGCGCTGTATGAGCGCGACGCGCGCGGCGGCGAAGGCCAGATGATCGATACTGCGCTATACGAGAGCGTTTTCAATCTTTCCGAGAGCCTGCTGCCGGAATACTCCGTGTTCGGCGCCGTGCGCCAGCCTGCGGGAGGAGCGCTGCCCGGCATCGCGCCGTCGAACGCCTACCAGTGCGCCGACGGCGAATATGTCCTGATCTCGGGCAACAACGACAGCATCTTCGTCAGGCTGATGCGGCGCATGGGGCGGGACGACCTCGCCGAAGACCCGGGCCTGGCCCACAATGACGGCCGCGCCCGGCGCGCTGCCGAGCTCGACGAAGCGATAGGCGCGTGGACGCGCACGCTGGGCAGCGCGGAGGTGCTCGCGGCCCTGCGGGAGGCCGAGGTGCCGGCGGGCCGCATCTATACGGCACGCGACATTGCTGAGGACCCGCATTACCGGGCGCGAGGCATGATAGAAACGGTCACGACGGCCAAAGGGCTCAAAGTGGAAATGCCGGGCATCGTGCCCAAGTTGTCGGGCAGCCCTGGCGCGATCCGCCATCGCGCCCCGCAGCTCGGGGAACACACCGAGCCAGTGCTGCGGGAAGCGGGCCTGGACGATGCCGAGCTGGCCAAACTGCGCGAGAAAGGAGTGATTGCATGAACGGCGGGCCGGCACGCATCGAGCTCAACGAAGTCGGGCCGCGCGACGGCCTGCAGATCGAACCGAATTTCGTCGCCACCGAAGACAAGATTGCCTTGGTGGACGCGCTCTCGGACTGCGGCTTCGCCCGCATTGAAGTCACGAGCTTCACTTCCGCGCGCGCCATCCCCGCGCTGGCCGACGCCGAGGCCGTCATGCAGCGCATCCGGCGCCGGCCCGGCGTCATCTATACCTGCCTGGTGCCCAATCTCCGTGGCATGGAACGCGCCTTCGAGGGCGGCGCGGATGAACTCAACTTGGTCATGTCGGTGAGCGAAACGCACAATCGCGCCAATTTGCGCATGACGCGGGAACAATCGACGGCCCAGCTCCTCGCCATGCTGGAACGCGCGCACCAGGCCGGCGTGCCGTGCAATGTTTCGCTGTCCACGGCGTTCGGCTGCCCGTTCGAAGGGGAGGTCGCGCCAGCCGAAGTCGAGCGACTGGCCTGCCTTTTCGCCGGTGCCGGGGCAGCGGGCATCACCCTGTGCGATACCACGGGGATGGCGTACCCGACGCAGGTCGCCCAGTTGTGCGATTCGCTCGCGCAACGGCTGGGCGATGCCCTGCCGCTCACCCTGCACCTGCACAACACGCGCGGCATGGCCTTGGCCAATGCGCTGGCGGGGTGGCAGGCCGGCATCCGACGCTTCGACGGGGCTGTCGGCGGACTCGGGGGATGCCCCTATGCGCCGGGCGCGAGCGGCAACGTCAATAGCGAAGAACTGGCCCACATGTTTGCCTGCATGGGGGTGGAAACGGGCGTGGCGCTTTCGCCGCTGCTCGACGTCGTTGGCGCCCTGCCCCGGCTCGTCGGCCGCGCGCTGCAGAATCAATTGCTGGCTGCCGGCCCAAGGCTGCGCACGCACCCGGCGCCGGACTGGCTGGACGAGCGCTTCGGAAAAAGTCAGGCATAGGTGCGAGACTGACCGCCGGATGCCCAGGGGGCCAGGGGGAGCTACACTAGTGGGTTCGAACAATATTCCCGTCGATCACCAACTCATCCATGGTCCGTTCCCGCAGCAAGTCTTCCACCCGCCTCAACCGCGATGCCGAAAAACTGGTGTCGCTGTCGCTGTCGCTCAACAGCTCCGGCAGCCGCGTCGAGGATCGTTTCTGGGAGCGGGAGCTCGACACGGTGCTGGATAAGCTCATGCACAGCGGGCACGATGCCACGATCGAAGCGGCACTCGAAACCTTGTACCAGCGCAATGCCGGTGCCTACGAGATTTTGGTCGAACACGCCGAAACGCTGTCTGAATCGATGATGCTGCAGAAAGATGGCAGCGATTACGACGTATTGCTGATCGTCGCACCGGTCGTGGCCTGGACCCGCTTCAACATTCCGTACGGCCCCATCCGCCCAGACCTGCTGGATGCCCTGAAAGCGCACCTGCATGGCCACGTCCTGGCCGCGGACGCCCGACTGGCCCTCGCGCCGCAACTCTATAGCGTCGACCAGATGCCTCGCTCCTTCAGCGCCACGCGCCAGTGGCTTGCGCGCCTCGGTGCCCAGGCGCTCGGGCTGCCCCTGCCCCGCATGGCGGCCGACGACGCGGAAATCGCCAACCTGCTGGCCGACACCCGATACTTGGTGGGTGCGGTCGCGGTTCCCCAGGGCGCGCCGATCTTCCGGTGGCAGGAAAACCCCGCCAAGCCCGAGGCCACCCGGGAATCGTGCCTCGCGCAATGGGCGGCCCAGACGACGCCCTTGTTCGCCGACCTCTTGCCCGGCTGCGGCTTCGAATGCCTGCTGCCGGACGCCTACTACGTGAGCAACCGGGAGGCCGACCGGCGCGTCCGGCCACTGTCGCTCCGGGCATCCGTCGCGTGGCTGGAAGCCACCCTGGGCCTGACGCCCGACCGCCTGCGCGCAGTCATCGCCGCCTGCGGGGAAACCGATCCGGAGGAATACCGCATCGGGTTCACCCAGCGCCAGAGCAATGACGTGATCTACGGCTGCGCCTGGCCGCTTTTCGGACGCGAGGACGACAACCCCGAGCTGCCGGCGATAGACCTCATCGCGGACCTCCTGCGCGAGCTGGGCGTGAACGACCTGCGCAAACTGCCGGGGGTCTTGCCCATGGAGTTCTGCGACGATTGCGGCGCCCCCTACTTCCCGAACCCGCTCGGCGAACTCGTCCACGCCGAGCCGCCGGAAGACGCCGATCCGGCGCCCGTGCACTTCCACTAAACGCGGCTGCCCGGGCGACGCGGGGATTATCGGCCCCCGCCGCCGGCCTGGCCCCGGCATGGCCGATGAGCCCCGAAGGGGCGGACGGCCGCGACAATTCCCCAGGAGTAGTACGCCCTTTAGGCCACGGCCTCATGCGTTTGCCTCATAATCGCAGCAGATCCGCCCTTCTTTTCCGGAGTCCCGCATGACCGACAAGATCGCCAAACCGGCCCCGCAACCGATCCAGGTTTATTCCTGGCCCACGCCCAACGGCCACAAAGTGCACATCATGCTCGAGGAGTGCAAGCTCCCCTATGAGGTGACGGCCATCAACATCGGCGCTGGCGATCAGTTCAAGGAAGAATTCCTAGCCATCAGCCCGAACAACAAAATCCCGGCCATCATCGACCCGGAGGGCCCCGACGGCAAGCCCATGTCCTTGTTCGAGTCGGGCGCGATTCTCGTCTATCTCGCCGGCAAGACCGGCAAGTTCCTCGGCAAGACCGACCGCGAACGCTACACCACGCTCCAATGGCTGATGTTCCAGATGGGGGGCGTGGGGCCCATGTTCGGCCAGGCGCATCACTTCCGCCTCTATGCGCCGGAACGCATCGAATACGCCATCAACCGCTATACCAATGAAACGCGCCGCCTCTACGGCGTCATGGACAAGCAGTTGAGCAACCACGCCTACCTCGCCGGGCGCAACTACACCATCGCCGACATCGCCACGTGGCCTTGGACCCGTTCGCACGCCAACCAGGGGGTGGACTTGGCCGAATTCCCCAACGTCAAGCGCTGGTTCGACGAAATCCAGGCCCGTCCCGCCGTGCAGCGCGGCATCCAGGTGCTGGCCGATCAACGCAAGCCGCAAGACGCCCGGGCCAAGGAAATCCTGTTCGGCGCCACCCAATACCAGCGTCGCTGAACCCGCGTCGCCCAGGCTCGGCCCCCATCGCCCGGGCCCGGGGGCTGGCCTGGGCCGCTCGCGCCGCCTCAGGGCAGCCAGGCGCCCATCAGCGGCGCCAGCAATACCATCGCCAGGCCGCTGAAGATCATGAGCAGGCTGGCCATCACGCCGGCCTCTTCACCCAACTCCCTCGCTTTCGTGGTTCCGAGCGCGTGCGCTGCGGCGCCGAACGACGCGCCGCTCGCCCAGCGCGAACAACGGGGCACCAGCGCCAAGATCAGCTCTCCGCTCAGCATGCCAGTCAGCCCCGTGGCCATGACGAACGCCGCGACGAGGTCTGCATTACCGCCGAATTGGCCGGCGGCCGCCAGCGCGAACGGCGTCGAGATCGAACGCACAAGGAGACTGGGCACCACGTCGGGCGACAAGTGAAACGTCTGCGCCAGCCACCATGAACTGCCCACGGCGCTCGTCACGCTCGCGGCCGTCCCCAGGGCCAGGGCCGGCCAGAGTTGGCGTATGAGGTGCCGGTATTCGTAGATGGGCACGGCGAAAGCCACCGTGGCCGGTCCCAGGAACCATAACAGCGCCCGCGTATCGGCTGCGTATTCCTCCAACGGGATGCCGAATACCGATAGCGTCGCCAGCAGGGCGAGCGGCGTCAAGAGGATGGGATGCGTCCAAGCGCGCGGAACACTGCGGTACAGCCATTTGTTCAGGTAATAGAACCCGACGGTCGCCACCAGGCAGAAAAAAGCGGGGAACATCTCAAGCGCTCCCGGGCGAGCGGCGACGGACGATCCACTCTACGACGGCTGCCGTGACCAGCATGACGCAGGCATTGCCCAGCACGATCACCGCCGCCAGCTTCAGTCCCTCGCTTCGCAGCAGTTCCTGGTAGCGTGCCATGGCCACGACGGCCGGCACGAAAAAGACCAGCATGTCGGCAAGCAGCCATTTCGCACCGGCGTCGATCCGGCGCAGGGGGAGCCGGCCGCTCAGCAACAGCAGGAGCACGGCAATCAGTCCGAGCACGCCGCCGGGTAGCGGCAGGCCCGACCACTTGGCGAGCCCATCGGCCGCCCACCAAACGGCGATGAGGAGCAAGACTTGCGAAAGGCGAACGGCAAAGGCGTGCATGAGAACGAGAAAAATTCAGGGTTTACCCGTATTCTACGCAGCGTCTGTCCATTTATGAAATGAATAAAATCCATACTAATAATTCCAATTAGGAATTCAATGGATCTCAAGGCACTCCGCTATTTCGTTGAGGTCGTCCAGCGGCAAAGCTATACCGGCGCAGCGGGAGCCTTGTTCGTCACACAACCCACCGTCAGCAAGATGCTCCGGCAACTGGAAGATGAGGTGGGGGCCCCGCTGCTGCAGAAATTCGGCCGCCGGATCGAGCCCACCGACGCCGGGCGCATCCTGCTGGAACGCGGGAAACAGTTGCTGGCACTGCACGCGCAACTGGAAGCGGAGCTGGCGGACCTGCGCCAGAGCGCGCGCGGGGAGCTCGTGGTGGGCATCCCCCCGCTGGCCCACCGCCTGCTGGCGCCCCTGCTGGCGCGATTCCACCGGGAGTACCCACAGGTCGAGCTCAAACTCTTCGAGCGTGGCTCACGCGCCGTGGAAGACGAGCTCCGGTCCGGTGCCCTGGAGATTGGGGCCATGCTGCTGCCGGCCGACGAGTCCGAATACGAAACGCTCACCATCTGCAACTACCCACTGCGGCTCGTTGCACCGCGCCGTTCGCCCTGGGCCGGCAAACCAGGCATCCGGCTGGAAGAACTCGCGGGCGAACCCTTCGTCTTCTATGGCGAGGGCTTCGCCCTGAACGAAGTGGTCCACGGCGCGTGCCTGCAAGCCGGCTTTGCGCCGCGCATCGCGGGCCGCAGCAGCCAATGGGACTTCATGGCCTCCATGGTCGCGGCCGGCGTGGGCGTGGCCCTGCTGCCCGAGCTGTTCTGCCGCCAGCTCGATCGCGCCGCTCTGGCGGTCGTCCCCATCGACGCGCCGCAGCTGTGGTGGCACATGGCCTTCGCGTGGCGCCGCGGGCGCTACCTCTCGTTCGCCGCCCGCGCCTGGCTCGATCTGGCGCGCCAAATGCTGCCCGGGCCAGACGAGGCGGCAGGCGATAATGTCGCCCTTTCTGGCAAGGAAGCTTCTTGATGCTGGCCGACATTTTCTGCCGCGTCATCGACAACTACGGTGACATCGGCGTGTGCTGGCGCCTGGCGCGGCAATTACGCCGGGAACGGGACTGGGGCGTGCGGCTCTGGGTCGACGACCTGCGCGCCATGGCGCGCCTCGCCCCCCAGGTGGATCCTGCGCTGCCCGCGCAACACGTAGAAGGCGTGGACGTCGTGAGCTGGACCCGTCCTGCTCCGCCGCTCGCCCCGGGAGATGTCGTCATCGAGGCCTTCGCCTGCGATCCTCCCCCGGAATTCGTGCAGCGCATGCGCGACCAGGTCCGCCCGCCCGTATGGATCAACCTCGAGTACTTGAGTGCCGAGGGGTGGGTCGAGAGCTGCCATGGCCTGCCCTCGCCCCAACCCGGCGGCTTGCGCAAATATTTCTTCTTCCCGGGATTCACCCCAGGGACGGGCGGCTTGCTACGCGAAAAAACCCTGCTCCCCATGCGCGACGCGCTGCAGGCGGACGCCGGCGCCCGGGCCGCGTTCTTGCACGAGGCGGGCCTGCCGGCGCTGCGCCCAGGGGAACGCCTGGTGACGCTATTCTGCTATCCCGATGCCCCGGCCACCCTCCTGGCCGACGTATTGGCGGCAGGCGAGGCGCCGACCCTGCTCGCCGTGCCCCCCGGCGTTGCCCCCTACCTCGCGGCCGGCGAACGGGGCCGGCTGCGCATCGCGCGCATCCCCTTTCTTCCGCAGCCCGATTACGACCGCCTGCTCTGGTGCGCCGACCTCAACTTCGTGCGCGGCGAAGACTCGTTCGTCCGCGCCCAATGGGCCGGGCGCCCCCTGGTCTGGCACATTTACCCCCAAGCCGAAGCGGCCCACGTCGACAAGCTGCGGGCCTGGCTGGAACGTTACCCTGCACCGGACGGCATACCGTCCTTGCAAACGGCCTGGAACGGCGATGCCGAGGCCTGCCGGCTGCCCGAGCTGCTGCAACGCGCCCTCTCCCCCGACGTATTCGGGGCGTGGACCACGGCTGCCCGCCGCTGGAGCGACGAGCTGTCCAGGCAGCAGGACCTGGCCCATGCACTGGCCGACTTCTGCGAGGCGCGGCAGGAGAACGGTCGATGATGCGCAACTAGCCGGGAAACCCCTGCCCAGGCTATACTAGTAGGCTACTTATGCTTTGTTCCAGGCCCCTTTAGGCAGGCTAGCCGAATACCCTTCGGGTGGTCGCGGGTGTTCCCGCCGGGTCTACCCAAAGGGGCTTTCGTCAAGACCCTACCTGGTACTACGGCGCAGCGCCGTTGCCACTAGAGTCACCTCCCCTAAGGTTGATTTCCAGTATGAAGATCGCTCAGGAACTGCGCGTCGGCAACGTCATCATGGTCGGCAAGGATCCCCTGGTCGTCCAGAAGACCGAATACAACAAGTCGGGCCGCAATGCCGCCGTCGTCAAGATGAAGCTCAAGAACCTGCTTACGGGTTCTGGCACGGAAACGGTCTACAAGGCCGACGAAAAATTCGAAGTCCTCGTGCTCGAGCGCCGCGAGTGCACCTACTCCTACTTCGCCGACCCGATGTACGTCTTCATGGACGCCGAGTACAACCAGTACGAGGTCGAGGCCGAGAGCATGGGCGATGCCCTCAACTACCTCGAGGAGGGCATGACCGTGGAAGTGGTCTTCTACGAGGGCCGCGCCATCTCGGTCGAAATGCCGACCATCGTCGTGCGCGAAATCACCTATACCGAGCCTGCCGTGCGCGGCGACACCTCGGGCAAGGTCATGAAGCCCGCCAAGATCAACACCGGCTACGAGCTGCAGGTGCCGCTGTTCTGCGAGATTGGCGACAAGATCGAAATCGACACGCGCACCGGCGAATACCGCAGCCGCGTGAAGTAATTCCCCGGCCGGCACTACACGAGAACTGGCGCTTCGGCGCCTGTTTCGTTTTGGGCGAGCGAGGAATGCCATGGCCGGCCGCTGCTGCGCCCACCCGGGCGGTTCGCGCGTGAAGCGGTCCCCGCGGCGCTCCCGTGGGCCGGAGCGCACGGTAAATCGCGCAGAGTGCTCAGACCCCGGGCTACTGCAAGCGCTCGTCGTCGAGCAAAGCGGGGATGGCGGCCACGGGAATGCCCTCTTCGACCAGGGACTGCTGTTCCTCGTAGGTCGCCACGCCGCGGATGGGGCGCTCGGGCGCCTCGCCGTGGTGGATGCGGCGGGCCTCGGCCGCGAACCGCTCGCCGACGTTTTCCGTCTGGCGCAACAGCTGGCGCAGGTGCTGGAGCATCGCGGCCTGCATGGCCGCGGGCTTGCTTGCCGCACGGGACGAGGGGCCGGGCTCCTTGCTTCCTGAGACGTTCAACATGGGCGCCGACGGTTTCTTGTCGATGGTCTTGCTGTCGCACAGCGGGCAACTGATCAGGCCGCGCTCACGCTGCGTATCGAAATCGGAGTGCGAGCTGAACCAGCCTTCGAAAACATGGCCGCGCTCGCATTGCAAATCGAATACTTTGAATGTCATGGACGATGCGCCTTGCCGCAAAGGCCTAGCGCGGGTTGCATCAGATAGCCTTATGGTACCCCAAGCGCGGCCGATGCTGGTGCACGGGCGCCCCCCTTCACCGTTGACGCGACACTAGGCCCCGTGCGGCTCGTCCACGCAGGTCCGGTTGCGGCCCTGGCGCTTGGCGGCATAAAGCGCCGCATCGGCCCGCCGCACCAGTGCCTCGGGCGATTCACCGTCCTCCGGCACCATGGCGTCCACGCCGATGCTGACCGTCATCACGCCCAGGTCGCTTTTTTCATGGGGCAAGCGCGCGTCTTGCGCGCCCTGGCGGATGGCTTCGGCGATCCGGTAGGCCCCCTCCAGATCTGTGTCCGGCAGCAACACGGCGAACTCCTCGCCCCCGTAGCGGGCTGCCATGTCTGCAGGGCGCCGAAGGCTGCCTTGGATCAGCTGGGCAAGCGTGCGCAGGTAGCGATCCCCATGCTGATGGCCATAATGATCGTTGAGCGCCTTGAAATGGTCCGCGTCGATCAACAACAAGGCAAGCGGACTCTGGTCCCGGCGGGCGCGCCGCCACTCCCGCTCCAGGACCTCATCGAAACGACGCCGATTGGCCAAGCTCGTGAGGCTGTCGGTCACCGCCATGGCCTGCAGCTCGGCGTTCTCGGCCGCGAGCGCATCCTCGATCTTCTTCCGGCGTGAAACGTCACGGATCGTCAGCACGTAGCGATCGTCCCCAGTCTCCGGCGGCAGGCGCCTCACGCTGGCCTCGAGCCACACCCAAGCGCCGTCCCGGTGCCGGGCGGGAAAAGTCAGCATACGGGGCCAGGATTGCTCGCCGCCGGAAAATAGCGGCGCGTAGTCGTCTTGGACAAAATCGTTGACGCTGCGCCCCTCGATCTCATTCGGCGCCCATCCCAGCACATCTTTGATCGCCGGAGAGATATACGTGACGGTGCCATCGGCCCGGCTCATGGCGATGATATCGGCGGAATTCTCTGCCAGCACCCGGTATCGGGTTTCGCTGCGCAAGGCACTGCGCTCAGCCGCCAGGCGCAAGGTGAATTCCCGCCTCAGCATCCACACCAATACCAGCGTGCCAACGCACAGCAGCAGGGTCAACGATGAAATGATCCAGGCCTTGCTGCGCCAGGCGCTATAAATATCCGTGTCGGCCATGCCCACCAAGACGACGAGGGGCACGGACGGCACCGCCGCATACGAATAGAGGCGCGCCAGGCCGATGGGCGACGCCTTCGTCTCGTAGTAGCCGCTGTCCGAGGCGGGATAATGCCTGAATAATTCGATGCCGCTGAGCCCTTGGCCGAGTTGCGCGTACTCTGCTGGGTAGCGTGCCATGACGGCCCCGTTCGCCCGCAGCAACATGATGACCCCGTGTTGGCGCAGGTCCAGGCGCTGGAAGAGGCTCTCGAGGTAGGCCACGCGCAGCGTGCCCGCTACGACGCCGCCGAAGCTGCCGTCTTCTCGCGTCACGCGGCGGCTCACCGCGATGGACCATAAATTCGTCAGGCGGGAATAGAAAGGCTGGCTGACATACAAGCCGCTGTTGGACGATCCCTTGTGGACCTGGAAGTAATCCCGGTCATCGAACGCCATGCCGCGCGGCATCACCGAATTGGTATCGGTGACCATGTTGCCTTCCCGGTCGAGCACCACCAAGTTCCCAACCCCGCGCACCGGGGGCAAATTGTCGAACAGCAAGCGATGGCGGCGATATGGATCCAGGCCCTCGGCTTCCGCCACGCGCAAGCCGTTCAGGATGGACTGGAGCGCCAGATCGACGAGTTCGATGTCGCGTCGAATGCCGTCGGCAACCACGCGGCCGATGTTGACCGTGGCCTCCAGAGCCGCCTTCTTGGCATCCTGACGGGTATCGTAGAGCGCGGCCGCACACACCAGGCCGAAGCACGCGACCACCGCAGTGGCCCATATCGTTAACCAGCGCATGGACCCCGCACTCGTTACAAATAGGGACTCGCACTATACATTCGGATGCTCGGCAAGCCGCATTTTCTTGACACTGGTTTGCAATCGGACGCGTCGCGGCACGAAAAATGACGCCAACGGCGCATTTTATCGTAGCCCACCCGCGCGCTTGGCGCAGGCCTGGCAGGTAGTGCATCACTACCGCCCACTCCGGTGCCCTGTCTATGTAGAGCCCCGCGCGCGACCCGGTGGCGGGCGAAAGGCAGAATACCTCATGAGCTCGACCATCCAAAGCCTAGCGGAAAGTGTTACTAAACATTACCAAATCGCCCTGGGGCGGCTATGGCAATGGGCGCATTTCGGGCGTATCGTCCGCTCGCGGACGTATCGAGCCCTTGGATGGATCGTACGTTTGCGGTTCCTTCCGTGCTGCGGCGTCTCCCATCCACGCCGCGGCACTTTTTATTTGTGCGCCCGGCGCCACCGTTGCCGCGGCCCGGCGCGCATGCGCCCAGCGGCGGGCGGCTAGTCGATGTCGATGAGGCGCTGATGCGTGAGGTGATCCCAAATGCTCGGCTGCCGGGAGCAGCGCGCCGGGCATGCTGGAGAAGGAGCCGGCTGTTTCGCGTCATGGGCAGGCGCCAGCGCCGCCGGTTCCGCCGGGGGCGGTGCCACGGGCTGCCACGTCACGCAGCCGGCCATCAAGCTGGCGCCCACCGCGCACAGCAGCGTCCTACTCGTTCTGCGCATCTTGGTACTGCCCACCCAATCCGGACCAACACCTTCCCGCGCCTTGAAAACCGCGGAGACCCTCGACGAGCGAGCGGATCCGCGGCATTCGCCCGGAACCCGGCACCTGCCTTTCTCGAGCGAAGGACCTGGATTAGGCTCCGCGGACTCGCGGGGTAGATAATGGTGCGCCCGGCCGGAATCGAACCGGCACGCCTCACGGCTGCGGATTTTCTTACCCACTACTGTTCGCACAGCCGGATTGCCATGGCAACACCGTTTGGGGTCTGGACTCTGCCTTGACCATCGCAAGGCGGGGCATGATCGATGCCCGGCCTGCATTAGGTCCCCGCCGTCGAGTCTCTACACACGCCCGGCAGCGCATGTAGCTGCCTGCTTGGCTCGGCATTCCCGTGCCAGGGGTTCGCCGAATTTGACGGGTTCTACTCCCGGACTTTCGACCGGGGCACTCCACTTGTACGGAAGTCCGCTACGTCTACCAATTTCGTCACGGGCGCACGGCCGCTATTGTATATGAGGTTCCCCCGCGCACTCGGCGCAGCACGCGGGGAAAAACGCTCAAGCTTTGGCGAATCGCTCGCGCAGGACGTTCTTCTGCACCTTTCCCATCGTGTTGCGCGGCAGCTCGTCGACGATGTGGACCCGTTTGGGCACCTTGAAATTCGCGATCTTGCCTTTGAGCTCGGCGATCATGGCCGCTTCGTCCAGCGTGGCGCCCGGCCTGGGCACCACCACCGCCACCACGGCCTCCCCGAAGTCCGGGTGCGGCACGCCGATGACCGCGCTCTCGGCCACACCGTCCATGTCGTCGATGAAGCTCTCGATTTCCTTCGGATAGACGTTGAACCCTCCGGAGATGATGAGGTCCTTGCTACGGCCGACGATGGTGAGGTAGTTGTCCGGGACCGGCCGCCCGCCCGATTCGCCGCCCCAACGGCCGACGTCGCCGGTCTTGAACCACCCGTCCTCGGTGAACTCCTGTTTTGTCTTTTCGGGCATGCGCCAATAGCCCTTGAATACGTTGGGCCCGCGCACCTCGATGTTCCCTATTTCCCCCGGGGGGCATGGCTCGCCCTTGTCATTCACCACCCGCACGGACACGCCCGGCAACGGCATCCCCACCGTTCCGCCGAGCCGCTCGCCCTGTGCCGGGTCATAGGGATTGGACACCAGCATGACCGTCTCGCTCATGCCATAACGCTCCAGGATGGTATGGCCGGTGCGTTCGCGGAAGGCATTGAACGTTTCCATCAGCAGCGGTGCCGATCCGGACACGAACAGGCGCATGTTGCGGCAGGTCTCCCGAGTGAAGCCGGGATCGGCCAGCAGGCGCACATAGTAGGTCGGGACCCCCATCATCACCGTACTGCGCGGCAACTCCCGCAGCGCTGCAGCCACGTCCAGCTTGGGCAGCCAGATCATTTTGGCACCGGCGAGCAGCGCGCCGTGCGCAGCCACGAACAGGCCATGCACGTGGAAGATGGGCAGCATGTGCAACAGCACATCATCCTGCCGCCAGCCCCAATAAGTGTGCAGCACGCGGGCATTGGAGGCCAGGTTGCCGTGCGTCAGCATGGCGCCCTTGCTGCGGCCCGTCGTTCCCGAGGTGTAGAGGATCGCCGCAAGGTCGTCCTCCCCGCGCGCAACGACCTGCTGCTCGGGCGAAGCCTGGCGGGCAGCGTCGAGGAACGTGCCGGTCCGGTCGTCGTCCAAGGTAAAGACGTGCGGCGTACCAGCGCGCTGCGCGCAGCGCCGGACCCATTCCAGGTTCTTGCTGGCGCACACCACCACCGAAGGTTCCGCATCGCCCAGGAAATAATCGATCTCCGCTTCCTGGTAGGCGGTATTCAACGGCAGGTACACATAGCCGGCGCGGAGCGTGGCCAAGTACAACAACAGTGCCTCGGGCGACTTCTCGACGTGCACCGCCACCCTGGCCCCTTCAGGAAGCCCGAGCGACTGCAGCACGTTGGCCATGCGCGCCGTTTCGTTCTCCACGTCGCGCCAGGTGTAGTTGCCGGCCCCCGGGGCCTCGATGCACAAAGTGTCCCGATCGGCGGGAAAGCCGCTTGCCAACAAGGCGTAAAGATTCGCGTCGTTCATCAATCCTCTTCTTCGTTCTCGGGTAGTGGTCCATCCGCGCCGAAATCAGGCGGACGCCCGGCGAGAAACGCCGCGACGCCTTCACGATGATCTCGGGTATCACTATAGGAAAAAAAATCCTCCAGCTCTGCTTCGTCGAGCGGTTCCGGCCGTTGCAGGCGCCTGATCATGCGCTTGTTGAGGGTGGCGGCCAACGGCGAGCCCGCGGCGATGCGCCGTATCGTGCGATGGGTTTCCGCTTCCAGTTCGGCGTCGTCCACCACCCTCGTCAACAAGCCCTTGGCATGGGCTTCCGCCGCATCGAGGATGCGGCCTTCCAGCAGGAGCTCCAAGGCCACGGCACGCCCGGCCACTGAGAGCAGCCCTGCCAATTCGGCAGGCGCCATCGGAAAACCGAGCCGGCCTATCGGCACGCCCAGCCGTGCGCTGCGCGCTGCAATGCGCAGATCGCAGCTACAAGCGATCTCGAGCCCTCCACCCACGCACACGCCCTGGATCATGGCCACGGTCGGCAGCGGGCATTCCGCGATCGCCCGCAAGGCGGGCGCGATGACGTGCTCATGGTAACGGCGAACCGCGACGCGATCCCCCCGCTCCACCGGGAACTCGGCGATATCGGCGCCAGCAGCGAAATGTCCGCCCGCGCCCCGTATGATCACGGCGCGCAGGCCGCGGTGGCCGGCGACCTTGCCCATCCCTGCGGCAAGGTCGCGCCACATGGCCGCGGTCAATGCATTGAGCTTGCCCGGGTGCGCCAGCGTGAGCGCCAGCACGTCGCCCTCGCGCGCGACCTCGATGCGGCCGCGCGCGCCGCCCTCAGGATCAGGCTTCCCGCTCATCAATCGGCCTTGACCCCCGCTTCCCTGGCCACGCTAGCCCAGCGCTGGACCTCGGCATGCAGATACTTGCCGAACTCGGCGCTGGTATAGCGCGGCACCTCCGAGCCATTGCCGAGCCAGACCTTCTGGATCTCCGCTGAGTCGAAGGCCTTCTGCACCTCGGCGTACATGCGCTCGACGATGGCCTGCGGCGTACCCTTCGGCGCCCACATGGCGTACCAGGTCGAGACCTCGTAGCCGGGCAGCCCCGCTTCGGCCGCCGTCGGCACGTCGGGGAAAGCCGAGGATCGCTTGGGCGCCGCGACCGCGATGGGCTTGATCTTGGCGCTGCGAATGTGCTGGGCCGAAGAACCCAAGCCGTCGAACGCCAGGTCCACCTGGCTCCCCATCAGCGCCAGCAACATCGGGCCGGCGCCGGTGTACGGCACATGGATGATCTCGACCTTGGTCTGCAGCTTGAACAGCTCCCCGGCCAGATGGTGCGAAGTGCCGTTGCCAGCGGAACCGAAGTTCAATTTGCCCGGATTGGCGCGCGCGTACTCGACCAAACCTTTTAAATCGTTGAAGGGCGCAGTCGGCGCCGCGACGATGATCTGCGGCGGTTGGGCAACGAGCGTCACCGGAATGAAGTCCTTCTCAATGTCGTAGGTCAGCCCCTTATAGAACGACGGCGCGATGGCATGGTGGGCCCCGCCAACGAAAAAGGTGTAGCCGTCGGGCGCGGCGCGCGCTGCGATGGCCGCTCCCACCGTCCCGCCGGCGCCGCCCCGATTGTCGACCACCACGGATTGCCCGAGCTGGATCGAGAGTTGCTGCGCGAGCGGACGCACGAACGCATCCGTGCCGCCCCCCGCGGGGAAAGGAACGATGATGGTGACCGGCTTGGCCGGCCAGGCATCTGCCGCCACGGCATGCCCGCCTGTGGCGACGGCCGCCAGGCAAGCGATCAAGGCAACGCTCCGTTTCATCTGCTGTCTCCTTTGGTAGTCAAGGCACTGCACGCTGGCTCCGCCAGTTCTGATGAATCTTGCAGCCTCACTTCAGAGCAGCCGGGCAAAGCTGCGGCTGGTCTCGGGCCTGCCTTCGCTGAGCTTGGACAGATTGTCGTCGAGCGCGTCGAGCTCGTATAGGTAATTGACCATGATGCCGCACGACTGCGCGCGACCCTTGCGAGAAAGATCTGCCTTCCAGTTCAGGCGCTCGATGCGGGCCCCGTTGCCCAAATGGAACCGGGCCACCGAATCCAGGGGCTGCCCCCCCTTGCGCTCCAACAGGTAGTGCGCGGCCAGCCGCATGGCGAGCGACTGCACCTCGGGCTGCGCCTCTGCCGCATCCACCGCCTGCTGGATGCGGGCAAGCACGTCGGCGCCGCTGCCCAGCTCCGCGGTGCCCCCGCTTTTTTCCCCGCTGAGCAACGCGGCGATCCGCTCTGCCTCGAGCTTCTTGAGCCAATCGCAGAACCCGGGCATAGGCGACAGCGTCGCGAATCGCTTGATCTTGGGAACCTCGGCGTTCAGCTCCTCGATGACGCGCTTGAGCAAGAAATTGCCGAAGCTGACGCCGCGCAACCCTTGCTGGGTATTGGAAATGGAATAAAAAATCGCCCACCGCGCCTTCTCCATGTTTTCCATGGGGGCGCTCTCGTCGAGGAGCCGCTGGACGTTGTCGGCCATTTCCGCGCAAAACGCGACTTCGACGAAGATCAGGGGCTCATTCGGCATGCGCGGATGGAAAAACGCATAGCAGCGCCGATCAGAGTCCAGCCGGTTTCGCAGGTCGCTCCACGATGCGATTTCGTGCACGGCCTCGTAGATGATGAGCTTCTCTAGGAGCGAAGCCGGCGAATCCCAAGTTATGCGGCGCAATTCGAGCAAACCGACGTCGAACCAGTTCGACAGCAGCCCCTCGAGGTCAGCATCCAGCGTGCGCAGCGCCGGGATGCGCGTCCGCCAGGCCAGCATGTCCGTGCGCAGCATCAATAAGAACGGCAGGCCATCGGGCAAGGCATTCAGGCGCTTGAAAAAGCGCACGCGCGCATGGGAGAGCGCGCGGGAAAGATCCGACGGCGCGTCTTTGCCTGCGTCGGACGGCGCGGGCGCAGAAGAACCGACCTCGGCCAGGATGCTCAACATGGCCCCGCGCCGTTGCGCATCCGCCTCGCGGTACTGTTCCTGCCAGGCTCGCGCCGAGCGGTTGGCCGCGACGTCGGTCAGGCGCGCCTGAAAGCATGGCTGGAGCAAGGCGCGCAGGCGGTTCGCTTCCCGCGTGGAAAGCACCGCCGTTTCCGGGCGCTCGGGGCCTTGTCCGGCGCCCTGCGGACGGCTTCCAAACCATTTGCTCCAGCGCGCCAGCAGAGACTGGGGAGGTTGGGGGTCGGGCGCCGGCGCCGCCGGCCGGACGTCCTCGAAATCTTGGCGGTCGCGGTTCAGCGTCTCGTTCATGCCATCTCCCGTCCTCGTCAGAAACCTCAACCAGATTGCCTCGCCAGCGAGGCCATCAGATCCGCAAACCTTTGTCCCTGCACCACCACGTGATCGCGGGCCCGTCCGGCAGCGAGTTCCGCATCGCCGGCCAGCAGCGCCTGCACGATGCCCTCATGCTCATCGTAGGACGTGGCGATGCGGTCGCGCACGCGCAGTTGCAAGCGCCGGTAAGGGCCGAGCCGCCGATGCAGCTTGATCGCTTCCTCGGTCAAGAACGCATTGCACCCGAGCTCATAAACGGTGCGGTGGAACACCTCGTTCAGGTAGTAATAGGCGTTCGCATCGCCTGCGTCCCGCGAAGCGCGGCACGCATGGTGGGCGTCCAGCAACCGGCGATGATCGTCGGCCGTCATGCGGCGAGCAGCCAGGCGCGCGCACATGGCTTCCAGTTCGGCCATGACCTCGAACATCTCGACCAGCCGCTGCGGCCCGATTTGGGCGACCGACGCACCGCGCCGGTGGCGTATCTCGACCAGCCCTGCCGACGCGAGCTGGATCAAGGCTTCCCGAATGGGCGTGCGCGACACCCCGAAACGGTTGGCAAGCACGGTCTCATCCAGCGGATCCCCGGGCGACAGCTCGCCCACGGCGATCAGCTCTTCGATGGTTTCGCGCAGCGCTTCCGAGCGCTTTTTATCGGACGTAGGAGGCGGTCGGGACGACATGCCGACATCTTGCCACCAAGGTTTCTTGTATACAAGAATTTTTTATACGTACACACGAAAGACGCCTTATTACACAGGGCGACCAGTCGGTACGGGGAGACACCAAGCGAGGGAATGCACGCCATGGGCGCGGCCGGCGAGGGCTGTTGACCGATCTTAGGGAGATAGCACGGCACGACCAGCCGTGGAGGGAGGAAGTTGGGGCGCCCGTAGGGCCAGGCGGATCACCGCCTGGCACCGTACAACAGGGCATCTATGCAGCGGTGGCTGTCAGAACACAGAGGAGATGGCGAAGTGGTCAAGCACCGCCGGGCACATCGCGCCGAACTTGACGATGACCCACATGAAGCCGGAGGAAAACCCCGCGAGCAGCAGGAGGTCGAAGAAACGCCTCAAGCAAAGGCTGCCCGCCCTGCGCTCAGGATCGCGAATGTCCATGGTAGCCAGACTCCCCAGGCAATAAGACGCTCGAGAGTCTAGTATCAAGACGTAACAACATCTATTACCCAAACGTCGTACTACAAAGAAAGGAAAAACGGGGGCGCCGCGCAGTGCGCGAAGCCCCATCACCTCTCGGATTACAACCCGGCGGGACGAACGTAACCCGGAAAGTCTTTGTCCAGGACGGCCTTGAAGAACGAAGACTTGAACGCCGCCGCCAAGTCCTTGGCCCACGGTTTGTCTTGGTCGGCCCGGCGAATGGCCACCACCTGCTGGAATTGCACGGGCGGGTTTTCGAGCGCTACGGCGCTGGTGAGCTTCAAGCCGGACGCGATCGCGAAATTGCCGGGAACGATGGCGAACTCGGCATCGCCGACGGTGCGCGGCAGCTGGGCCGCCTCGACGGGTTGCAGCCGTATCTTCTTGGGATTGGAGGCGATGTCTTTTTCGGTGACCCGCAACGGATCCACCTCAGCCTTGACCGTGATTACCTTGTTTTCCTGCAACAGCAGCAAGGCGCGCGCGAGATTGCTCGGATCGTTGGGGAGGGTGAAGCGATCGCCCTCTTTGACCTCCGACAGGCTCTTGCGCGACTTCGAATAAATCCCCATGGGAGCAGTCGTGCTCTGGGCCAGGTCGATCAGGTCGAGCTTTTGGTCGGCCTTGAAACGATTCAGATAGGCGATGTGCTGGAACAAGTTGGCGTCGAGCGAGCCCTGCGCCAGTGCCAGGTTGGGCTGGACATAATCGTTGAACTCGACCAGGCGCACCTTGTAGCCCTGCTGCTCCAGCTGCGGAACGATGGCGAGCTTGAGCACGTCGTAGTTGTAGCCGGCAGTCGCGCCGAATACGAGATTCTTCTTGGCGGGATCGGCGGCATGCGCACCGGCGGCGCTCAACGCCAACAGCGCGGCGGCCGTGCCCAGGATGACTTTGCGACGTAGGGATGACATCGACGGATTCCTAAAAAAGATGAATGGCGGCCGCGTCAATCTGCGGCCAAGAAAAGAACGGGTCAGCGCTTGTCCAGCCGGTTCGCGATCGCATTCCCGCCGAACTGGATGATCTGCACCAGGACGATCAACAGCGCGACGGTCAACAGCATGACGTCAGTTTGGAAGCGGTAGTAGCCGTAGCGGATGGCAAGGTCGCCGATGCCGCCGCCGCCCACCACGCCGGCGATCGCGGAATATGAAAGAAAACTCACCGCGAGGACGGTCAGCGCCAGGACCAGTCCGGAACGTGCTTCGCGCACCAGCACTCTCCAGACGATCTGCAACTCGGACGCCCCCATGGCGTGTGCGGCCTCGATCACGCCGCGCGGCACCTCGCGCAGGCTCTGCTCCACCAGCCGTGCGAAATACGGAATGGCCGCCACCGACAAAGGCACCGCCGCCGCGAGCGGCCCGATGGACGTTCCCACGATGAAGCGCGTAATCGGCACCAGCGCCACCAGCAGGATGATGAACGGAAAGGAACGCACCGTATTGACGATCCAGCTGAGCGCCACGTACGCCGGGCGGTTGTCGAGCGATTGCCCCGGCCCGAGCAAGAACAGCAGGACACCCAACGGCCCCCCCAGGAAGATGGCTGCCGATAAGCCGATGCCCAGCATCAGGAAGGTTTGGCCGATGGCGACCCACAGTTCGGGAAGGATGGCGAGAATGTTTTCGGACATGATCAGGCTGCCTGGAAAGTCGGCCCCGCCGCCGCAATGCGGGCGGCGTGCTCTTTGAGAATGTCTGCGCGCGCCTGCTCCTGGGCTAGCTCCCGCCCCAGCGCGCTGACGCGGGGCGTGGCGTGGTCGTTCACATCGAAGCGTTCGACCAGTTGGCCGTTCTCGAGCACCGCCACGTGATCGCAGAGCGCGTGCACCACGGACAGTTCGTGCGTGACGATGACGATGGTCACGCCCAGGCGCCGATTGATCTCGCGCAGGGTATCGAGCACCGAGCGCGTCGTCTCGGTATCGAGCGCCGAAGTCGGCTCGTCGCACAACAACACCTTGGGGTGCGGCGCGAGCGCACGGGCAATGGCCACCCGCTGCTTTTGCCCGCCCGACAGCTGTGCGGGGTAATTGTGCAGCTTGTCCGTCAGGCCCACGACCTCCAGGCACTCGCGCACCCGGGCCTCGATCTCGGACTTGCTGCGGTTGCCATGTAGCTTGAGCGGAAATGCAACGTTCTCGTAGACGGTGGCATTCTGCAGCAGATTGAACTGCTGGAAGATCATCCCTATGCCCTGGCGCGTCTCGCGCAGCTCGCGCTTGGACATCCGGGTCAGGTCCCGTCCGTCGACCAGCACCTTGCCCGCGTCGGGACGCTCCAGCAGATTGATCATGCGCAGCAAGGTCGACTTGCCCGCCCCGCTCTTGCCTATCAGGCCGAACACGCGCCCTTCGGCCATGTCGAGCGATACGGACTTCACCGCCTCGAACGTGCGCCCATCAGCAAGCCGGAAAGTCTTGCTGACCGCCTCTAGCCGGATGAGCGGCGGGACGGAAGAAGAAGAATTCGAATTCATGGAAAAAGACAAGGCGGCTGCTCCCCGAACGCTTCGGGAACGCGGCGCCGCCGACGATATTGCACGAGTATCGGGCATACGACGGCCCGGCGGAACGAAAACGTTTTCCTATGTATATTCTATTTCTTCATTAGGACAGGCATGTTTTCTACAAAAAAGCACATAAGCCTATCCCCGATCGAATGCAGGCACTGTGGAGCAACTCCTTTGCAGGCCAGGCGCGGTGCCTCACGTTGCAAGGCAACCGATCATGACAAGACCGGGCAAACGACGCTGCCAAGCTGCATACCCCGTCGGCTGCAGCGTTACCGACCCGCGGGACGAACTGTCGCGCCTTTAGGGAGCGCCACGGGCGGCATGGATGAGGGGAAAGGAATTCTGGAGGCGCGTGGCGGAGTCGAACCGCCCTCAACGGATTTGCAATCCGGTGCATAACCGCTTTGCTAACGCGCCGTTGCCTAAGGGCAAGGGGCATGAGAACTCACGCCCGAATACGTCTAGGAAAACGGCCTAAGCTCGCTCCCCTAAAGAGCCAACGATTGTACACGAGCATCGACTTTTTTGCGAATCGCTTCCCAGTGCCTCGCCGCCTATGCGGCCCCGCCCTCATCCCGCGACCTCGCTGCCGAACTGCAAGCGCAGCCATGCTGCCACCGAGGGGAACCATGGATTTCCCCTAGGGTGCCCTAGATGGGACGTCACTATAATTGCCTGACAATTAATCTAAGAACTTGGCGGTTTTCGCCAACATATCCCCACATTCTCCCATTTTTGTCAGACAAAAATGGACGCTACCGCCGCCAATCCGGTTGAAGACACCCCTGTGCGATCGAGCCTGGTCCACCGCCTGCGCACGGCGATCACGGAGGGCGCATACAAGCCGGGCGATCGATTAGTCGAACGCGAGCTTTGCGAGCGCTTCGACGTCAGCCGTCCGTCCGTGCGCGAGGCGCTTCGCCAGCTCGAGGCCGAAGGCCTGATCGACATCGTTCCCAATCGCGGCCCTTCGGTGCGCATCATGACCGAGGCAGAAGTGCACGAACTCTGGGACATACGCCTGGCCATCGAGTGCCTCGCGGTCAAACGATTTGCGCTTTACGGCACGGAACAAGACATCCAGGTCCTGGAAACAGTGGTGCAGGAATTCGAAGCGGCGCTGCAGTCCCGCATCCCGGCGCGTATCAAGACGGCCAAGAACGCCTTCTTCGAAGCCCTCGCCCGGGGCTCCTACAACGCCAGCATCGGTACCTATCTGCGCCAGCTCAACGCACGCCTGAGTTTTCTCTGGTCCTCGTCGCTGACCATGCCCAACAGGCCGGAAGAAAGCGCGATCGAACTGAGGGCCTTGCTGCGCGCGATCAAGAATCGCTCCCCCGATGCAGCGCAGGCGGCCATCATTCTGCACAACGAGCATGGCAAGGCCGTCGCGCTGCACGGCCTGCGCTTATTCGAGGAAAGCCGCGCAAGGAATCGAGAAAGGAGCGCCGCCCGATGAGCGCCAAACCGCAGACCCTGACTCAAAAACTGCTTGCCCGGGCGAGCGGCCGGGATTACGTCGCCCCTGGCGATGTCATCCACCCGGTTCCAGAACTGGTGATCATCCACGACGGATACGTCGAAACGGCGTATCGGGAGCTCACCAAACTCGGTTTCCGCCGCATCGCCTCCCCGGAGAAGGTCGTCTTCGTCACCGACCACGAGGTGGTGTACGGCTCGCCCGCTGCTGCGGCCCGCGGCGCGCGCATCCGGGAGATCGCCCGCTGCTGGCGCATAGGCCGTTTCTACGACGTGGGGCAAGGGGGGCACGGACATCTGTTCCCGCTGGAACAAGGCTGGATCAAGCCGGGCATGTTCCTGTTCGCCTACGACATGCACTGCACGAACTTCGGGGCGATCGGCGCGGCAGCATACGGCGTCGGTCCCGAGATCACCTCGGTATTGGCGACGGGAACGTTGTGGACGCAAGTGCCCGACACCATCTGTGTGCGCCTGCATGGAAAGCTCGCGCCCGGCGTGCACGCGCGAGACGTCGGTTTCGTGCTTGCCCACGGATTCTCGTCCGACCGCTGGGGCGTGTCGGCCGACTATCGCGTGGTCGAATTCGCAGGCCCTGGCCTGGCCGGACTCTCCATCGCGGATCGCGTCGCACTATGCAACTCGATCACCGAGATCGGCGTCGCCAACGTGGCATTCCCTCCCCCGGCAGGCTCGAAGGAAGGGGTGCACAGCGACCCGGGCGCAGACTATCTCCACGTCATCGATCTCGACCTTTCCGAGATCACCGCGCAAGTGGCACTGCCGGGTGGCCCCGACCGCGCTGCCCCGCTCGAGAGCGTTGCCGGCCAGCGGATCGACCATGCATTCCTGGGCTCGTGCGGATCGGGCATGTACGAAGACTTCGCGGCCGCCGCCACCGTGCTCAAGGGCAGGCGCGTGGCCGCAGGCGTTCGCCTTTTCGTCGTTCCAGGCTCGACTGCCACGGCAATGCGCATGGCACAGGATGGCCTGCAGCAGGTTTTCCTGGACGCCGGCGCCATCCTCCTTCCCCCGGGTTGCGGCCCTTGTGCCGGCGGCGCCATGGCCCCATTGGGGCCGGGCGAAGTGTCGATCTCGACCGCGGCCACCAATCACTCCGGCCGCTTCGGACCATCGGACGGATTGGCCTATCTTGCCAGCCCGCTCACCGTCGCCGCCTCCGCCATAGAAGGCGCAATTGCCCCGGCAGTCCAAGCGGTCAAGGCATAAGGAGACATCGTGAGCGACCTACTGATCAAGACCGGCACGTGCCACGTATTCGGCGACAAGGTGCCCCTGGACGAAGGATTCATCCCTTTCAGCTTCGCCATCGGCCGGGAAACCCGGCCCGAGGTGCTCATACCGCATCTTTTCAAGAGCCTGGACCCGGAATTCCCGGACCGCGTCGCTCCCGGCGACATCGTCATCGGCGGAACGCAATTCGCGTGCGGCAAGACCCACGTGCAAGGATTTATCGCGATGGTCGCGCTGGACTTAGGCATCGTCTGCGGCTCCATGCCGTTCAAGGCGATGCGCCGCGCCATCGCGCAGGGATTGCCGGTCCTGACGGGCTTGGAACAACCAGGCTCGTTCGCAAAAACGGGAGACTCGATCGAGGTGAATTTCGCGACCGGCCGTGTCACTAACCTGACCACGGGCGAGGTTCGCCATTGCCCTCCCATGCCGCCCATTCTTCAACCCATCATCCGGCAAGGCGGCACGCAAGGCTACCTCAGGCACTGGCTTGCCACCCATCCTGAAATGGCGGAGCCGCTCTCCCCGGACTGCATGCCTGTTTTTTCTCGCCTAGTGGAAATCGGCGTGGAGGCCAAACATGCCAAGTGATTTAGCGCCGGTCATGATCACGGTAGCGCCCAACGGATCCCGGATACGCAGCACCGACCATCCCAAAGTGCCGGTCTCCCCGCAGGCAATCGCCGCAACGATCGAAGCATGCGTGCTCGCCGGCGCATCGATTGCCCACATCCATGCGCGGGCCGCCGACGAATCTCCGACGCACGAAGTGTCCGTGTTCCGCGAAATCGTCGACGAAACCAGACGGCGGTGCGACGCCGTACTCCAGCTTTCCCTCGGGACGCGGGGGTTCACCCCGGAGCAGGCCGTTGCGCCGCTCGCACTATTTCCGGAGATGGTGTCGCTGCCGCTGCGGCTCAACGGTCCGGATCCGGGCGAAGCCAAACGCATGGTCCATGCCATGGCGGCCAAGGTCCACGCCAGCGCGGCCATTCCCGAAATGAGCATCTACGACGAGGCCATGCTCGACACTGCACTCGAGCTCATCGAGGCTGGCCTCGTCCGACCGCCGTATTGCTTCGGCCTCGTCCTGGGCACGCCGGATTCCTTCGAACAAGGCGCCCGCAAACTCATGGACCTGGCGGCAGCCCTGCCCGAGGGAGCGCTCTGGTGGTGCGCCAAAGGCGGCAGGTATCAGCTGGAGTTGCGCGCACTGGCCATCTCCCTGGGGGGACATGTGCGAGTGGGGTTCGAAGACTCCATTCTCGCCTTCGATGGGAATGGACTGGCGGTAGACAACGCCGACATCGTGAGGCGGATCGCCGATTTGTGCAAAGCCATGGGCCGCACCATCGCCACCCCGGCCCAAGCGCGCGCCATGCTCGGCGCCCCGGAGACATCCGGCCGGTAGCCATCTTCCACATTTCACACTTTCACAGGAGACAGCACAATGAGCCGTTCGACGCATTTCGCCCTCGGTATCGTCGCCGCGCTGGTCGGCGCCATGGGCGCCCCGGCGTCCGCGAGCGACAGCTACCCCAACCGCCCGATCAAGATCGTCGTCCCCTTCGCCCCGGGCGGCTCCACGGACTTCGCGGCCCGGCTCATCGGCGAGAAGCTGACGCAGCGCCTAGGGCAAAGCGTCGTCATCGAAAACCGTCCGGGCGCGGGCGGCAGCATAGGAGCGAGCTATGCTGCGCGCTCCGAGCCCGACGGCTACACCTTGTTCGCGGGCCACGTCGGCACGTTGTCGATCAATCCGTCTCTCTACAAGAAACTGCCCTACGAACCGGAAAAAGACTTTATTCCCATATCGGCCGTCGTCACCGCGCCTCTCGTGCTGGTGACCAACCCCAAGTCCAACATCCAGACAGTCTCGCAGCTGATCGAAAAAGCCAAGCAGTCGAAGAACGGCCTGACCTACTCCACTGCCGGAGCAGGTTCAGCGGCCCACTTGGCGAGCGAACTGTTCGTCGACATGACGGGCATACCAGCCACGCACGTTCCCTACAAAGGCGCGTCGCTGGCCACCAATGCCGTCGTTGCCGGCGAAGTGGACTTTACCTTCGGCGGCCAGGCTCCCAGCCAGCCCTTGATTGCCGCGGGGCGCTTACGCTCCCTGGGGATCACCGCCATGGAACGGTCGCCCTCCGCTCCGTCCGAGCCGGTGATCGCCGAGACCGTCAAGGGCTATGAGGTCCAGAACTGGCATGGCATCGTCGTGCCTGCCGGTACGCCGGCAGCGATCGTGGATCGTCTCAATAAGGAAATCACGAATATCTTGAAGACGCCTGAGGTACGGGCCGACCTCGCCAAGCACGGCTACGAAGCCATCCCGATGAGCAGCGAAGCATTTGGCCGCCTCATCGCGTCCGAACGCAAGAAGTGGAAAACGGTCATCGAACGAGCGGGATTGTCCTTGGAGTAAGAGCGAGCGTGCCCCCCGGTTGCCGGACTGCCCAGCCTGCACGGGGCTGGGCGCCAGCTTGGCATGCGGGAGCCTGATCGATTTCAAGCGTTCGACGCACACGCACGCCAAAAAAAAGGTTCATCGCAGAATAACGTGGAGCGATCCGAATAGATTTCGTACTCTTGAGGCCGGTTTGAGGCGTTCAGAAGAGGTTGACGATGCTGGATCGCAAGCTGTTGGAGTCCCTGGGCGGCTGGGAGGGCTATCGGGTGGATCGCGTGGTGTGGCCCGAGGGCGATGGGCGCACGGTGTCGCTGTATCTCAAGCCCACGGCCAAGGTGATGCATTGCGAGCAGTGCGGCGCGCGCTGCCGCCAGGTGCACGAGACGACGGTGCGACGCGTGCGGGACCTGCCCTTGTTCGAGTATCGGGTGGTGCTGCATGTGCCGCGACGGCGGCTCTGGTGTGAGCAGTGCGGCGGCCCGCGCCTGGAGCGGCTCAGTTGGCTGGGCCGCTATCAGCGTGTGACGGACCGGCTGGCGCAAGCCTGCAGCCAACTGCTGCAATCGAGCAATGTGCAGGCGGTGGCCCGGTTCTTTGACCTAGGCTGGCACACGGTCAAGGCGGTGGACAAGGCGCGACTGCGTGCGTCGATCCAAGAGCCGGACTGGTCGCGTATCGAATACTTGGCGATGGATGAGTTTGCCCTGCACAAGGGTCATCGTTATGCCACCGTCGTGGTCGACCCCATCAGCCGTCAGGTGTTGTGGATCGGACTGGGCCGCTCGCGCGAGACGGCCCGCGCCTTCTTCGAGCAACTGCCCGAAGGCGCCGCCCAACGCATCAAGGCGGTGGCCATCGATATGACTACGGCCTACGAGCTGGAAATCCGCGAGCACTGCCCGCAAGCCGAGGTCGTCTATGACCTGTTCCATGTCGTGGCCAAGTACGGCCGTGAAGTCATCGATCGGGTACGCGTCGATCAAGCCAATCGACTACGGCAAGATCGCCCGGCGCGCCGCGTCATCAAGTCCAGCCGCTGGCTGCTGCTACGCAACCGGGACAACCTGGATAGCCCGCAGCGCGTGCGGCTCGACGAGCTGCTGCGGGCCAATCAGCCGTTGCTGACCGTCTACGTCCTGCGCGACGAGCTCAAGCGGCTCTGGTTCTACCGCCGGCCCGCCTGGGCTCAACAGGCCTGGGACCACTGGTGCGAGCAGGCCGAGCAAAGCGGCATTGCCGCCCTCAATACCTTCGCCCAGCGACTCAAAGGCTACCTGCACGGCATCCTGGCCCGATGCCGACACCCCTTGAACACCAGCATCGTCGAGGGCATCAACAACACCATCAAGGTCATCAAGCGCCGCGCGTATGGCTACCGCGACCAGGAATACTTCTTCCTGAAAATCCGTGCCGCCTTCCCCGGTAATGCTCGATGAACCAAAAAAAAGGGAGTGCCCTTGAACAGGGACTCCCTTTTCTTTTTTGCCCACGGGGTGGAACCCCATGGAACCAGAACCTGGAGCGGGAAACGAGTCTCGAACTCGCGACCTCAACCTTGGCAAGGTTGCGCTCTACCAACTGAGCTATTCCCGCGTTTACTTCGTTCACTGCACCCCGAAGGGGCGCCGCGCAAAGTGAAGAATCAAAATTATACACACTTTCTCTCGCGCACAAACTGCGGTACCTGGCTCTTTCTTCGTTACCCATCACTGCCTTAACCGGTGCGAAGCGCTCCTTGCGAAGCGAGGGGTAGTTCCGGGCCGAGCACGGCCGCTGCGTCCTACCCAACCCACAACGCTTACGTGTGCATGAGCGCCAACCATTGCCACTTTCTCGTTTCATCAGGAAAGAACGGTGGCATCTCTGGTTCTCTTGGCGTTCACCCCGCTTGATGCTGTTCATATATACGAATATTACTTCTAAATACTGAACTCTTTCATTGTCTAGTACTCCCGGGCAGGTGCCTGCTCAATGCTCTCCCGCAACCTTCACCCACGGTAAGCCCCATGCTCAATTGCCGTTTTCGCGTGCGCATGATCCTCAAAGCGTTTACGCATCCCGTTTCGCTCGTCCGATATTCCGTGTTGGCCCTCGCGCTGACATCGAATCCCCCGGTCCACGCTCAAGATTTCCCGACCCGCCCGGTCCGCATCGTCAACCCGTATCCAGCTGGCGGCACGCTCGACGCCGCGATTCGTCTGATCGCCCAGAAAATGACGGAAGACTTGGGGCAGCCGGTGTTGGTGGAAAACCGAACGGGTGCAGGCGGCCTGATCGGTCTGTCGACCGTGGCGAAGGCACCTCCCGACGGCCACACCATCGTCGCGGTCGCCAACAGTTTCGCCGTGTATCCGGCTGTGCGCACGGACCTCCCGTACGACACCGTCAAAGATTTCAAGCCCGTCACGTTCGTGGGGTCCACGCCGCATATTCTTGCGGTCCCGTCCACATTGCCCGCGAATTCCGTGAAAGAATTGGTGGCACTGGCCAAGGCCAAACCCAAGTCAATCAGCTATGGAACAATCGGGGAAGGCAGCTACTCGCACTTGGTCGGAAAAGTCTTCGAAGAAATGGCCGGAGTGGAGCTGATGCAAGTGCCGTATCGTGGCTCGGCCCCGACCATCACGGCGGCAGCCTCGGAGGAAATTTCGATGGTCTTCGGCAACTTTCCCGAGATCATGCCTCTGGCGAAAGCGGGCCGCCTGAAGGCCTTGGCGATCGCGACTGCGCAGCGTTCCCCCCTGGCTCCCGAGATCCCGACCGTGGCTGAAGCCGGCTACCCCGGGTTTACGTCCTTGTCCTGGTACGGATTCATGGCACCGGGCGCCACTCCCGCGACGATCGTCGACAAACTTCAGCAGTCCGTGGCGCGTGCGCTGACAGATCCGGCCGTCAAGAGCCGCTTCACGGAGCTCGGCGTCGTGCCTGGCGGCGATAGCCCCTCACAATTCGCCGCGTTCCTGCAAGAACAAATGGCCACGTATGCGCGAATTGCGAAAGCGGCGAACATCACCATGACCGAGAAGTGAGCTCACCGCCTCGCCGGCATCTTCTTGTTATTTCGTCGGAGTCTGGCTCAGCCAGGCTTCGACCCGTGCAGCGATCTTCTCGGTTTCCCGTTCGATAACAAACATGTGCCCATGTCCCGGCAATTTCCAGTCGCGCTCGAGAAAGAGGACGGGAACGCCAAGCGCTTTCGCGGTTTCTTCCACCCGATCCGGCGGCACTGTTTTGTCAAGTTCGGCTGCGACGAAAAGCACGGGCACCCTACGGCCCCAGATCTCGCGCCGCCCGGGATCGACTCTCAGCTCTCCCGTAAGACCGACTGCCGCGTTGCGAACCTTCGGCCCGTAGGCGACGAGCGAGGAGAAGTAATTGTCGAACGCCTCTTTGGGAAAGCGATGAGAACTGGCGAACCGATCCTGAGCACCTTCGCGCGGGGTACTCGTCGGCACGCCCATGGGCGCGGGCACCGAGCCTGCACGAACGCTCTCCGTCGATGCCGGAGCCATAGCGGCAAGCGCGCGAACCAGCTCAGGCTCGCGCTCGGCCAACTTGAAGGCGAGCGCACCTCCGATACTGTGCCCCACGAGCGCGGCGGGCCCCACGCGTTTCAAGAGCGCTTGGAGCGTATCGACCAACTCCACCGGAGAATCTTCCACATTCCGAGGGTGGACGCCTGATCGACCGACCCCCGGCCAATCCACGACATAGACGTCCCAGCCGGCCTGGGTAAACAGAAAGGCCCATCCAGGACGGCCATCGGGCGTTGTCGTCCATCCCGTTCCGGTGTGGGAGCCTCCGTGAATCAAGATGACCGGCCCCTTCTTCTGGAGGGCCGCCGCGTCCGCACGCCAATGCTGAACGTACATGGGCGTCGTCGTAGCCTGCATGAAAAACTCGGTCATTGGCGCTGTCGCCCCGGCTCTCGACAGAGTGGGAACCGCACTCAGAACCCCGGCCGCAACGCATAACGATGCGACTTGAAGCGCGACTCGGCTGTCCAATCTACGCATGAACATTTCTCCAAAAAAATAGCGAGACGTTGAAATCACAACGGTTCGCGCTGGACGCGCGGGGCCGATTCATCAGCGCAAGGCAATCCTCAGCATGGCGCCGAGCGCCTCCATGAATTCGTCGCAGTTCTCCGCCTGGAACTGATGGGCGGCGCCGGGTATGACGCAAACGCTTAGTTGCGGACAGACCGATCGAAACGCTTCGATGTCTTCTTCGGATACGACGCCGCTGGCCCCCGCCACGATGAGTGACACGTCCGCCCGGGTAAGCTTGAGGTCCTCGAAAGGATCCTGCTCATGGAAATCGCGATAGGCGACTTCCAAGGCACGCAGATCGCACGTGCCGCCCCACTCCGCACGCTGCCGCAACAGGGGTTCCGGCCAGCGTGCCACGCCTGGCGACCGCAAGTACGCCTCGCCCTCGCCTCGCTTGCATGCTTCGACCAATTGACGCGAACGCTCCATCGCAATCGGATAAGGCCGCCGTCCGGGTCCGCTCGTTGGCGGATCGAGCATGACCAAACGCTGGACCTTGGCGCCGGATCGGCGAGTCAGGCGCAAAGCGATCCGTGCCCCCATGGAATGGCCGACGATGGTGACTCCGGCCAGCTTCATATCATCGATGAAGGCAGCAAGATCGTCGGCGCAACTGTCAAAGCCGTAGTCGAGGTGATCCCCGCTCTCGGACAATCCGCGGCCGCGAACGTCGAGCAGATAGGTATCGAAAAAGTCCCCAAGTCTCTCGGCGACATGACTCCAAAGAATCGCGGGCGTCACGACGCCTGGCACCACGATGAGCGGCTCGCCCCGACCGCCGAAGCGCAGGTAGTGCTGACGTATGCCGTTGGCCCGGACGTGGGCCCCGTACAGGAAACTCGACATTTTGGTCACCTACGCCCCAAGCACCTATCCCGCGTTCGAACAGCCTTGTCGCCACCGGCGATACTGCAGGCGGACTCCTGCCCCTTCCGCCTTAGACCACATCCGCACCCTCTTGAAGAACTGAAGTTTGGGTAACGGTCAGCAGATTCGTCATCATGGCGGTGAACCCACATACTGCTACCAATTCCAACGCAGCCTCACAGCCCAATAGCGCCACGAGACGGTCGTACGTTTTCGCCCTTGTCCTTCCCGACTGTGAAACCTCCAGGCTGAACTGATAGACGGCTGCCTCGTCCTCTTTGAAGTCAGCGGGCCGTTCGCCTCGTACCAAGGCTTCGACTTTGCGCGGGTCCAAACCGGATTCGACGACGGACTTGAGCGTGGCGAACGTCTCGATATTGCGACTGTCGTGTCGTCCCACCGTCACCAGCACCGCCAAAATGCGAAGTCGCTCTGCGATCCGCAGCCCACAGCGCAACTGCTCGCCCAAGGCGTGCACGCGGTCGGCCATCTCAGGGGAATACAGCATCGCTCGATAAAGGCCGACGAGCCCGCCAGGATGGCGTCGTTCGATCGCTGCTGCCACCTCGCGTTGATGAGGCGTCATGCTTTCAACATTCAGATCCGGGTAGCGCATAAGGTTCTCAGTCGTTGGGGACGGGGAATGCAGAAACGAACCCCTTGAGGAAATCGGGCGGCTCTGCCTGCGAAACATTCAACACCATGCCGAGCGTGGCGTAGTATCCGCAAGTGACCACGAGGTCGATGGCCGCCGCCTTGCCAAAAGCCGCTTCGAACTCCTTGAAAAGCTCGTCCGACACCGTACCTTGGGCGTAGAGACTGGTGCAGAACCGGTATACCAAGGCCTCGTCGTCCGCCATCGTTTGGGGCTCCCGCTGTTCAGCGATGGCATCGATCACCTCCTGGGAAAGGCCGAATTCCCGCGCTTCCATGGCATGAACATGGAACTCGAGTTGGGCCGCCACATGACGCGCCGTAATGATGATGGCGAGTTCACGCAACTTGGCCGAGAACGAGGTGTTGAACCGGCAATACTCACCCAGATATTGAAGACGATCGAGAATTCCCGGCACGTAAACCAAGGGTACGAACGGTCCGGACACGCCTCCCTTGGACGAAACCGAAGGCTTGCGACGTTCTGATACGGCACGCACCACGCGTTTCTGTTCCCAGGACATGTCTTCCGGGGGTATCGGCGGATATCTGGTCATGGCATTACTCTGCTAATTTGTCGGAGGAGCGGCGGCGTTTGCTGTCGTTCAATCGAGTTGAATGTTGGCTTCCTGCGCGATCTTCTTGTAGACGAGAACCTCATTCCGGATATGCTGAGCAAACTGCTCAGGCGTCCCATCATAGATCTTGAAGCCCGCCCGGTGCAGTTTTTCCTGTACGCCGCGATCCTTGAGCGCCTGATTGAAGGCCTCGTTGAGTCGCTTGACGGCATAGTCCGGTGAGCCGGACTTCAACACGATTCCGTACCACGAGCCTCCCAATACCCCTTTGAATCCCTGTTCCTCTATGGTGGGAACATTAGGCAGCTTGGGATCCCTTTCGTTGTCGGCAATACCCAGGATGACGACGCCCGGCTTTTGTCCGATGAGATGCTCCACGGTGGACAGCGGCGCAAAAACGAAATCCACTTCGCCGACGAGCATGTCCTTAGTCGCTTGGGCGAGATCCTTGTACGGAACCCCCATGAACTCCACTCCGGCAGCGCTGGAGAGCATGAGCGCAGAGAAATGAGCGGGCGATCCGATGCTCATACCGTACTTGATCCCTCCCGGATTCTTCTTGGCCAGTGCCTGCAACTCGCTGACGTTGTTCACGCCCAGGGACGAACGAGCCGCAAGCACATATCGGCTGGAAGCGACCAGGACGACAGGAGTGAAGTCTTTCTCCGCGTTGTACGGCAGATTCTTCTTCGTGGCAGGGTTGAGCGATAAGGTGGAGGCCGACGCTAGAAACAAGGTATATCCGTCCGGTTCCGAACGCGCTGTCCGTCCCGCGGCGATCGCGGTGTTGGCACCCGGCACGTTGTCGACCACGACCGGTTGACCGAGAATCTCGCTCACTTTATCGGCAATGGGACGCGCCAGCACGTCTGTCGGCCCCCCCGGGCTGCTCGTGACGAGCAGCTTCAACGTCCTCGTCGGGTAACTCTGCGCGCTGCTTACGACGGGGAACAGCGCACAGCACAGTACCATGACGCCCAGCAGCCCGATGAGGCGCGAACTCAGCACGCCCCCCCTTTCATCACCGCCTCACTACTCATCGTATAAACTCCTTCGGATCAGATTGATTCGTTGACAAACGAAATACCGAGAAAACTGCATTCGCCGCAGGGTGCAGGTGCACGTTGCGCTATCGAATCACTTCGCTCCCTTGAGCCGCTGCCACACCCCCTTCAAACGCGACACGTTTTCCGTTTCGCCTTCCTCTACTGAAACGGGCTCCGGCCCTTGCAGCTCTTTGACGAATGCATCGAAGAACCGATCGCTCATCATTCGGGCAGCCGAGTCCACCAGACGGGCGCCGATCTGGGCCAGCTTTCCGCCCACGGTCGCTTCGCTGCGGTACTGCAGCAGGGTGCTGTTGTGATCGATTTCAACCAGTTCGACCTGCGCCCCACCTCGCGCGAACCCAGCCGCGCCGCCCGCGCCTTCGAAAATCAGCGAGTAACCTTTCGGCGGCTTCGCATCCGTGATTTGCATCGTGCCCTTGAATTTCGCTTTGATGGGTCCGATGGCGGCCTGCATGGTGACTTCGTACTTGCCATCCCCAAGCTCGGTGATGCTTTCACAACCCGGCACGCTCGCCTTGAGTACCTCTGTGTCGTTCAACGCACCCCACACCACTTCTCGTGGCAACGGCAACTGTCTTTCCCCAACTATTTGCATTGCGCTCTCCTGGAGCCGCCGACGACGATCGGCGGCTTTCTTTCAATTTGCGGTTTCGAGTCCTACGATGACGTCCTGCGCCGGACAAACGTCCGCATACTTGCTCGCCATGTCAAAAAGATTGATCGCATGCGATGCCTGGATCCGGTCATACACGGCGTCGTAGGGCACTGCGACCCGATAGTTCAGGAAAGAGGCGTCGACGACGGTCGCGCGTACGCAGCCGCTGGTCGAGCATCCGGTCACAACCAAGGAATCCACGCCCAGATGCACGAGGTAGCTTGCGAGCGGCGTACCGGCAAATGCGCTCGCATGCACCTTGGGCAGGAGCAGCTCGCCCGGCTCAGGCGCGATTTCACGAACGATTTCGTACCCTTTATCGTCGACCTCCAATACGGCCGGCATCTTCGCCGCCAGTCCTCCCGAATCGTAGGAAGTCTTTTTCGCGACGATGGGATAAATGACCGGCAGCGATTTGGCGCGAAATGCCCGAATAAGCTCAGCAATGCGGGGAATTGCCGACCACGCATATTCGCCGCATGCGGTGCGATACTCTTTCATCGCGTCCAGGATGGGAACGCTCGAGGAACCGCTCGTCCGGTACTGCACGTCGATGACTAACAGCGCCGGACGCTTGCCGAGCCCCATGGGCTTGCCGAAGCCAACCACCTTGTAGATTTCGAGGTCCGATTCCGAGAGGAGTCCATTCCAGGGGTAACTCATCGACCTGCTCCCTGAGCCAAACGATCCGCAGGAGATTGCAGTTCAGGTACGACGACGCGCCCTTCGTCCAGAATCTGAAGATCATCGAGCCACAAGCTGCAACCCCGCATCGGCAGATCCATGTGGCAAGGCGTGTCGTTGTCGCCGCCCAGTTCCGAGTTCGGCCCTGTCGAGAACAATACATTGCCGTAAAACGCCAGGGCGTTCATGACGTATTCCTTGCTCGGATCCCGAGATGCGGCGAACTGGTCCCAGCGCGCGCGCTCGTTCAAGCCGAAGCCGATGTGCGCAATCGCAAACCCTCTCGGATCCTGGAAACTTGCGATGTAGTTACGGATGAGTTCGGCGCTGGCGCCTTCTCCGGTAATACTGGTTATGTACCCGTTCTCGATGTTGAAGGTCACCGGAGACTCGACATAGCGCTTAAAGGCGCAAATGACGTCGCCCGGGGCGAGCACGACCTTGCCGTTGACCTCGCCGTCGTTCCCCTGCGTAAAGACGAACCCCGACGGGAAATGGTCCCAGCGCCCCGGCTCGTCCGTGTAGCCGTACTCGGCAATGGCGGTGTATTGCGAGAGGCCATAGGTCACGTCAGTACCATGCTTGGACGTGAAGCGAAGCTTCTTGGACTTGAGAATCAGATCCCGTGCCAGCTCGCACCGACGACGCAAGTCTTCGGTGGGGAACATTTGCTTGAGAATGTGCAACGGCTCCGCAATACGGAGTATGCGCGTTCCCGCGGCCTGAATTTCCAGCTGCTCCGCGGAGAACAGCAATCCGACCAGATCGACCACCATGTCGGCCTTCTTGCACGTCTCGAGAGCAAGGGCATGCCCTACCAGGGGATGACGCCCCATGACTGCCGCCGCAACCGGCTGAGTTCGTGAAACGCTCAGGTTCATGGCCCTCGCTCCCAATCGGCCGAGTGCCATCATCAGCGCATGCACGTGCCCGAGCAACTCACCCGGCGCACTCAATACAACGACGTTCTCGCCCGCTTTGACCTTGCACAAACGCATTACATCTTCGAATACAGCCAGCGCTTCCGCATCGACGACAAAGTCCGACACCATTAACCTCCCGAAACGTCATGCTCGCCGAAAAGAACGGCCAAGCACGGAATCCTCACGTATGAACCATTCAATGCCTTTGACACGAAGATGCATCCCGTATCAAGGTGGAAATCCTGTCCGGGGACAACGGCAAGTCCCGGATACAGACGCCGAGCGGCCGCAATGCGTCTTCGACGGCGTTGGCCACGGCTCCAGCAACGGCGGCGATCCCCCCTTCACCAGCGCCCTTGACGCCGAGCGGATTGTTCACCGCCGGAGATAGCTCGAGGCTAATCGCCTCCACGTAGGGGAAATCCGTTGCCGTAGGAAGCAGGTAATCGGCAAAGCTTCCGCTCAAGAGCTGTCCTGTCTCGTCGTAGACCAAATGCTCCAGCAGCGCCCCGCCCAGGCCTTGAACCGAGGCGCCGATGGTCTGGCCATGAACGATCTTCGGGTTGAGCATGCGGCCAACGTCTTCGACGGTCAAAAACCTCAGCACTTCGACAAACGCGGTTTCGGGATCGATGGCAACGTGCGCAAGCTGAACGCCAAAGGTGTAGGTCAGCTCACTGCTGGAATAGACGGCATCCGCCTCGAGCGCTTCCCGCAGCTCCGGATCCGTCGCCGCCTCAGCAGCAAGGTCCGACAGCGAAGCGATATGCCGCCCGGTTTCTGCTATGAACAGCGCGCCTTCCTTCCACTGCAGCGCCGCAGGTTCGATCCCCCGACGCTTGGCGAGCAGGCCTGCGACTTGTTCACGAAGTTTCTTGCTCGCCAGCACGATGGCGCTGCCGCCCATCACCGCCGATCGGCTGTGATAGGTTCCCCACCCTTTCTTGACGTAGGTCGTGGAGCCATGGAAAACGTCGATGCGGTCCATGGGTACGCCCAGCTCACCAGCCAGGATTTGAGCATAGACCGTCTCGTGCCCCTGCCCCATCGTTGAGGTTCCCGTATAGAGATGGACCCGACCGTTCTCGGCCACGACCAGCCGCGCCGCTTCGCTGGGCCCGCCCCCGCTAGACTCCACGAAGCAGCCGATGCCAACGCCGTGCAACCGGCCCTCGACTTCTTTGCCACGCAACGACGCCAGCGATTCGTATGAAAACTCATCAAGGGCTCGCCGCATGACGCTCGGATAGTCGCCGGTGTCGTAGTAAGCGACAGGGCCGCCCGGGACCATCGCGCCCGCATTCCACGGCATTTGTTCTGGCCGGACGAGGTTGCGCATCCGGAACTCCGCCGGATCGATGCCCAAATCCTTCGCCGCCAGGTCCACGATTCTTTCCCGGAAATAACTGGACTCGTAACGACCAGGCCCGCGATACGAACCGAACGGCGTCTTGTTGGTCAGCACCGTGCGAAGCGTAAACGCGGCGTTCTCGATCCGATACGGGCCACACATGAACTGCAGGCACTTGCCCGGCGCAACCCCGCCGTTGGGCCGAATATACGCGCCCATGTCCACCATCACGTCGCCGCGCAAGGCAAGAATCCGCCCATTCTCGTCCACGGCGATTTCCACGGTGCATTGCATCTGGCGGGAATGGTTGGTCGCCACCAGATGCTCCGCCCTGTCCTCGATCCATTTGACCGGACGGCCGCAATGCATCGCCGCATAAGGGATCAGGAAATCCTCGGGATAAAACTCCCCGCGGACTCCGAATCCTCCTCCGACGTCGACTTCGATCATTTCGACATCGGTTTCCGGGAGGCCAAGCATTTTCGCGAGAACCTCGCGGTTCTTGAAGGTCAGCTTCGTCGCCCCCCAAACCCGCATTTTTCTGCCTTCTGCATCCCATTCCGCCACGAGGCCGCGCGTCTCCATGGGCGTAGCCGTGTGGCGATGGACACTGAAAGTCTCCTTGCGGACGTACGCAGCACGCGCGAACGCAGCCTCGACGTCGCCTTTGCGCACGACGTCCTGACTGGCGACGTTGGTTCCGACAGCCGGATGAACGAGCAACTCGTCCCTCACGGCCACATCCATGTCCACGACCGGATCCAGGTATTCGTAGTCGATCTCTATGAGTCCGGCAGCGTCTTCCGCTAAATACCGGGACTTGGCGAGCACGACTGCGACGGGTTCGCCGACGTAGACCGTACGCTCGACGGCGAGCGGCTTCTGCAGAAACCGATCCTGTCCCTGCAACCGCGTAAACTCCGACATGGGGATGGGCTGCAACTTATCCCTGAGCTCGTCGGGACCCAACACCGCGAACACTCCTGGAGCGCTTCGGGCCGCGCTAACGTCTACGCTCCGGATAGCGGCGCAGGCATATGCGCTGCGCACAACCATGGCATGCAACATGCCGGGCCGGACCACGTCGTCGACGAAGCAGCCCTTGCCCGTGATGAACCGTTCGTCTTCGCGGCGTTCAACGGCGCGTGCTACGTCCTGCGTACTCATTGAGTCCCTTTCAACCCGGATGTCTCGGCGATAGCCGTGTAAAGTTGGATCTCGCGATTGATACGCGCCGCCGACTCTGCAGGCGAATTGCCTTCGGCCTCGATGCCCAGACGAGTGAATTGCTCCTTCACTTCAGGAGCCTGGAGCGCCTTGGCAACGGCTTGTTGGAGCTTGAGCACAATCTCGGGCGACGTGGCATGATGGACGCCCAGCGCAGCGAAAGCACTCGTTTCGAAGTCTTTCTTGCCGGTTACTTCGGCCACGGTCGGCACGTCAGGCAACGCGGGGTTGCGCTTCTTCGTCGTTACGGCGACTGCCACCGCGCGCCCATCCTTGTGCATGGGCACGATGGTTGCGGTATCGGAGGCCAAGAGATCCGTATCGCCGGACATCATCCCCAACGCTGCGGGCCCGGCTCCCTTGTATTGCACCGAGAGCATCTCCAGCCCGAGCTGCTGGTTCAAGTAGTCCATTTGAAGCTGCCAAGCAGGTCCTGGGTGCCCGTACGAAAGCGAGGGCTTGCGGGTTTTCGCCAGCGCGATCACTTCGGAGAAGGTCTTGGCGGGAAGGTCCTTGCGCGCCGCGATCACGAGCGGATAAGAGCCGAGAATCGTGACCGGCGTAATGTCCTGCGGCTTATAGGGCAGCTTGGCGAAGACGATATGGTTGAAAACCATCGGCGAGCTCCCGCCGACCAACACCGTATAGCCGTCCGGCTGGGCTTTTAGCACGGTTTCGACAGCGATCACGCCGGAAGCGCCCGCCTTGTTCTCGACGATGACTTGATGTCCGAGGTCCTTGGAAAGCTGGGTAGCGACGACGCGCGCCAGGATATCCGTGGCTCCGCCCGGCGCGAAGGCCACGACGAACCGGATGGGTTTGTTGGGATAAGTCGCAGCGGCGCCTTGGGCATGCGCTGACACATGCAGCGTCAGCAACGCGACACCGAGCACCTTCATGGTTGCGGGTACGAATTTCCACATACTCTTATTCCTTCGGGTTTGATGCACATTGAGAGACTTCGAGGACCGCATCGATAATGGGGATATACCCGGTACACCGGCATATGTTCCCCGACAACGCGTCTCGAACCTGGTCAGCGGTCGGATGGGGACACCGCTTCAGAAAGGCCGTTGCACTCATCAACATTCCTGGCGTGCAATAGCCACACTGCAAGGCATGGTGTCTCCGGAATGAGGATTGCAAGGGCGTCAGCTCCCCATCCAAAGCGAGCCCCTCTACTGTAGTAACCTGCCGTCCCCCTGCCTGTACGGCGAACATTAGGCAAGAGCGCACCGCTTCCCCGTCCATCATCACGGTACAGGTCCCGCAGACGCCATGCTCACAACCTATATGCGTTCCGGTCAGGCCCAGTTCGGTTCTGAGGAAGTCCACCAACGTCATGCGCGGCTCAACCTCGGTGCATACGTCCTTGCCATTTACCGTCAGGCAAACCCTTATTTTTTCAGCCATGATTCCCCCGAAGCTCGGGAAGCGCCTGCAGAATCGCCCGCCGCGTCATCACGCGCACGAGATCCCGCCGGTACTCCGCGCTTGCGTGCAGATCCGATCTCACCTCCACGGCCTCCGTTACGACGTCGAGGATGCCTTCGACATGCTGGACGCTCGGCACGCTTCCCACGAGATGCGCTGCCGCCTCGTAAACCACCACCGGCATCTCCGTCGCTCCAAAAATCACTATCCGCGCGCATTCAATGCATCCGCCGGCGTCGACATCGAGAAGCACGACGGCCCCCGCAATGGCGAAATCCCCGCGGCGCCGGGTCATCTTCTGATGCCCCCAGCGACGGCGCTCGGGCCAGGGCGCGAAACGCACCTCCGTCACGAGTTCGCCCGGCTCCAAATTGGTCGAGAAGATCCCGCACGCAAAATCCTCAGCCCGGACCGTACGGCTCGATCCCAGCTTGCTCAATACGAGCTGAGCGTCGCAGGCGACGCACAGCGCTGGCCAGTCGCCAGCCGGATCGGCATGCGCCAGACTTCCCCCTATCGTTCCGCGGCTCCGGATGGGCATGTGTGCGACGCCCTCCATCGCGGCGGACAACAGCGGGAATTTGCTGCGAACCAGCTCGCTATGCTCAAAATCGCTATGCGTCGTCATGGCACCGGCAACCAAGGTGCCGTCCTGCTCCAAGCGAATGCCCCGCAACGAACCGATGCCTCCTAGGTCAAGCAAGGTGCCCGGCGCCGCCAAGCGTAGGCTCATCATCGGCACGAGACTCTGCCCACCAGCGATGGGCCTGACGTCCTCCGGAGACGCTCGAAGCATCTGCAGTGCCTCGTCGAGGCTGCGAGGCCGGAGATAGCGAAATTCCTGGGGTTTCACGCTTCCACCGCTTCCGGATCGTCGATGGGTACCGAGGTCGCGTCGTACGAAAAGATCCAATCACGCAACCGCACCTGGGCGTCCCAAGCGTTTGACAGGAACTCCTTGGCCTCTTCATCGCTGTTGAAGCTCGACACCCGGAAATATTTGACGTTGTCGTTGGACAATTGAACGACTCGCGTCGCCCGCTCCACGCGCGCGGCTTCATAGCTTCGGAGCGCGGCCGGAATGTCATGTGCGTACGCTTCCAGGCACCGACCCAAAACGTACCCGTCCTCGATGGCCATGTTGGCACCCTGTCCGTGATAAGGCAGCATGGAGTGGCACGCGTCACCCAACAACGTAATGCGGCCCACCGACCAGCGTTGCAGCGTTTCGCGCGTGAACAGCCCCCACTTCGTCGGATTTTCGGCGTTGGCGATAACGGTTTGGATCTCCTCGTGCCAACCCGCAAAGTCCTTGGCAAGTTCTTCTCTGGAGCCCGGAACGACCCACGACGACTCGGTCCATTCATCCCTGTCGAGATGGCCGACGAAGTTGATCAACTCGCCGCGCCGGATCGGATAGAGACTGATGTGGGCGTCCCGTCCGATCCACGTCTCGCCCTTGCGCTGCCACATCGACTCCGGAAGACGATCGACGGGAACGGTCGCCCGCCACACGACGCACTTCGTGAACTTGGGCTCGTCATAGCCGAACAGCTTTTCGCGGATCTTCGAGCGAATGCCGTCAGCGCCGATCAGAGCATCGCCGGTAACGACCTCTCCAGACTTGAGCCGCACGGAAACGGAGTTTTCGTCCTGCGCAACATCTACGCACTCCGCATTCAACTGAATGGTGCAACGAGGTTCCCGCTTGCACGCATCCACCAACGCCTGGTGGAGGTCGGCGCGATGCATGTTGATGTGCGGAAAGCCGTACTTGGCCACGACCTCCGAATTAGCCATCGGTCGCTTCGGACCAACACCCGAATCCCACATGCGCAGCTCACGCTCTTTGGGGATATAGCACGCACTTTCATACGCCTCACGCAACCCCAGCGCGTGCAGTACGCGAACGGCGTTGGGGCTGTTCTGCAGACCGGCCCCCACCTCTCCGAGCTGGGGAGCCCTTTCCATGAGATGTACGGCAAAGCCTTTCCTAAGAAGTGCCAAAGCCGCCGTAAATCCGCCGATGCCGCCACCGACGATGAGAATTCGAGTGTTACTGTTCATATCAAGTCTTTAGTCCGTCGTAAGTTCGGAGCCGCCGATCGCAAGGCTCAACCCCTGAGGGTCGGCTTGCTCACCGGTTTCCAATTTTTTCTTGAGCGCCAACAGTCGTTGGGCGAATTCGGAAAGGCGAGGCCCAACGCGACTCGTCGGGCCCGCGAGAGAGATGGTTATCACTTCGTCGTGCAACAGCACCGGCACGGCAACTGCGTCGAGATCCGGGGAATACTCCCCGGCCGCGATGACATAGCCCTGCTTCCGCGCCGTTTCTATCTGGCGGAGCAAGGTCTCTTTTGACGTAATCGTTTTCTCGGTCTGGGCCTCAAGAGACTGGCGCTCCAACCAATGGCGAAGCTCTCCATCGTTCATGGCGCACAAAAGCGCCTTGCCGTTCGCGGTCGAGTGCAGAGGGCGGACATCCCCGGGCTTGGCCGCGTACCGCACCGGGTTCAGGCTGTCCAGCGTATAGATGTACTGAAGCAAGTCCCCTTGGCGCTTGCTGACCGTAACGGTCTCATTGCACTCGTTCCTCAACGCTTCCAAATCTGCGGCAATGCGGGCGAGGAACGGATCGTTGTCGACGATCGTCTTGGCCAGGCTATAGATCCGGCGATTCGGATACAGCTCCTTGCGACGCCCAAAGCTGTAGAGATAACCCCGCTGAAGCAGTGTTTGCACGATCCCGTGACAACTGCTTACCGGCAGATCACAGCGCGTCGCGAGATCCCGCAAGCTCAACTGTCGTTTTGCGGCCTCGAAGGCCTCGAAAATCATCAAAGCTCGGTCTGCGCCACGGACGGTAGTGTTCATTTTCAAAGTTCCAGAAGTTCAAGTCGAAGCATCTAAACGGTTCAGGCTCAGCCGGCGATCACAGCCGGCGCCCCGCGCAAATCTACACACCCTGAGGCAGCCCGACCATGACCTTCCCCACAAACGTCTGACTCTCGACCGCTTTCAGGCGACGAACCGCTTGCAGTTATCGACAACGTCGTTCTGTGTTCAGAATGCAGAAATTCTATTCGTATATTCGAACTCAATCAAGACATTCCACGCACAAAACGTCGCGAATGAATCAACCCAGACCGACGCTCAGGCTCGCCCCGCCCCGGGGCGAAGGTCGCCACACCTCGAAACCAGAAGACTTAGATGACGAAGGACGGCGACATGAACAGGCCGGCAGGCGGGCGCCCGCGTGTTGTTCAAAGAGAATCGGCTTCGCCTGGAGTGAAATCGAGGCAGCGCCGCGAATGCCGGCGTAAGCCGACTCCGCAGGCAAGCGCGCAAGCCGCACGAAAAAGGCGTTGTCCGCGACGACCATGGCCGAGACGCGTCTGTATTGACCCAGCGGAACCTGCACAGGTTATGCCGCTAAAGCGTATGCGTATGCCTCGGCTGGGGTTTTCATTCCGAGCGCCTGGTGTGGACGCCGGTCGTTGTAAAAGCGTATCCAGTCGCCGATCACGCGGCTGGCATGCTGGATGGTTTCGAAGCGATGCCGATGCACGCACTGTTCCTTGAGCGTGCGGATCACGCGTTCAACCATGCCGTTCTGCTGCGGACAATGTGGCGTGATGAATTCCTGGCGCAAGCCGTAGCTGCGCACCAGCGCCGTGTAGCTGCGCGAGGTAAACACCAAACCGTTGTCCGAGCGCAGCAGGAACGGTGCCGGCACGCGCCCCAGGGTGCCGAAGCGAGCAATCAGGGCGTGTTCCAGCGCGCTGCCGGCGGTGCAGGCCTTACCGCTTCGCGAGAGGTGCCAGCCAAGCAATTCGCGCGTGTGGCAGTCGATCACCAGCGCCAGCGTTGCCCAGCCGTCTCGCCCAGCCCACACGCGGCACAGATCCGTGGACCATCGCTCATTGGGCATCGTCGCCACCGACGGCAGAGCCTGGATACGCGGCCTGAAACCAATGGGCCGCTTGCGGACCTGCCAGCCCATCAACTGGAACACGCGCTGCACCGTGTTCTTGTTGAACCCCAACAGGTGCGCAACCGTCCGGTATCCAAACGAGGGCGACTCCTCGATCATCGCCTTGATCGGTCCGGCGAACTTGGGATCGACCTTGGGCGCGGATTTCACCGGCTTGTAGTACACCGTGCGACGCGGCACACCGTGCGACGCGGCACACCGTGCGACGCGGCACACCGAACCAGCGGCACAATTTGGCGATCGAGACGGTGATGCCGTCGGCTTGCAGTCCCTGGCGGATCGTCTCGATCACTTCTCGTCCTCGCCCAACAGGGACTGCAATTTTTTTCTGGCGCGCAGCTCCAACATTGCCTCGCCGTACGCTTCTTGGAGATCCTTGAGCTGGCGCTCGTACTGCTCCCGCACATCCTGCGGGTTGGCGCGCAGAGCATTCTCCATGCCCCGCTTGCCGTCATCGACCCACTGTTCCACCTCAGACGGTGACAGGTCGTACTGACGGCTCGCCTCGGCCACCTCAGTCTTGCCCTGAATGATGTCCAGCACCAGCGCGCTCTTGCGCTTGGCTGTCCAGCGTTTGATGTCTTCTTCCATCTTCGTGCTCAACGTCGTTTCCTCAATTATGACGTGAGCAGGTTTTCACTGGGTCATTACACGTCGCCCAAGAAACCAGACGTCTCGCGCGAATGAGATGCGCATAATGCACATGCGGCCACAAGGAACAAGGAAAAAGAGTAAGCGGTAAAGACGAGCGACTATGGAAATAAATCCCTGCCGCTCAGGGAATGTCGTCGCGACAACCCGTTGGAATAAGAACCAAGAACCGCGTGCGGAAAAGAGAAAAGGGGCTTTCGCCCCTTTGCAGCCTGAAGACATTCTGCCTGCAAGCCAAAATTCTGGAGCGGGAAACGAGTCTCGAACTCGCGACCTCAACCTTGGCAAGGTTGCGCTCTACCAACTGAGCTATTCCCGCGTTGTCTCGCAATCAATTCGTTGCGAGACCGAAACTATAGCAAAGAAAAAATCCGCGTGTCAACCAACCCCCGCCATTTGCGTCGCGCGGGCGAACGCCTCGCGCGTCCAGCCCCTTCCCAGCAGGAACATGCGCGTGTGCAGGTCGTTCAGCACGGATTCGCTCACCCGGTCGCCGAGGTAGGTCATGCGCTTGCGGCGCAAATCGACGTAACCCAGCTCATAGCGCCTGGCCAACGATCGCCACAAGGCATGGGCCCCGACCGATTGCCGCGCACCACTCAACAGGCACAGCCCCGCATTCAGGGCCCATTCGTAAATCGATGTCGACAGGCCCCTGCCCTGGTAGCCCAGGGCATACTTGGAATGCGGTGCGCGGACATACGGGTCCGCACGCCGGCTGACCTCGATCAGCCTGTTGAACACCGTATAACCAGCCAGCCGCTTCATGGCCACGTCTTCTACATAGACGTAGTACTCGCCGTCCGCCTCGCGATAGCGCAGCACCAGGCCCGGCATGTCGGTCCCCACGACCGGCATGCCGTACATGGCATCGCCGGGCGTATTCATCCTTCCGTACAGGACGTCGAGTTCGCGGGCCACCTCCTCGGGCCCGTGCTGGACGTCGATACGCAAATAGATGAGGTGTGGGATCAGGCGCCAGACCTGATCAAGCGCGAAAGTAGACAGAGGCCGCCTCCTATCGTTCCATGGCAAAAAAGAAGCGCCGCACCGGCGGACCGGTGCGGCGCTCGGTGACTCATGCATTATTGCAGCGTGCGGGTGAAGACGAACTTGCCTTCGCTCCAGTCGACGGGCACCACGTCCTTGGGCCCGAACTTGCCCTCGAGAATCAACTTGGCGATGGGGTTCTCGATCTCCTGCTGGATCGCCCGCTTCAACGGCCGGGCGCCGAACACGGGATCGAACCCGGCGCGTGCGATCTGGGCGACGGCTTCATCCGACACCTCGAGCCGCATGTCCATCTTGGCCAGACGCTCGGCCAGGCGCTGCAGCTGCACCCGGGCAATAGACTCGATGTGCTTGCTGTCCAGGCTGTGGAACACCACCACCTCGTCTATCCGGTTCAGGAATTCCGGACGGAAGTGCTGCTTGATCTCGTCCCAGACGACCGCCTTGATCACGTCGTACTGTTGACCGGCCATGGCCTGGATCTGCTGCGAGGCCAGGTTGGAGGTCATCACGATGACCGTATTGCGAAAGTCCACCGTTCGCCCTTGGCCATCGGTCAGCCGCCCATCGTCCAGCACCTGCAACAGTACGTTGAACACGTCCGGGTGGGCTTTCTCGACTTCGTCGAGCAGGATCACGCTATACGGCTTGCGGCGCACTGCTTCGGTCAGGTATCCACCCTCTTCGTAGCCCACGTAACCCGGCGGCGCGCCGATCAGCCGTGCCACGGAGTGCTTTTCCATGAACTCGCTCATGTCGATGCGCACCATGTGGTCGTCGGAGTCGAAGAGGAAGTTTGCGAGTGCCTTGCTCAGCTCGGTCTTGCCTACGCCGGTCGGCCCCAAGAAGAGGAAGGAGCCATACGGGCGCTGCGGATCGGCCAGGCCGGCGCGCGAGCGACGGATGGCGTCGGAGACGAGCCGCACGGCTTCGTCCTGCCCGATGACGCGCTCGTGGAGCTTTTCCTCCATGTGCAGCAGCTTGGCACGCTCGCCCTGCAGCATCTTGGAGACCGGAATGCCTGTTGCGCGCGAAACGACTTCGGCGATTTCCTCGGCGCCCACTTCCGTGCGCAACAGCCTGGGCTTGTCGTCCGAGGTCGCCGCCTTTTCCTTGCGCTCAGCCGACTTGAGGCGCGCCTCGAGCTCAGGCAGCTTGCCGTACTGCAGCTCGGCCAGTTTGTCGAACTGGCCCTTGCGCTGCAGCTCGCTCATTTCCGCGCGCACCTTCTCGATTTCTTCCTTGATCGATTGGGCGCCCTGCACCGCGGCCTTCTCGGCCTTCCAGATTTCCTCGTAGTCGTTGTACTCGCGCTGGAGCTTGTTCAGCTCCTCCTCGAGCAGCTGCAGCCGGCGCTGCGAGGCCTCGTCGGTTTCTTTCTTGACCGCCTCGCGCTCGATCTTGAGCTGGATGATGCGGCGGTCCAGCCTGTCCATGACCTCCGGCTTGGAGTCGATTTCCATGCGTATGCGCGCGGCCGCCTCGTCGATGAGGTCGATCGCCTTGTCCGGCAGGAAGCGGTCGGTGATGTAGCGATGCGACAGCTCCGCCGCGGCCACGATGGCCGGGTCGGTGATGTCGACCCCGTGGTGCAGCTCATAACGCTCTTGCAAGCCGCGCAGGATGGCGATGGTGGCCTCCACCGAGGGTTCGTCCACCAGCACTTTTTGGAAGCGGCGCTCGAGCGCGGCATCCTTTTCGATGTACTTGCGGTACTCGTCCAGCGTGGTCGCGCCTATGCAGTGGAGCTCTCCCCGCGCCAGGGCGGGCTTGAGCATGTTGCCCGCATCCATGGCGCCCTCGGCCTTGCCGGCGCCGACCATGGTATGCAGCTCATCAATGAAGACGATGTTCTTGCCGGCATCCTGGGCCAACTCCTTCAGGACCGCCTTCAGGCGCTCTTCGAACTCGCCCCGGAACTTGGCGCCGGCGAGCAGCCCCGCCAAGTCGAGCGACAGGACCCGCTTGCCCTTGAGCGTCTCAGGCACCTCGTCATTGACGATGCGCTGGGCCAAGCCCTCGACGATGGCGGTCTTGCCCACGCCGGGCTCCCCGATCAACACTGGGTTGTTCTTGGTGCGGCGCTGCAGGATCTGGATGGTACGGCGGATCTCGTCGTCGCGGCCGATGACCGGGTCGAGCTTGCCTTGGCGGGCGCGCTCGGTCAGGTCTATCGTGTACTTCTTCAGCGCCTCGCGATTGCTTTCGCCTTCCTGCGAATCGACGGGCGCCCCGCCCCGCACGGCGTCGATGGCGGCCTCCAGGGCGCGGCGTTGCAAGCCGGCCTCGCGCAGCAGCCGCCCCGCCTCGCCCTTGTCGTCGGCCAGGGCCAACAGGAACAGCTCGCTCGCGATGTAGGTGTCGCCGCGGTTCGCTGCCTCCTTGTCGATCTTGTTGAACAAGGCCTGGAGTTCGCGGCTGACTTGGATGTTCGCATCGCCGCCCTGGACCTGGGCCAGGCGGCCGATGGCAGCGTTGACCTCGGCTGTCAGCCGGTTGACGGCCACGCCGGCCCGCGCCAGCAGGCTGGCCGCTCCGCTGTCGGGATCGGACAACAGCGCAGCCAGCACGTGCAGGGGCTCGATGTAGGGATTGTCGTTCCGGGCGGCGAGGCTTTGGGCATCCGCAAGCGCCTGCTGGAACTTGGTAGTGAGTCGGTCGATTCGCATAGTTTTCACGCCAATAAGTGGGGGCCGTCGGCCCGGATACTCTGGATGTGAGGTCGATTCGAGCGGTTTCAATCCCCTACATCGCACAGGGGAAATCCCGTTATACCACCCGTCTTCCGGCGCGACGCCGGCCCTTACGCGCGCAGCCGGTCGAGCGCCTCGTCCAGGCGATCCACGGCCCAGACCTCCATGCCCTCGATGGGCTGGCGCGGCGCGTTGGCCTTGGGAATCAAGGCGATGCTAAAGCCCAGCTTGGCGGCTTCGCGCAGGCGCTCCTGGCCGCGCGGGGCCGGGCGGATTTCCCCGGCCAGCCCGACTTCGCCGAAGGCCACCATGCCGCGTGGCAGTGGCCGGTTGCGCAGGGAAGAGACGATCGCCAGCAGCACCGGCAGGTCTGCCGCGGGCTCCGTGATCCGGACCCCGCCCACGGCATTGACGAATACGTCTTGGTCGAACGCCGCCGTGCCTGCGTGGCGATGCAGCACGGCCAGCAACATGGCGAGCCGGTTGCCCTCCAGGCCGACCGACAGGCGGCGGGGGTTGGGCGAATTGGCCGTATCCACCAAGGCCTGGATTTCCACCAGCAGCGGGCGGCTACCCTCTTGCGTGACCATGACGCACGACCCAGGCACCTGCTGCTGGTGCTGCGATAGAAAAAGCGCCGAAGGATTCGCGACCCCCTTCAGCCCGCGATCAGTCATGGCGAACACGCCGAGCTCGTTGACGGCGCCGAAGCGATTCTTGAAGGCGCGCACCAGGCGGAACGACGAATGCGTATCGCCCTCGAAATACAACACCGTATCGACGATGTGCTCGAGCACCCGAGGCCCCGCCAGGGCCCCCTCCTTGGTCACATGGCCGATCATGACGATGGTCACGCCCGTCTGCTTGGCCATGCGGGTCAGCTGCGCGGCGCATTCGCGCACCTGGGCCACGGATCCGGGAGCAGAGGTCAGCTGCTCGGAATAGAGCGTCTGGATCGAATCGATCACCGCGACTTCCGGCGCATGTTCCGTCAGGGCGGCCTGGATGGCCTCTAGCCGGATCTCGGCCAGCAAATCCACGCTCCGCGTATCCAGGCCGAGGCGGCGCGCGCGCAGGGCAACCTGGTCTCCGGACTCCTCGCCGGTCACGTACAAGACTTTGCGATGGGAAGACAGCGCCGCGAGCGCCTGGAGGAGCAGCGTGGATTTGCCTATGCCGGGATCGCCGCCGATCAGCACCACGGCACCTGCCACCATGCCGCCTCCCAGCACGCGATCGAATTCGTCTATGCCGGTGGGAAAACGCTGCATTTCCCTGGCCTCGATGTCCGCCAACTTGCGCACCGGCGCGCTGGCCGCAAGCGGCGCATACCGGTGCGCGCCTGCGGCAGGACCCGCAGTCGACGCAACCGTTTCTTCCAGGGTGTTCCAACCGCCGCAATGCGGGCATTTGCCTTGCCACTTCGGCGCGGTGCCGCCGCACTCGGTACACACGTAGACGGTTTTCGCCTTTGCCATGGTCACTCCTGGAAATGCACTGGCACCCGCGGCGCGAGGGCGCACAGCAATTCGTATCCGATGGTGCCCGAGGCGGCCGCGACTTCGTCCACGGATAGCCCGTGGTCGCCCCACAGCGTGACGGGCGCGCCCACCTGGGCATGCGGCACCGGGGTTAAGTCCACGGCAAGCATGTCCATGGACACCGTGCCCAGCAGGCGGGTCCTCACGCCCGCCACGACGATGGGCGTGCCGGTCGGCGCGTGGCGCGGATAGCCGTCGGCGTAGCCGCAGGCCACCACGCCGATGCGCATCGCACCCTCCGCCCGGTACCGCCCCCCGTAGCCCACGGCATCGCCGGCGCGCAGGTCCTGCGTGGCGATGAGGCGGGATTTCAACGCCATCGCCGGCCTCAAGCCCAGCGATTCGGCGCTCTCATCCGCGAACGGACTAGCCCCGTAGAGCGCGATGCCGGGACGCGCCCAGGCAGCCGCCACTTCTGGATAGCGCAGGCTCGCCGCCGAGTTACACAGGCTGGCCGGGCCCGGCAGCCCGGCCGTGGTTCGGCGGAACACGTCGAGCTGGGCGGCGATTCCTTCTTCCGTATCGGCCGTCGAAAAGTGAGTCATATGCCCCACCTGCCCCAAGACGCCCCGCCGCTGCAATTCGACGAGCCGGGCGTAGGCGCCGGCATAGGCGGCTGGCGTAAACCCCAAGCGGTTCATGCCGGTGTTGAGCTTGGCAAAGACGTCTATGGGGCGCGGCGCCTTGGCCTGCGCGAGCCAGGCCAACTGGTCAGCATGGTGGACGGCCAGCGTCAATCCGTACCGCCCCACCACTTCGAGGTCGGACGCTTCGAATATGCCTTCGAGCAGCAGGATCGGGCCCTGCCAGCCGGCTTCCCGGCAGCGCACCGCTTCCGCAAGGTCCAGCATGGCCAAGCCGTCTGCCCCGCGGAACCCGGCCACTGCCCGCTCGATTCCATGTCCGTAGGCATTGGCCTTGACGACGGCCCAAACCTTGGCCGAATCGCCGGCCGGACGCGCGGCGTCGAGGCGGCGGCGGACGACTTCGAGATTGTGGGAAAGCGCGGATCGGGAAATGCAGGCGAAAATGGGACGAGGCATGGTGCAGAACGAAACCGGCGCGCGGCGCCGGATTGGCAAAAGGAAAGTGTAGCCCCAGCGGATGAGAAAAGCAGGATGCGATGTGCCATGCGCCGGCGACTGCGAACCGGTATCATCGGCGCCGGACCGTTCCCACACCACCATGTCTGCCGGCCACTACGAAAACTTCCCCGTCGCTTCCCTGTTGCTCCCCCGGCACTTGCGCGTCGCGGTGCTCGATATTTACCGCTACGCCCGCGCCGCGGACGACATTGCCGACGAAGGCGATGCGCCGGATCAAGCACGGCTGGCGGCATTGGCGCGCTTCGGTGCGGAGCTGGACCGGATCGAGGCCAAAACGTGCCGGCCGGGCGCGATGCCGGAGGAGGCCATGCCTGCGGACCTCGCTCCCATCTTCGCGCCGCTGGCGGCCACTGTCGCCCGCCACAAGCTGCCGCTGGAGCCGTTTCGCCGTCTGCTATCGGCTTTTTCACAAGACGTCGTCACCAAACGGTATGCCGACTGCGCCGCTTTACTCGACTATTGCCACCGTTCCGCCGACCCTGTGGGAGAACTGCTGCTGCACCTATACCGGGCGGCAACGCCGGAGAACCTCTCCCAGTCGGACGCCATTTGCACCGGCTTGCAATTGACCAACTTCTGGCAAGATGTCGCCATAGACTGGCGCAAAGGCCGGGTCTATATTCCCCAGGAGGACCTGGCGCGCCATGGGGTAACCGAAGCAGATATCGCCCACGGCCAGTGCTCGCCCGCATGGCGCGCCCTCATGGCCTTCCAGGTTGAGCGCGCCCGTGCGCTGTTACACTCCGGGGCGCCGCTTGCGCGGGCCCTGCCCGGCCGCGTGGGTTGGGAGCTGCGGCTGGTCGTGCAAGGCGGGCTGCGCATCCTGGAACGCATCGAAGCCTGCGGCTACGACGTGTTCCGGGCCCGGCCGATGCTCACGAAAACCGAGTGGCTGAGGCTCGGCTGGCGCGCCCTGCGCATGCCGCGCGCTTTGCCCGCATCCTCTTCCCCATCATGACCCCTGACCAGTACTGCCAGGAGAAGGCCGCGCAAAGCGGCTCGAGTTTCTACTACAGTTTCCTGTTCCTGCCCCCCGAGCGCCGCCGCGCCATTACGGCGCTATACGCCCTGTGCCGGCAGTTGGACGATGCCGTGGACGAAACCAGCGAAGGCTCTGTAGCCCGCCTGAAGCTGGCATGGTGGCGGGCCGAGATCGACAAACTGTTCGAAGGCAGGCCCGAACACCCCGTCACGCGTGCCCTCGCGCCCCACCTCGTTCCGTGCGGCATCACGCGCGATCGGCTGCAGGCCATCGTGGACGGCATGGAAATGGATCTCGAGCAGACGCGCTATCTCGATTTTCCTGCCCTACAACGGTACTGCCGGCTGGCTGCAGGCGTGGTGGGAGAACTCTCGGCGGGGATCTTTGGCTACGCCCACCCCCAAACCCTGGTCTTTGCAGACCGCTTGGGCCTGGCGTTCCAATTGACCAACATCATCCGGGACGTGGGCGACGACGCCCGAAAGGGCCGCATTTACCTGCCGGTGAACGAGCTGCAGCAGTTCGACGTGAAAGCGGCCGACATCCTCAACGGACGCTATTCCGAAAAATTCTCGGCGCTGATGCGCTTCCAATGTGCACGCGCCCGGCAAACATATCGCGAGGCGCTAGACCTGCTGCCGCCAGGCGACCGTCGCGCCCAACGGCCGGGCCTGATGATGGCCGCCATCTACTACGCACTGCTGGACGAAATCGAACGTTCAGGCTACGAAGTGCTGCACCAGCGCATTTCCCTGACGCCTTTGCGCAAGCTCTGGCTGGCGTGGAAAACCTACGTGACCGGCGGTCGGGCCCTGTGGCGGCAGATAAAGGCGTAAGCCCAGCGCCGCGCGCCGCCGTCATCGGCGCAGGCTGGGCGGGGCTGGCCGCTGCGCAGCGATTGTCCCGGCGGGGATTCGCCGTAACGGTCTATGAGGCCTCGCGTGAAGCCGGCGGCCGCGCGCGCACCGTGGTGCACCGCACCGGCGAGCTTTTCCCGCAGCCGTTGGACAACGGGCAACATTTGATGTTGGGCGCCTACGAACAGACCTTGGCGCTGATGCGCGAACTCGGTGCGGAGCCCGAGGCACGGCTGCTGCGCACGCCGCTGCGGCTGCCATCGGCCGACGGCGACTTCGACCTGCGGGCGCCGCGGCTGCCCTCCCCGCTCCATGCAGCCTGGGCCTTGCTAAGCGCGCGCGGACTGACGCCGGCGGGCCGCTGGGCGGCGCTTCGGTTTGTGGCCGGCCTCAAGAAGCTGCATTGGTACCCACCCGGGGGCGCCACCGTGGCCGAGCTCGTCGCCAGGCTAGGGCAGCCGCAAGCCGTCGTTGCGCGGCTCTGGCGCCCGCTGTGCCTCGCCGCGCTCAATACCCCGCCCGACCAAGCTTGCGCCCGGCTGTTTGCTGCCGTGCTGCGCGACAGCCTGGATGCGCCGCGCCAACACAGCGATTTGCTCTTCCCGCGATGCGACCTGTCGTCGCTCTGGCCACGCGCGGCTGCGGCGCGGCATGCCATGCGCTATGGGCATGCCGTCCGGCAACTCACCGTGGATGAGAATGCGGTCATCGTCGACGGAGAACGCTACGACGTCGCCGCCCTGGCCACGCCGCCGGGCGTTGCGGCCCAACTGCTGCCGCACCATCCTCGGATGTGCGAAGCGCGGCGTGCGATGCTCAGCTTCCGCTACCTGCCCATCGCCACCCTGACGCTTTGCCTGGCTGCGCCCTTCCCGCTCGACTTCCCCATGCTCATGCTGGCGGAAGCCCCGGCACGCGGCCACCTCGGCCAATGGGTCTTCGACCGCGGCACCCTGCTGGGCCGCGCGGACGGCCGCGGCGAGCTCGCCGTGGTCGTCAGCGCCGCAACGCCCCTCCTGGAACGCGACCATGCGGCCAGTGCCGCTGCCCTGATCGAACAACTGCGGGAACAGCTGTGCAGGCGTAGCGGACGGAGGCTGCCGACGGTGCTAGGATGGAAGCTGCTGGTCGACAAGCGCGCAACCTTTGCGGCCACGCCCAACCTCTTCCGGCCAGACAACGCCACCGCGTGGCCGCGGCTCGCGTTGTGCGGGGACTGGACCGATACCGGTTACCCGGCGACGTTGGAAGGTGCTGTGCGCAGCGGCCTGCGGGCTGCCGACCTGCTGGCCGACGCGCTCGCCCAGGCAACGAGGCGCAATCGATAGGTTTTAGCCCTGCTGCCAGCGTTGCGCGGCCTGGTCATCCGAATCTCGGGCTTCGACCCAGCGCTCGCCCCGGTCCGTCGCCTCCTTCTTCCAGAACGGCGCCTGGGTCTTGAGGTAGTCCATGATGAACTCGCAGGCGGCGAAGCATTCGCCTCGATGCCTGCCCGCGACGCCGACGAATACGATCTGGTCCCCCGCCGTAAGCGTCCCGACGCGGTGGATGACACGCACCGCATTCAACGACCAGCGCCCGTGGGCCTGTTCGACGATGTCGGCCAGCGCCTTCTCCGTCATGCCCGGATAATGCTCGAGCGTCAGCGATGCGACGTGGTCGCCCTCATTGACGTCGCGCACCGTGCCGACGAAGGTGACGATGGCCCCGACCGAAGGATCGCGCCGCATGGCGGCGATTTCCGCGCCGGCATCGAAATCGGACGTCTGTACGCTGACCGACATAGGTGCCTCGTCAACCGCCGGTGACCGGCGGAAAAAACGCGATTTCGTCGCCCGGCTGCAAGGGTTCGCCGGCCGGCACCATGGCATGGTTGCGCGCGGCACGCACGGCGCGCTCGGGCGCGAGCGCCGTAGCCCACGCCCCGCCCCGCTCGGCCAGCCACTTGCGCAACTCGCCTACCGTGCGCACGCCGTCGGGCAGTTCCACGGCTTCTTTCTCCCGACCCAGGGCCTCGCGCAGCGAAGCGAAAAACAGAACGTCGACTTTCATGACTCAGCCCAGTAAATCAGCATAGCTGATGAATTGAACCATATCGCCGCGGCGAATCGTCTGTCCACCCGGGTTGTCGACGACACCGTCGCCCCAGACCGTGGAAGTCAGCACCGAGGACAACTGGTTGGGGAACAGGTCGAGCCCGCCCTGCTCGTTGCGGCGAACCCGCAGGAACTCGCGGCGCCGATCGGCCTTGGGCCAATCGAAGTCGGCGCGCATGGGTACGCGCACCGGGGCGCACGCCCGCGCGCCCGCGAGCTTGAGCAAGAGCGGCTTGACCAACAGCCCGAAGGTCAGGAAGCTCGACACCGGATTGCCGGGCAGGCCGATGAATATGGCCTCGGATCCATCCTCCCGGCGCAGGCGGCCGAACGCGAGCGGCTTGCCCGGCTTGATGGAAAGGCTCCACATGTCGAGCCTGCCCAGCGATTCGACCGCTGGCTTGACATGGTCTTCCTCGCCCACCGACACCCCGCCGGTGGTGATAATGAGGTCGTGGTGCTGCGCCGCCCGCTTCAAGGCGGATTGCGTCGCGACGAAATCATCCCGCACCGCGCCGAGGTCGCTATGCACGACCGGAAGCGAGGCCAGCATGCCCTGGAGCAGGTAGCGGTTGGAGTTATAGATCTTGCCCGGCGGCAGTGGCTCGCCCGGGGTCACGAGCTCATCACCGGTGAACAGCGTGGCGACGCGCAGGAGCGGTCGCACCGACAGGGTCGGTATGCCCACCGAGGCGGCCAACCCGACGTCCTGGGCGCGCAGGCGCGTCCCGGCCTGCAGGATGCGGCTCCCGGCCTCGATGTCGCAGCCTTTGGCGCGTATCCAGGCGCCGGCCTCCACTGGTTTGGTGAATATGACGCGGTCGCCCTCGACTTCGGCTTCTTCCTGCATGACGACGGCATCGGCACCCGGCGGAATCTCCGCCCCGGTGAAAATGCGCGCCGCCGTTCCGGGCTCCAGCGGTTCCGGCACCGCTCCCGCGGGGATGCGCTGCGATACAGGCACGCCTGCAGCAAACAACGCTGCGTCGGCCGTGCGGACGGCATAGCCGTCCATCGCCGAGTTGTCCGCGCCGGGCACATTGATGGAAGCAGTCACGTCGGCCGCCAGGATGCGGCCCACGGCGCGTACCAGCTCGACCTGCTCGGCCGGCCGATTCACCGGCTCGACCGCGAGCAGTATTTCGAGCGCTTCATCCAAGGAAAGCAGATTCGCACGAGGCTTCACTATCGACTCCTTCGCGGCGCACGCGAGCGGGGCGCCGCACTGTCACCGCTGCGCCTTCAGACGGCGTGTGCGGCAATCAAATCCTTGATGGTCTGCACGTCGGGATCGACGGTCTGTACGCGCTGCGGCAGCTGCTCGATATTCTCGAAGCCAGCGGGACGCGGCGCGGGCTGGCCCAGGGCCTCTTCGATGGTGGCCGAGAACTTGACCGGCAACGCCGTTTCCAGCACCAGCATGGGCACGCCCGGCTCGACGTACGGCCGCGCCACCTTGACGCCGTCCGCGGTGTGCGGGTCGATGACCACGCCCGTTTCGGCATGGACGCGCCGGATGGTCTCCAATCGATCGGCATGCGTGCTGGTCCCGGCCACGAAACCGTACTGCTCGAACCGGGGCTTGTAGGCCGACAGGTCGAACGAACCCTTGTCCGCCAGTTCGTCCCACAGCGCTTTCACGCGCGCGGCATCCCGGCCCAGCAAATCGTAGACGAAGCGCTCGAAGTTCGAGGCCTTGGAAATGTCCATCGACGGGCTGGAGGTTTCGTAGGTCTCGCTCGAGCCGCGCGGCCGATAGACTCCGGTGCGGAAGAACTCTTCCAACACGTTGTTCTCATTGGTGGCGAGCACTAGGCGGCGGATGGGCAGTCCCATGCTGCGCGCGACGTGGCCGGCCAGGATGTTGCCGAAGTTGCCCGACGGCACCGCGAACGAAACCGGGGCCATCGGGTCCTGCGCCCCTTCGGTGGCCATGCGCCAGCCGTGGAAGTAGTACACTACCTGGGCAGCGATGCGGGCCCAGTTGATGGAGTTGACCGCACCGATGCGATGCGTGGTCTTGAACGTCAAGTCGGCGCTGACGGCCTTGACGATGTCCTGGCAATCGTCGAACACCCCACGCACGGCGATGTTGTGGATGTTGGCATCTTGCAGCGAGTACATCTGGGCGCGCTGGAACGCGCTCATGCGGCCGGCGGGCGAGAGCATGAACACCGCCACGCCTTTCTTGCCGCGCATCGCATACTCGGCCGCCGAGCCGGTGTCGCCCGATGTCGCGCCGAGGATGTTGAGCGTGGTGCCGCGTCGCGCCAACACGTATTCGAACAAATGGCCGAGGAACTGCATGGCCATGTCCTTGAAGGCCAGGGTCGGCCCTTCGGAGAGGCCCAGCAGGGAAATGCCGTCCTTGAGCGGCTTGAGCGGCGCGATGGCCTCGCCGCCAAACACTTCAGGCCGATAGGTCGCGCGCGTGAGCGCACGCAGGTCGTCCCCCGGGATATCGGTGATGAACAGCTTGAGCACCTCGTACGCCAGGTCGGCATACGGCAGCGACCGCCAGGCCTGGAGCTGTTCAGGCGAGACCTGCGGGATGGCCTCGGGCACGGCCAGGCCGCCGTCGGGCGCCAATCCCTCCAGCAGGACGTCGGTGAACGGTTGCGGCGCCATGCCGCCGCGGGTCGATAGGTATCTCATGTCAGTTTTCCATGCTGCTCGCCGCCCTCAGGGCCGTGGCGTCCCAAGGTACCGCGTATCCGGTTCTGCTATGCCAGGTTCTCGATGCGCAGCCGCGTGACCTTGGACAACACGGTGGGCAGCGCCTCGATGTGGGCGATGGCGACGTTGACGTTCCGCTCCAGCGCCTCGTGGGTCAGGAAAATGATGTCGGCTTGGCCCGCGTCCGCACGCGGCTTCTGGATCATCGACACGATGGAGATCGACGCTTCGGCCAAGATCCGCGTAATGTCGGCCAGCACGCCCGGCTGATCCGTCACCGCCAGCCGCAAATAGTAGGAGGTCGTGATGTCCTCGATCGAGAGGATGGGCCTATCGGTAATGGCTTCGGGCTGGAACGCCAAGTGCGGTACGCGATGCTCCGGATCGGCCGTGTGCAGCCGCGTCACGTCCACCAGGTCGGCGACCACGGCCGAAGCGGTAGGCTCCTCGCCGGCACCTTGGCCGTAGTAGAGCGTCGCGCCGACCGCATCGCCCTTGACCATGACTGCGTTCATCGCACCTTCGACATTGGCCATCACCCGCTTGGCATCGACCAGGGTCGGGTGGACGCGCAACTCGATCCCGTCCGGACGCGCCTTGGTGATGCCCAAGAGCTTGATGCGATAGCCGAGCTCTTCGGCGTAGCGGATGTCTTCCTGGGCCAGCTGCGAGATGCCCTCGACGTGCGCCTTGTCGAAGCGAATGGGTACGCCGAACGCAATGGACGACAAGAGCGTGAGCTTGTGGGCGGCATCCACGCCTTCCACGTCGAACGTGGGATCGGCCTCGGCATAGCCCAGGCGCTGCGCCTCGGCGAGCACTTCGGAGAACGGCTGGCCGCGCGTGCGCATCTCGCTGAGGATGAAATTGGTGGTGCCGTTGATGATGCCGGCCACCCATTCGATCTGGTTCGCGGAGAGGCCTTCACGGATGGCTTTGATGATGGGTATGCCCCCGGCCACGGCCGCCTCGAAGGCCACCATCACTCCCTGTTCGCTGGCCCGGGCGAAGATTTCGTTGCCGTGCTTGGCAAGCAGCGCTTTGTTGGCCGTGACGACGTGCTTGCCATGCGCAATGGCCTCCAAGACGAGTTCCCGGGCCAGCGTGTCGCCGCCGATGAGCTCCACGACGATGTCGATCTCAGGATCGCGGACGATCTGGAAGGGGTCGGCCACGACTTCCGCGGCTTCGCCGACGCGGGCCTTGGCCTTGGCAAGGTCGCGCGCCGAAACTTTGGTGGCGACGATGTGCCGGCCGGCGCGACGGGCGATCTCTTCGGCGTTGCGGGCGAGGACTTTGAACGTACCGCCGCCTACGACGCCCAGGCCCAGGAGGCCTACTCGGATGGGTTCCATGCTGTTTTCGGGCAAAACTCGGGTTCTTCGAACAAAGATGGTTGGTCGATCGGGTTAGTTTCGATGCCGTGCCGGACGGCATCGAGCGGATGCTCGACACGCGCTACTCGAACCGCACCGGGCAGGCGCGGGGCTCTGCAGCGTGGATCGCACGGTTCTGGCCGGACCGCATCTGTCAGGCCCTCCCCTTCTGCGGCCCGTCATGGCCTCGTCGGGGACAAACCTCCAGTGTAACGGACTCTCCCGAGTCCGGGGGGAAGACGGGGTTGAATCCCGCGGCGCACGCGGAAGCCGGCAGGGGGCGGGGCGCACCAGGCGGCCCCTGCTCCCCGCTACACCTTGATCAATCCGTCTTTGCGGAACATTTCCTTGATGCCGCGTATGGCTTGCCGCGTGCGCTGTTCGTTCTCGATCAGCGCAAAGCGCACGTGGTCATCGCCGTACTCGCCAAAGCCTATGCCCGGCGATACGGCCACATGGGCGTCGGCCAGCAGGCGCTTGGAGAATTCCAGCGAACCCAGCGACTGATACGGCTCGGGGATCTTGGCCCAGATGTACATCGAAGCCTTGGGGACCTCGACCATCCAGCCCGCCTCGTGCAGGCCCTTGACCAGCACGTCGCGGCGGCGCTGGTACTGGGCGACGATTTCCTTGACGCAATCCTGGGGCCCCTCGAGGGCGGCAATGGAGGCGACCTGGATGGGCGTGAAGGTGCCGTAGTCGTGATAGCTCTTGATGCGGGCGAGCGCGTTCACGAGCTCCTTGTTTCCCACCATGTACCCCACGCGCCATCCGGCCATATTGTAGCTCTTGCTCATGGTGAAGAACTCGACCGCCACGTCGCGCGCGCCCGGCACCTGCATGATCGAGGGCGCGACGTAGCCATCGAAGGTGATGTCGGCATAGGCGAGGTCGTGCACCACGAGGATATCGTTCTCGCGCGCCAGCGCCACCACCCGCTCGAAGAACGACAAATCGACGCACTGCGCGGTGGGATTGCTCGGGAAGCCGAGGATCATCATGCGCGGCTTGGGTATGGATTCCTTGATCGCGCGCTCGAGCTCGGCGAAGAAATCCACGCCCGGCGTCATCCGCACCGAGCGGATGTCGGCGCCCGCGATGACGGCACCGTAGATGTGGATGGGATAGCTGGGATTGGGCACCAAGACGGTATCGCCGCGGTCGAGCGTCGCGAGCATCAAGTGCGCCAGCCCTTCCTTGGAGCCGATGGTGACGATGGCTTCCGAATCCGGATCGATGTCGACGCCGTAGCGGCGGCCATACCAGTCTGCGATGGCCTTGCGCAGGCGCGGGATGCCCTTGGACACGGAATAGCCATGCGTCTTGCTGCGCTTGGCTGCCTCGACCAGCTTCTCGACGATGTGCGGGGGCGTATCGCCGTCCGGGTTGCCCATCGACATGTCGATGATGTCTTCGCCGCGTCGTCGCGCCGCCATTTTCAACTCGGCCGTAATGTTGAAAACGTAAGGCGGAAGACGCTTGATACGCGAAAACTCCCGGGGGGAGGAGCTGGACATGATCGAATCCTTAATGGGGACGGGATGGTCCTCCTCGCGCGCGCTTCCCCTCGAAGGGGCGACTCCGGCGGACCGAACGGGGCGGGCTCCGCCGCGCAGCGCCCCCGAAGGGACGCGCCAGTGCGCGCCGGGGGACAAAAACACGGGGGCTCTTATAATAATCCACAAGCCGGTCCGACTGAGCCCCTGCACATCCGTACCGGCCGTCGGAGGGCAGTATAGTTGGCCTATCGTCCCGTTGATCCGGAGCTGACCTTTTGAAGTTGCATTCCGACCCCGCCTCGGCGCTGAATACCGTCACGGCCTACGGCGAAGGCTATGTCGAAATCAATCGCGTCCGGTTCGAGCACGCCGTGGTGTTCGGCCCCGAAGGCGACGTCGCCGCCTGGCCCGTTTCCTGTTTCGAGGAGATCGACGGCGCAGCCATGGCCCGCGTCGTCCGCCCGGATGCGCCGCAGCCTCCCGAAGTGCTGCTGGTCGGCACCGGCGCGCGCCAGCGATTCCTCGCGCCCGCCCTGCTGCGCCCCCTGCTGAAAGCCGGCATAGGCGTCGAAATCATGGATACGCAGGCCGCTGCCCGCACCTACAACATCCTGATGGCCGAAGGCCGCCGCGTGTTGGCTGCATTGATTCCTGCCTGACACGATGCGTGCTTGCGTCCGCATTTCCCCGCATCCCCTATCTTTTCCGGAGCCCCGTGCATGAGTACCGTCATCGGACGAGCCGCCCCCGCGTTCACCGCACCCAGCACCGACGGCGAGATTTCCCTGAAAGAGCTGAAAGGACGCATTGTCGTCATGTACTTCTACCCCCGCGACAACACGCCCGGCTGCACGACCGAAGGCCAAAACTTCCGCGATCGCTACGCCGATTTCCAGGCGGCTGGCGCGCAGGTGCTGGGCGTCTCGCGGGACACCCTGGCCTCGCACCAGAAATTCAAGGAAAAGCAAGGCTTCCCCTTCCCGCTCATCGCCGACCCCGAGGAAAAGCTTTGTGAGCTCTACGGAGTCATGAAGATGAAAAACATGTACGGCAAACAAGTGCGCGGCATCGAGCGCAGCACCTTCCTGATCGATGCCCAAGGCAAGCTTCGCCAGGAGTGGCGCGGTGTGAAGGTCCCCGGCCACGTCGACGCCGTACTCGAGGCGGTCCGCGCCCTGGCCAAGGAGTAACCGGCTGCGCCGCCTTGAACGCCGCCCGCCCCCCACGCCTGCGCCGGCGACCGGCCGGAACCCATTTCCGCGCTGCGCCGGCCGCCCCCGGAAGCCACCGGCACCCCCGCCTCCGGGCAGGCGAACCACCTCTTCCTGCGCGCGCATCGTGCCGCCGACAGGCGTACCATGCTAGCAACGAGGATGCAGTATCGTTGAGCTTCCCTTATTGAGGAGATCCGCGCTCATGCCGCTTCCCAAGATGCCCACCCGGCCCGCTTCGATCTTGACCTTTCCTTCGGGTGAACCAGCGCGTCCCGTCGCTCGCGGCAAACGTTCCGAGGCCGAGCCGCCTCTGCCCTCCTCTACCGAAACCCACCCAGTCCAGCCGTCCTTGGCGGGCATACAGCCCGCGCCGGCCAAGACCGCGCGCAAATCGGCCAAGTCCAAGGCCGGCGCCCTGCTGACCCCGCAGGCCAAGAGCATCGAGGAGCCGGTCGCGCGCGCGCCCCAGCCCACGGCCGCCGTGCTGGAAGCGCCCGCCAAGGGCTCGGCCAAGCCGGCCGGCAAGCGCAGGACGAAAACCTCGGCCTCGCAGGCCACCAAGCTGTTCGTGCTGGACACCAACGTGTTGATGCACGATCCGAGTGCGCTGTTCCGGTTCGAGGAGCACGACATCTTCCTGCCGATGATGACGCTGGAAGAGCTCGACAACCACAAGAAAGGCATGTCCGAAGTGGCGCGAAATGCGCGCCAGGTCAGCCGTTTCCTCGATCAGCTGGTCAGCGACATCGGCGACATCGACGCGGGCATCCCACTCGACAAGCTGGGGCACCGCGACGCGCTTGGCCGCCTGTACCTGCAGACGACCCTGCTTTCTTCGTCGCTGCCACCCGGGCTGCCCGCCGGCAAAGCCGACAACCAGATCCTGGCCGTGGTCCGTGCCCTGCAGGAGCGTTTCCCGCAACGCGAAGTGGTGCTGGTGTCCAAAGACATCAACATGCGCGTCAAGGCGCGCGCACTCGGCCTGCCCGCGGAGGACTACTTCAACGACCAGGTGCTGGAAGATTCCGACCTGCTCTACACCGGCGTGCTGGAACTGCCGGAGGATTTCTGGGACAAGCACAGCAAGGGCATGGAATCCTGGCAGCAGGGTGGAAGCACCTTCTACCGGATCACGGGGCCGCTGTGCACGCAGTTCTCGATCAACCAGTTCGTCTACCTCGAAGGCAGCATGCCGCTGTATGCACAGGTCAAAGAGGTCATGGGCAAGACCGCCGTGCTGCAGACGCTGCGCGAGTACACCCATAGCAAGAACAACGTCTGGGGGATCACGGCGCGCAACCGCGAACAGAACTTCGCGCTCAACCTGCTGATGAACCCCGATTGCGATTTCGTGTCTCTCCTGGGCCAAGCCGGCACGGGCAAGACACTCTTGGCGCTGGCAGCGGGCCTGACGCAGGTGCTCGAGACCAAGCGCTATACAGAGATCATCATGACGCGCGTCACCGTCCCGGTAGGCGAAGACATCGGGTTCCTGCCCGGGACGGAAGAAGAGAAAATGCTGCCGTGGATGGGAGCGCTCGAAGACAATCTGGACGTGCTCAACATGGGAGACGGCGAAGCCGGGCACGGCGGCGACTGGGGCCGCGCAGCCACCATGGACCTGATCCGCTCACGGGTCAAGGTCAAGTCGCTCAACTTCATGCGCGGCCGCACGTTCCTCAACAAGTTCCTCATCATCGATGAGGCCCAGAACCTCACGCCTAAGCAGATGAAAACCTTGATCACTCGCGCCGGCCCGGGCACCAAGGTGGTATGCCTGGGCAACATCGCGCAAATCGACACGCCCTACCTCACCGAGAGCAGTTCGGGACTGACCTACGTGGTCGACCGCTTCAAGGGATGGCCCCATTCTGGCCACGTCACGCTGCAGCGGGGCGAGCGGTCCAGGCTGGCCGACTACGCGGCCGAGGTGCTGTGACATGGCGGCGGACCGAACCCCGGCGACTTCGGCCTGCCTCGATTACCTGCGCGCCATCTGGAATGCGTTGGGCGGGCAGCCGTCCCTGCCCGACAACGTGGCCTTCCACGGCACGGGCAGCCTGCCGTCCGTCTTTCCCGTCACCGACCTGGCCGCCGCGTCCATTGCCGCCGCCGGATTGGCCGTCGCAGAACTGCTTGCGCTGCGCCATGGCGAGTTTCCCGGCGTGCGCGTCGACCGCCGCCTCGCATCGTTCTGGTTCGGTACTTCTTTGCGGCCGGTCGGCTGGAAACTACCGCCGGCCTGGGATCCCATCGCGGGAGACTACGAGGCGGCCGACGGCTGGATCCGCCTGCACACCAACGCTCCCCACCATCGCGCGGCCGCCCTGCGCGTGCTGGACTGCGGCCCCGACCGAACCAGCGTGGCCGAGGCAGTCAAGAAGTGGAAAGCGCTAGACCTGGAAAACGCCGTTGTCGAACAGCATGGATGCGCGGCCCAGATGCGCAGCCTGGCCGAATGGTCCATGCATCCCCAAGGCGTCGCCGTGGCCGCCGAGCCGCTGGTCTGGCGCGTCGCCGCCCCGGCGGCAGACAAACCTTCCTGGCCGGTTTCCCGCGATCGCCCGCTGGAAGGCTTGCGCGTGCTCGACATGACGCGCGTGCTCGCCGGCCCCGTCGCGACTCGTTTCCTGGCCGGCTATGGCGCCGAAGTGTTGCGGCTCGACCCGCCGGGATGGGACGAACCATCCCTTGCTCCCGAGCTGACGGTGGGCAAGCGCTGCGCACGGCTCGACCTGCGCAGCACGGAAGGACGCCGCACGTTTCGCCAATTGCTGCGGGACGCCGACGTGCTCGTGCACGGCTATCGCCCTGACGCCTTGCCCGCACTAGGCTTTGATGCCGAACAGCGGCGGCGCATCAATCCGGCGCTGGTGGACGTCTCGCTCGACGCGTATGGTTGGACGGGGCCCTGGAAAACGCGGCGGGGATTCGACAGCCTGGTGCAGATGAGCTGTGGCATCGCCGACGCCGGCATGCGGCAGCTCGGCCAATCCAAGCCGACCCCGTTGCCGGTGCAGGCGCTCGACCATGCCACTGGTTACATGATGGCCGCGGCCGTCGTGCGGGGCTTGGTCGACCGGGTACGCAGCGGAACAGGCGGTGAAGCCCGCGCATCGCTAGCACGCACCGCCGCGCTGCTGGTGCAACGCACGCAGCCCGACGATGCCGACGCACTGGCCCCTGAAACGCGCGAGGATTGCACCATGCCCTCCGAGACGACGGCCTGGGGCCGCGCGCGCCGGGTCAAAGTACCGCTCGAGATTGCCGGTGCAGACATGGCATGGTGTATTCCGGCCGGCCCGCTGGGCGCCTCGCCCGCCGCGTGGGCAACGGCCGGCGGCTAAGGCTCGAGCCACTCGCGCTGCACGTCC